>Ga0193738_1000445_pt1 | contig 22155 bp, 20 predicted proteins | sample L2a1metaG_FD_144927 | JGI IMG/M metagenome (GOLD analysis project Ga0193738, IMG submission 144927) | Soil microbial communities from a riparian zone of the East river system, Colorado, United States - L2a1 | ecosystem: Environmental > Terrestrial > Soil > Riparian zone | place: USA: East River...
TCGTGATGTAGACCGACTGCGATGGGAATGCGAGCTCGGTTCCGGCGTCACGGACGATATCGGTGATCCGCAGCAGCAGCTCCTCCTGGATCTCCAGGAAGTGCGGCCAGTCAACCGCGAGGATGTAGGCGAACACTTCGATGTCGAGTGAGGACGCGCCGAGACGCTGCAAGCGGACGCGAACTGACGAGGTGTCCACCGAAACCGTCCGGACGAGCATGTGGCGGATGCCGTCGAGGACGTGCCGCATCTGCGCGTCCGTCGTGCCGTAGCGCAGTCCCACCGTCGGATGAAACCAGAACTTGTCGCGCGCTGAAAGCGTTTCGAGGCTCATGTTCGCGATCTGGCCGTTCGGCACGCTGATGACCGTCCGGTCGAGCGTGCGGATGCGTGTCGAACGCAGCCCGATGTGTTCGACGGTGCCCTCGATCTGCCCGACCCGCAGCGCGTCGCCGACCCGGACGGCCTGATCGACGATCAACGACGCGCCCGCGATGATGTTCTCCAGCGTCTTCTGCGCCGCCAGCGCAATCGCAATCCCGCCGACGCCGAGTCCCGCGAGGACGGGCGTGGGATTCACGCCGAAGTAACGCAGCACCGCGAGCACGCCGCCCAGAACGATGACGACTTCGAGGATCCGCCGCCCGACGCGCAGCAGCGACACCGCTCCGGTCGTCCGCGCCGGAGAAAGGCGGCGGACCACGAACGCCTCGACCACGCGGATCACGATGACCATGAGCCACGTGAAGGCGACGATCGCGATGAGCGCCGCGGCAATGGTGAGCGTCTGCCTCACCAGCAGCGACAGCGGCAGCGACGTGAACAGCCATCGGCCCGCGAGGCTGACCATTAACAGTCGCGCCGGGAGGGGGACGGCATGCGGGATCGATCCGTCGGCCCGCGGGCTCCGCCGCCGCACGAGGCGACCGAAAAGAGGCGTCAGCAGGCGATTCAGAATAACGGTCGCCAGGTAGAAAGCGGGGAGTCCGAGCAGAATCACCAGCCACTCGGTGAGGCGAAAGTGGCCGACGCGCCAGTCGGTGAGGAACTTCGGCAGCCACGCCCAGGTCCGGTGTCGCTCGGCGTCGGCAAAGGCAGCCGGCACGGCGGCGAGCGTCTCCTCGGAGAACAGCCAGATTGGCCCGGACGGCTGCCGGCGCACGCGCTCGAGGGCGATCACGATCTGGCCATCGGGACCGTCGAAGGCGCCGATGCGCTCCTCGTCCGGTGCGAGTGGATTCGCGCGTGAGCCTTCCGGGTCGTCGCTGATCTGTGTCAGGCGTGGCGGCAGCCTGGTGTCCAGAACGATGAACAGCTGATGGGCGAGATCTGCGGCCGCGCGACCGGCGAGCCGGGTGTCGAGGTAGTAGCGGGCGAGCTCGTTGTCCCCCTTGCGCGCGGCGGCGAGGAATCCGATCAGGGCGCCGCGGGGGGTATCTCGTCCGAGCGCGTCGGGCGGCGTTTCGGGGCGCGGAGCGACGGCTGGCGGGGGCGCGGGCGCCGCAGGCTGCCGTGGCTGCGCCACACCGGCGGCAACCGCGACGACGAAGAGGCCGGCACACGTGAGACGGACGATCACGCCGGCAGCACTGCGAATTGCGTGCCCTCGACGGCACACCGGAACGGGATCGTTGCGAGCCGTAAAGCCCCGGTATCCCGGAGTCTGCCCGACATCCCGGACACGAGTAAGTGTGCCCAGGATGTCGCGGCCGCGCCGGCCTGTCGGAAAGCGCGCCGGCACAACGCCTTAACACGCCCTCCGGATCCCCGGGGGGCTGGCACCTCGGCTGCAGCATGGAGCTTTAATGCGAACCCCGGTTGTCATGGTCGCGATGGTCCTCGCGGCGACGCTATCGGCATCAGCACAGGATCCTGCGGCCACGAAGCCCGTCGAGAAGCAAGACCCGCAACAGGCCGTCACCGTGGAGGCGACGTCCGGGCAGCGCCCCGATGGCCTGCCGTCGGCGCTGAACTGGAAGTTCAACTTCAACGCGGGATGGGGGACCTTCGGGTTCGCCAACTCTCTCCACAACAATCCGCACGACCCAGGCGTCGCGCAGGATCTCAGCGACCAGTGGTTCGAGGGCTTCATCAAGCCCGCGCTCGCGGGCGTCTACACCACGGCGTCCGAGAGCGAGTTCTACGGGAAGGTCAGCGCCGCAGGCGAGCGGACCTACGGCACCGTGCCTGACGCGTTCGGCACTGACGTGTCGTCCTTCGGTCCGGATGATCTCTACATCGGCTGGCGATCGGGAAAGTCGATGGCGATCGGCGAGAACGCCCTGGACTTCTCGATCGGGCGCGCGCCGTTTCAGCTGGGTCACGGGTTCCTGCTCTATGACGGCACGTCAGAAGGCGGCAGCCGCGGTGGCTACTGGACCAACGCGCGCAAGGCGTTCGAGCTGGCGGCGATCGCCAGGTTCGCGCCAGGCCCGCACACGATTGAAACGTTCTACCTCGATCGCGACGAGCTGCCCGAGAGCGACAGCGGCAGCCGCCTGTGGGGCACCAACTACGAGATCGCGATCGGCGGCGCGGACGCGCACACGACGCTGGGCGCCACCTACATGCGCTGGTTCGCGCACGAGGAAGAGAAGCCCGGACGCGACGGGCTGAACGTTTTCAACGTTCGCGCCTACACGGCGCCGATCGCCGGCGCCCGCGATCTATCGTTCGAGTTCGAGTACGCGGCCGAACGCAACGGCGAGCGGCTGCAGTCCGACGCGTGGGCGCTCCAGGCCGCCTACCAGTGGAGCGAGTGGACGTGGGAGCCAAAGATCTCCTACCGCTATGCGTTCTTCGAAGGCGACGATCCGGACACGGCCGCCAATGAGGCCTTCGATCCGCTCTTTCTCGGGTTCTCCGACTGGGGCACCTGGTGGCAGGGTGAAATCGCCGGCGAGTACTTTCTCTCCAACTCCAACCTGCAGTCGCACCAGCTGAGGGCGCACATCGAGCCGAACGACGCGCTGAGCGGCGGGCTGATGCTCTTCAAGTTCAAACTCGATCACCCGTCGTCTTACGCGCCGCAGGTGACGTCGAAAGACATTGCGTTCGAGATCGACCTCTATGCAGACTGGAAGCTGAACAAGAACTTCACGCTCAGCCTGGTCGGTGCGTACGCGGATCCCGCCAAGGCCGTTCAGGAGTTCAGCGGACGGACCAAGAACTTCGTCTACGGCATGGCCTACATCGGCTACGCTTTCTGAGTCAACATGAAGAACATCGCCGCCCTCATCATCGTAACCGTGAGCGCGCTGGCAGGCGCCTGCTCGGGCTCGGCACCGGCGCCGGACGGGGCGAAGACCGCTGAGACGGGTACCGTTCCCGAGTCGGCCTTGCCTGAGGACGTCCGCGGCCTGGTCGACAGGACGTTCGCCGGTGACCTGAACGCCATGGTGGGGCGGCGCCTGATTCGCGCCGGCGTGCCGTTCAACCGGACGTTCTTTTTCATCGACAAGGGCACGCCGCGCGGCCTCTCCTACGAATACCTCACACGCTTCGAGGAGGAGTTGAACAAGTCGCGGAAGACGGGGAACCTCAAAGTTCACATCGTCATGCTGCCGATGCCGCGCGACGCCCTGATCCCGGCACTTCAGGCCGGCAAGATCGACCTGGTCGTCGCGCAGTTGACCGTGACGCCGACGCGGCAGGAGCTCGTGGACTTCACCCAACCGACACGGAAGAACGTCGCCGAAGTTGTCGTGACCGGTCCCAGCGCCCCGAAGATCGCCTCGCTCGAAGACCTGTCCGGACGTGAGGTCTACGTTCGCCGGTCGTCGAGCTACTTCGAGAGCCTCGTCGCGCTCAACAAGAAGCTGGCGGACGCCGGCAAGTCCGCGATCGAAATCCGATCGGCCTCCGAGAACCTGGAAGACGATGACCTGCTGGAGATGGTCAGCGCGGGGCTGCTCCCCGCCACCGTCACCGACGACTACCTCGCGCGCTTCTGGAAGCAAGTCCTGCCGGAAATCACCGTGCACGACACCATTCCGATTCACACCGGCGGCGACCTGGCGGTCGCGTTCCGGAAGTCCAGCCCGCAACTCGCCGCGGAGCTGAACAAGTTTCTCGGAAAGCAGGGGCTCGACTCGACCTTCGGCGCGATCCTCAACAAGCGCTACCTGCAGAACACGCAGTTTGTGAAGAACGCGACCTCCGAGGCAGAGCGGAAGAAGTTCATGACGCTGGTCGAGCTCTTTCGCCGCTACGGCGAGAAGTACAAGTTCGACTACCTGATGATGGCCGCGCAGGGCTACCAGGAATCGCGGCTCGACCAGAACGCGAAGAGCCAGGTCGGAGCGATCGGCGTGATGCAGTTGATGCCGGAGACCGGCAAGGAACAGAAAGTCGGCGACGTCCGCAAGCTCGAGCCGAACATCCACGCGGGCGTCAAGTACATGCGTTTCATCCGGGACTCGTTCTTCGAGAACGAGCCGATGGACGATCTGAACAAGGGCCTGTTCACCTTCGCCGCGTACAACGCGGGTCCAGGGCGGATCCGTCAGTTGCGCAAGGAGGCAGACAGCCGTGGGCTGGATCCAAACGTCTGGTTCGGACAGGTCGAGCGCGTCGCGTCCGAGAAGATCGGCCGCGAGACGGTTACCTACGTCAGCAACATCTACAAGTACTACGTCGCCTACAAGCTGGTGACTGCCGAGCAGCAGCGCAAGAAGGCGCTGACGCCTAGCGGCCCTTGACGATCAATCCGTCCTTCTCGAGACGCTTGACGACGTCACTGGCGAGACGCTTGATGTAGCTCTGGACGTTCTTTGGATCCGTGGTGCGGCTGGCGCCGGCCCAGAGCGGGGTACCCTTCGCCAGGTCGTAGACCATTGTCTCGACCGTGATGGTCGTTTCCTCGCGTGGCTTGCCGATCGGATAGACGGTGGCCCAGCCGTGGCCCCAGTAGTCCCAGGCGGAGCCGTAATAGCCGCTGCTCCAGACGGCCGAGGAATAGACTTTGTCCTTCTCGGTCTCGACGAGGCGCAGGATGACCAGGCCCTGGATGCCGGCGCGCTCGAACCAGCCCTTCGCGGCGTCCTTCTTCGACAGTTCTTCCTTCGGAATGACCCGGTAGGCCGGCACGCCGACAGGACCGCGCGCGGAGATCTCGTTCGCGAGGGCCTCCTCGGCTGACACGCGCAGGCCGTGGTCATCAACGATCAGCACCGCGGCGACTTTCTTCCCGGCGAAACTCGTGGGGCCCGCGCCCGGCGCCTTCCATGTCGAGACGAAGTCGTTGGACTGTGCAAGGGCGACAAGCGCGACGAGCGCCACGGAACAGACGGTGTTCTGCATGGGAACTACTTCTTTTTCTTGAGGGGGAATTTTTCGACCAGGCCTGTCGATGCCTCGCGGATGCGGGCCTCGCGCGTCGCCGGCTGGTCGGCATCACCGACCGTGCTCTCGGCCATGCCGCGCCAGATGACCCTGCGCTCGTCCTTCGCGCCCGGCAGCATCGCGTCGAGCACGAGCGATCCCTTGGTCGCGACGCTCAGCGACGTGGCCGAACCAGCCGAAAAGCCCGGCAGCCCCCAGTAGGGGACGGCGGGCAGGAACTGGCCCATGTACTGGCCGGAGCTGCTGATGGTGACCAGCACGTAGTAATGCAGGAAGACGTCCGGCGCGCCGGTCGTTTCCGTGAGCCCCTTCTTCGCCATCGCGGCGGAGACGTACTTCCGGATCAGGGGATCGACGCGCGCCTTGAGCGGGGCGGGGTCGTCGCTCTGCGTCCGTGCCATGATCACGTCGCCGGCGTCGGCATCCCACGCCCAGGTCTTGACCGTGGCGAAATCGTAGAGCGGATCCGGCTCCGCCTTGACCTTGATCTTGGCCGCCTCGGCCACGACGACCAGGCCCACACACAACAGGGCCGTCAGTAGTTGTTTCACTTCAGCCTCCCAGCGCAATCGTGATCGAGACTAGCACTACGCCGATCACTACCATAATGGCCCCCGTCCGCCACGGCCGGTAGCCGCCGTACCTGGCGATCGCGTATCCGCACAAGAACAGCATCAGGATCGCCACCGCATTGGACGCGCGGAGCCCAACCTGCACGTCGTCGAAGACCAGGAACGGCACAACGATCGGCAGCGTAGACAGAAACACTAACAGGAAAACCGCGAAGGCCCCTCGCCAGTCCTCGCCGGTCAGGCGCGGCCGCGGCGGGAGGGCGTCCATCCGCGCGAGCCGCAGGCGTACGCGTTCCAGATCGTCGGCGGCGAGCAGCGACGCCAGTACGGGGGGCATTCCCTCCCGAAGGACCTGGTGGGCCTCCGCCGGCGTGCCGGCCTCACGAACGCTTCTGGCGGTGACGAGATCGCGCCCGCGCTCGGTCAGCACGTTCATCAGGTACATCACGGCGTCCACCAGTCCCCAGGCGAGATTGCAGCCGAGGGCAGCCCAGAGGAGGATGCCGACGTCCTCGGCACCGCCGCTCGCGGCGTCGATCGTCGTCGTGAACGTCAGCGCCATGATGACGCCGAACAGAACTTCCGAGACTCGGGACAGCGGATCGAGAACCGGTTCGAAGCGCGGCTTCAGGCCGGCCGATGGCCTATTTGCGAGGGCCGGCGCCAGCGGCACGGGGCTCCTTCGACACGCTCGACTTGCCATGACGCAGCAGTTCCGCCGCCGGCACGGTTGCGAACAGGTGCATCATGCGGGCGACAATCCCGGTCCAGCCGGTTTGGTGGCTGGCGCCGACGCCGGCGCCGTTGTCGCCGTGGAAGTACTCGTAGAAGAGCAGCAGGTCGCGCCAGTGCGGGTCTTCCTGGAACAGCGGTGTCTCGCCATAGACGGGCCGGCGGCCCGTCTCGTCGCGCAGGAAGATGTTCGCAAGCCGGCGCGAGATTTCTTCGGCCACCTGGTAGAGCGTCATGAAGTTGCCCGATCCCGTCGGGCATTCGATGACGAAGCGGTCGCCGTAGTAGGCGTAGTACTGCAGCAGCGCGCGGACGATGAGGGCGTTGACCGGAACCCAGATCGGGCCGCGCCAGTTGGAGTTCCCGCCGAACATGCCGCTGTCGGACTCGGCCGGCAGGTACGCGACGCTGTACTGCTGGTGGGCGGTCGTGAAGACGTACGGATGTTCCTCGTGGTACTTCGAGACCGAGCGGATCCCGTAAGGGCTCAGGAACTCCCGTTCGTCGAGCATCCTCGACAAGACACGCCGCAGCTTCCGCTCGTCCAGCACCGAGGCCAGCAGCCGCCCGTTCTCGCCAGGCACGACCGGGTCGTGGATGAACGCGATGAGCTCCGGCCGCGCCTCGAGGAACTCGCGCATCTTGCCCCTGAGCTCGGGATGCTTCCTGATTAGTTCTCCGTCGAAGACGGTCGCTGCACAAAGCGGGAGAAGACCGACCATCGACCGGACCTTCAGGCGCTCGGCGCGCCCGTCGGGGTGCCGGAGGACGTCGTAGAAAAAGCCGTCTTCTTCGTCCCACATCCCCACGTCCTCGCCGGCGTGGACGAGCGAGGACGCGATCCACAGGTAGTGCGCGATGAACTTCACGGCCATCTCGAGATAGGCCGGATACTTCATGGCGAGCTCGACGGCGATCTCGAGCATGTTCTGGCAGAACAGCGCCATCCAGGCGGTGCCGTCGGCTTGCTCCAGGTACCCGCCCGTCGGCAGCGGTGAACTCCGATCGAACACGCCGATGTTGTCGAGCCCGAGGAACCCGCCTTCGAAGACGTTGTTGCCCGTCCGGTCCTTCCGGTTGACCCACCAGGTGAAGTTGAGCAGCAGCTTGTGGAAGGAGCGTTCGAGCCAGTCGAGGTCGCCTTCACCGCGCTTGTTCTTATCGAGGCGGTAGGTGAACATCGTGGCCCACGCGTGGACTGGCGGGTTCACGTCGCCGAAGTTCCACTCGTAGGCCGGGATCTGGCCGCTCGGGTGGAGGTAGCGCTCGCGCAGCATCAGATCGAGCTGGTGCTTGCCGAAGTCGGGATCCACCATCGTCAGCGCGAGCACGTGGAACGCGAGGTCCCACGCGGCGTACCACGGATACTCCCACTTGTCCGGCATCGAGATGATGTCGGCGTTGTTCATGTGGTGCCAGCGGTCGTTCCGGGGCGCGCGACGCTGCGGCTTGAACGGATCGGATCCCCGTTCGCACAGCCACTTGTCGACGTCGTAGTTGTAGAACTGCTTGGTCCACATCATCCCCGCGAGCGCCTGCCGCATGACGTTGGCGCCGTCGCGGCCCACCGACGGCGGGATCACGCCGGAATAGAAGTCGTCCGCCTCGCGGCGTCGCGTGTCGACGATGGCGTCGAAGTCGCCGGCGGCGGGGTCGGGTGACAGACTCTCGCAGAGCCGCAGGCGAATGACCTGTGTGCCCCCGGCCGCGACCGTCAGGGCGTGATGCGCGGCGACCTTCGTTCCCGTCCCCGCCGGATTCACCGCGTCACGACGTCCGTGCACGAGGTAATTGTCGAAGGCGTCCTTCACATACGGCGTCCGGCTCGGACGGCCGTGGATCCGCTCTGCGTTCGTCTCGTTCTCCGTGAACAGCAGCGTCGCCGGCCCGTTCACGTGCAGGTAACGCGTGCCGATCTCGGGATGCGAGGCGACGACCGACGACCCGCCCTCGAACAGCCGCATTTCCGGCAGGCGCTCGTCGGCACCCTGCGGTCCCCACGACCAGGTGTTTCGAAACCAGAGCGTCGGCAGCAGGTGGAGCGTGGCCGGTTCGGGACCGCGGTTCGCCGCCGTGATCCGGATCAGAATGTCCTCGGGGCCCGCCTTGGCGTACTCGACATACACGTCGAAGTAGCGGCCGCCATCGAACACGCCGGTATCGATCAACTCGTACTCGTGTTCCAGCCGGCTCCGCTGCGCGTTGGTCTTGACGATGTGGTCGTACGGGTAAGCCGCGTGCGGATACTTGTACAGATACTTCATGTACGAGTGCGTCGGCGTCGAATCCAGGTAGAAGTAGTACTCCTTGACGTCCTCGCCGTGATTGCCCTCGCTGTTGGTGAGGCCGAACATCCGTTCCTTGAGGATGGGATCCTTGCCGTTCCACAGGGCGAGCGCGAAGCACAGCTTCTGCTGATCGTCCGAAATGCCAGCGATGCCGTCCTCGCCCCAGCGGTAGGCGCGCGACCGCGCCTGATCGTGGGTGAAGTAGTTCCAGGCGTCGCCGGTGGGACTGTAGTCCTCGCGTACGGTGCCCCACTGGCGCTCGCTCAGGTAGGGCCCCCATTTGCGCCAGGGCACGCGGTTGCCCCGCGCCTCCTTCAACCGTTCGAGCTCTTTCGCGGCCGATGAATGTCGGAGCATCGCGGCTAGTAGCGCTCCTTGATGAAGCGGCGTTTGGCGATCGTCTTCGAGTCGTTGTAGGCGCCCTTGTTGGATCGGGCGGGCAGCTTGACCAGCTTGTGGGGCAGCTTCTTGTAGGGAATCGCGCCGAGGATGTGCGCAATGGCATTGAGCCGGGCCGCGCGCTTGTCATCGGATGGGACGATGTACCACGGCGCCTTCTTCGTGTCGGTCTTCTTCAGCATCAGATCGCGGGCGCGGGAGTAATCGTACCAGCGCTGCCGCGACGGCAGGTCCATCGGGCTCAGCTTCCACTGGCGCAGCGGGTCAACCACGCGGGCCTCGAAGCGCTCCTTCTGCACCTCGTTGCTGACTTCGAGCCACAACTTGATCAGGATGACGCCGCCGTCCACCATGTAGCGCTCGATCTCGGGACACAGTTCGAGGAAGCGCTCGTGCTGATCCTTGGTGCAGAACCCCATCACGTACTCGACGCCCGCCCGGTTGTACCAGCTGCGGTCGAAGATGACCACCTCGCCGGCCGCGGGGAAGTGGGCGAGGTAGCGCTGGAAGAACATCTGGCTCTTCTCCCGATCCGATGGCGCCGGCAGCGCCACGACTCGGAAGACGCGCGGGCTGACGCGCTCGGTGAGGGCCCGAATCGTTCCCCCTTTGCCCGCGCCGTCGCGGCCCTCGAACACGACGACCACGCGCAGCCCTTTTTCCTTCACCCACGCCTGCAAATGGGCCAGACGCACATGGAGCTTCTGGAGCTCTTTTTCATACTGACGTCGCTTCATAGGAGGCTCATCCGGTTGTTGTATAGGCATCACGCGTGCCGCGGCCGGGCTGGCCGGGACTGGAGGTTAACGCCGTGATCCCTGCGGTTTGGACGCAATCCTCACGGCCCGCGGGCCTCTGCACTCCGGCAGGGCAGAGGCCCCCCCGTTATTTCGGAGGGGGGACGCGACATATACTTGATGGATGATGATCAGCGCGAAGCTCGCGAAGGCTTTCAACGAACAGATCGGCCACGAATTCGGCGCCAGCATGCAGTACGTCAGCATCGCGGCGCATTTTCAGCGCAGCGGCCTGACGCTGCTCGCGAAGCTCTTCTTCGAGCAGGCGGACGAAGAGCGCCAGCACGCGATGAAGTTCGTCAAGTACCTGCTCGACACGAAGGCCGATCTCCGGATTCCCGCGATCCCCGCCGCGACGCCGTCGTTCGCGTCAGCCGAGGCCGCCGTGCAGGCGGCGCTGAAGTGGGAGCAGGAAGTCACCCGCCAGATCACCGCGCTGATGGAGCAGGCCGTCAAGGACAACGATTACCTGGCGCAGAGTTGCCTCCAGTGGTTCATCGACGAGCAGCTCGAAGAAGTCGTCAAAATGGATCGCCTGCTGTCGGTGATCAAGCAGTCGGGCGAGAGGAACCTGCTGATGGTGGAGGCCTACCTCGTGCACATCGAGAAGGCCGGCTAGAACCGCGAAGATCAGGTCATCGCAATCCGGTCGAGCGCGCTCCGATCGAGCAGGACGAACCCGTCCTTCTCGGTCCGGACTACGTCATCCTTGTTCCACCGGCTCATGATGCGGATGCAGGTCTCGATCGTCGTCCCGGTCATGTCCGCGAGCTCCTGGCGCGAAAGAGACAATGCGATGAAGGTGCCGCCGCGCTCGGCGCGCCCCATCTCCGACGCGAGCTTCACGAACAGCCTGGCGAACCGCGGTTCGATGCGCCCGCCGGTGAGCTCGGCGAGACGGTTCGTCAACTCGACGAGCCTGGTCGTCATGCCGAGCAGCAGCCCGCGCACGAGCGATGGCTGCGTCTCCAATAGCCGGAAGAACGCGGTGCGCGGGATGATCACGCACGTGGTGTCCTCGAGCGCGCTCGCGCTGGCGGGGAACGGGCGATCTGTGTACACCGCGACGGCCCCGAGCGGGTCACCGGGCCCGAAGACCTCGAGAATCACGTCCTTGCCGCTCGGCATCATCTTGAAGATCTTCACGCGCCCCGTCGCGATCGCGTAGAACGCATTGGACGGCGATTCCTGCGCGAAGATCTGCTCGCCCCTGGCAAACACCTGCACACGCGAGACCTGGGCGACAGCTGCCCGGTCGGCCTGCGAGAGCCGGCTGAAGACCGGGGTGACACGGAGCAGTTCGTCGGCGGTCGGCATGACAACGATCATAGGAGGTCTCGCGGCGGAACGGTAGTTTGCGGGTGGAGGCTTCATCGACATGACTGCTACGCCCGATACAACCATTCGCGAGATCGTCGCGACCGATTTCAGGACGGCCGCAATCTTCCAGCGTTTCGGCCTGGATTTCTGCTGCCAAGGCGGCCGCACCATCGCGCAGGGATGCCGGGACGCCGGCGTCAACGAAGAGCCGTTACTGCGCGAAATCGAGGCCGTGATGACGAGCTCGGCCGGTTCCGCGCCGCGCTTTGCCAGCTGGACGCCCCACACGCTCATTTCCTACATCGTCGAGAACCATCACGCGTACGTCCGCGAAGCGCTGCCGGTGCTGCTCCGCCACACGCGCAAGATCGCGGACGTGCACGGCGAGCGCCATCCGGAGCTCATTCACATCGCCCGGCTCATCGAACGCGTCGCCGCCGAGATGGCCGAGCACATGGTCAAGGAGGAGCAGATCCTGTTCCCGTTCATCGCCAAGCTGTCGGAGGCGGCGGGATCCGGAGAGCCGTTGCCGCAGCCGTCGTTCGGTTCGGTCGAGAATCCGATTCGAATGATGGAGCACGAGCACAGGTTCGTCGGTGACGCGATGGCGGAGATTCGCTCGCTGACCGATGGTTACACCCAGCCGGACAACGCCTGCTCAACCTACCGCGTCTGCTTCCAGGAGCTCGAAGCGTTCGAGGGCGACCTGCATGCGCACGTGCACCTGGAGAACAACATCCTGTTCCCGAAAGCGGTTCAATTGGAGAGCCAGAGAAACTAACCGCGGCATGGGCCCGAGCAGACCCCAAATGCTTAGCGAACGAGGTTTGTCTTTGTTGATCTCCGTTGCTCCGTTTTTGGAGATCCGTTGGCTCCCGCGTGGCGCAGGATCACAACAACCTGGGCGGTATCGATCAGTGTCGCGGCGAGCAGCGCCCAGGCCGCGGCGCGAACGAACGGAATCGCGGTGAACGCCAGGCCACCGGCCAGCGCCGGCACGCCGAATAGCCACAGCGCGAAGACGGCCAGCTGTCCATCGCGCCATGCCATGTTGTGCGGCGAAGGAACGGGACCACGGTCTCCGCGTCGAGGGGACGCCGAGTACCACGCGAGGAGCGGCAGCAACCGGCTCTTCATCGCCACGACCATTTGCGACAGGAATCCGAGAAGCCCGAAAACACCGTACGCGGTCGCCACGCGCAACATGGTCTCGGACGGCGGCGCGACCGACAACCACAGGCCGAGGGCGCACGCGATTGCCAGCGACGCGAAGGCCGCCGCGGCGTGCAGCACCGCGGGATCGTGCGCGCGGATCGCCGGTGGTCTCGGGCGCGGATGGCGCGTCATCCAGATGGCTTGCGCGGCGAACGCGATGAATCCGGCGACCGTGACGAGGGCGAAGATCCACGCCAGTTGCGTGTGCAGGAACAACGTCAGGAAAATACCGCAGGCGCCGATCTGGAGGAGAATCGCCGTCACGTAGAGGCGCCGACCCTCCGGCATTTGCGCCGGGAGTACCATCGGCAGCATCCGGTAAGCGACGCCGACGACGAGCATCGACGCCCAGCCGATGGCCGCGAGGTGCGCGTGCGCGAAAACGTGATCGAGGACGAAGCCGGGTAGAAAGGGCCGGACCTTGTGGATCCCGAGCAGGACTCCCATGGTTGCGGCCGCCAGGATGTTCAGGAACGCGAGACGAACGTGCAGCCGCACCGCGGGCGCGATCGGCGCGCGGCGCAACGGCCCCGCGACGCGCCATCCGACGATGAGCACCCCCGCCGCGGCCGTACCGCCCGACCAGGCCATCCCGCTGAACTCGGCGATCCAGAAGTGCGCGACCATGCCGATCAGCCCGATCGCGACGAGCGCGGCTGCGGTGTAGTCCGGCGACCGCACCGGCATCGGCATCCGGAGCGCAATCGGCCCGACCAGATACAAGGAGCCCAGGATCGATGACGTGATCCAGCCAAGGGTCACGAGGTGGACGATCGCGACCATCCGAGAATGGTAGAAGAACCCCGCAACGCCCAGCGGATCGGCCGCCACGGCCGCAAAGGCCAGAAGCAGCGAGGCGTGTGCGACGCCGAAGTAGAGAAGCGGCAGCAGCCTTGGTGGGGGCGGTTCGGTCAGATCAATCCTCGCCGTCTGTGGTTTCGCTGATCTCGGCGGGGCCGCCGTTCGACCAGTCCAGCCAGTCATCGCCAAACAACTCGACCGGGTGCAGCGTTCGGATCGTCCCGTTTCCGCAGGCGAGACTGTCGGCCGGGCAGTAACGGTCGCAACCCCAGCAGATGCGCTCGGGCCTGGCTGGATTGAGCGGGATAGCAGCCATCGCTCCCTCAGTATTCACTCCGCCGCCGGCGCTGGTTATGATGCAGGTCATACCGCTGCCGGAAATCCGGCGACATAGTTGGCGGCACGGCGGTTGCTCCGATCTCGTCGTCTACCCGCGTGTTTGTCGAAAGGCCGTCAATGTCCGACTCAGCCGACGTACTTTGCCCGATCGACTTCTCCGAGCCCTCGCGCGGCGCGCTGCGCTACGCGATGGCGATCGCGACGCATCTCAAGGCGCCGCTGACCGTGTTGACGGTAAACGACCCGCTGCTCGAGCAGGCTGCCGACATGGCGGGCGCAACCGGCAGCCTCGCGGCAGCGGCGAAGACGGAGAGTGATCGCTTTCTCCAGGACACTTTCAGCAACCGTCCGCCCGCGGTCAAGACGACGTACGCCGTCGCGTCGGGGAAGCCGGACGTCGAGATCCTGCGGATCGCCAGGGAAAGCGGCGCCCGGCTGATCGTCATGAGCTCCCGCGGCGCCACTGGCATTCGGAAGCTCTTTCTCGGTTCGATCACTGAGCGCGTGCTGCGAGCCACGAGCGCGCCGGTCCTCGTGACGCCACCGGCCGACGCCGGTCCGGCCGCGCCGGCCGACATTGCCAAGACCGTCCGGCGCATTCTGGTGCCCGTGGATCTGTCGGATGCGATGGGAGACGCGGTTCGCGCCGCGATGGCGGTCGCGGAAGTCGTCGGTGCGACGGTGCTGATCGCGCACGTCATCGAACCAGTCCGGGCGATGGTTCCGGGGCACGCCTATGCCGCCAACGTTGACATGGAGCGTCGCGCCCGCGCGGAGCAGCGTATCCAGCAGATCGCGGACGCGCTTCCCTCGGCCTCGCGCACCGAACCGCTCGTCCTCTTTGGCGATCCCGCCGAGGAGATCGCCAAGCTCGCCGGCGAGCGTCAGGCGGGCCTGATCGTGATGGGCCTGCACGCATCCGCCGCAGCGGGTGCGCGGATGGGATCGGTCACGTATCGCGTCCTGAGCGTCACGCACGGCCTCGTGCTCGGCCTGCCTCCTGGGGCGCCGATCACGCCTTGACGCCGAAGCCCTTTCGATAGCCGCGCGTCAGGTGCTCATTCGCCTCTCGTTTCTTCGGGAACGAGAGCGACTTCGCGTCGAACGCGAGCGTTTCGCCGGGGAAATGCGCCGCGACGTTGCCGATCAGCACCGACTCGGTGAGCGGCCCCGCGTAATCGAAGCCCGCCGAGCACGTGGCCCGACCGGCGATCGCGGCGTCCACGAACTCCGCGTAGTGATCGCGCTCCTCGAGATCGTTGACCGCCATCTGGCCCGTCTTCTCGACTGGCAGCACGAACGGCTGCGCGCTGCCGTGCGGCAGCACCAACAGGCCATCGGTGCCGACGATCACGCTCCCTTGCTGCGGCCAGAGCGAGCCGACCGGTTCGCGCACGGCGTCCGGCGGCAGCTCGCCGCCGTCATACCACCACACGTCAACGGTCTCGGCGGCCGTGAACGCCGTCCCGGGATACGTCAGCTTCACGCGCGCCTTCATCGCCCAGCTCTCGGCCGTCGGCACCGGGCCAGACGAGGTGACCGAGATAGGGAACGTCAACTTCAACGCGCGATACGGCGGGCTGTAGATGTGGCAGCCCATGTCGCCGAGCGTCCCGGTGCCGAAGCCGACGCGCCGCCGCCATTCGCCCGGATGATAGGCGCCGCGCTTGAACGGGCGCGGTTCGCTGACCCCGAGCCACTCGTCCCAGTCGAGCGGTGCCGGAATGGGATCCACCGGTGCCGGCAGCGGCTTGTCATCGCCCCAGTTCTTATTCGAAAACGTGTGCGCCTCGCGGACCTTGCCGATGATGCCGCTGCGGATGAGCGACTCGCCGTAGCGCTGTACGCGGCTCGACGACACCTGGATTCCCATCTGCGTGACCACACCGCGCTTGCGCGCCGCTTCCGTGACCTTCCGCACTTCGCGCAGCGTGTTGCAGAGCGGCTTCTGCACGTAGACGTGTTTCCCCGCGTCGATCGCCGTCATCGCGATAGGGAAGTGCATGTGGTCCGGGACCGAGATGCTGACCGAGTCGATGTTCTTCCGCTCCTTCTTCAACATCTCGCGCCAGTCCTGGTAGACCCGTACGTTCGGGAACTTCTGCTGGAGCGGCTCGATGCGGCAGAGATCGACGTCGGCCACGGCGACCAGCTCGAACGCCGGGTGCTTCGCGAACTGTCCCAGGTCGTACGCGGCCTGTCCTCCAGCGCCGACGCCCGCGTGGCGAAGCGTCCGCTGCGCGGCACGGGCCTCGATCGCCAGGAACGGCGTCGCGGCCGCGGCCGCGGCGATCGACTGGAGAAACAGGCGGCGGGAAACGCTCGACTGAGACATGTATCGAAGACTAACGCAAAGCGCCGTGCTGCTGGAAATCCGGCAACCTCCCCTCATTAGCGTGGCTTTCCGCGCGGCACCGCGCTTGCGTGATCGACCCGCGATGCATCTCAACGCGTGCGAACTGGAAATCGATCTGTTCTGTCGCGGAATCCGCATCCCCGAGACCGTGTCGCTCGAGGGGGCCCGCGGCATCTCCCGAACGCGCGCCGGCCTCGGATCCGGCCTCGAGATCGTCATCCCGGCGAGATCGTGGTTGAAGCGTCGGATCTGGATGAACGCGCCCGTGGTGGAGCGCTTCGTCGAAGGATCTCCGTTCACGCTGGAAGGCGGGCCCGCCGAGGGCTATAGGATCCTGGATGCGCGCAGCGGCATCCGCTACGAAGCGGAGTTGCCGCCCGAGCCGGCGTGGTACCGCCGGCAGACTTCGCGAGACATCCCGATGTCGCGCATCGGGGTCCTGCAGGGCACGTACCTCGGCATCTACATCAACCCTGTCTGCGCGTTCTGGGACGCGAAGCCCGCGCTGAACTGCCGCTTCTGCACCACGGGCGCGAACGTCGGCTGCGCCGAGTCCGCCGAGAAGTCGGTGGACGACGTGATCGAGACCTGTCACGCGGCCCGTGATGGATCGGGCGTCACGTTCGTGCACTTCAACGGCGGCTTCCAGGGATCGCGCGGGCTGCGCGCGGCCGAACCCTACGTCCGCGCCGTCAAGGAGCGGGTCGGCGCCCTGGTCGGCGTTCAGCTGACGCCGGAGAAGGACTTCAGCGGCTACGACCGGCTCATCGATCTCGGCGTGGATCATTTCTCGTTCTGTCTCGAGCTTTTCGATCCTGAATGGTTCGCGCGGATCTGTCCCGGCAAGGCCAAGGTGCTCGGGCAGAACCTGTTTCTCGAGGCGATGGATTACTGCGCCGGGCGCATGCCCCGTGGCGCGGTCTCCGGCGAGATCATCGCCGGCATCGAGCCGATCGAAAACACGCTCGCCGCCATCGAGCGCATCACCTCGGTGGGAGCCTTCCCGACGGTCTGCGTGTTCCTGCCCACGGTCGGCTCCGACATGGAGGACTGGCCGCCGCCGAAGTTCGAGGACATGCGGCGCGTGCTCGCCGCGGTCTACGACGCGTGCCGTCGTCACCGCGTCCCGATCGGTCTCGCGCCCAATATCGAAGTCAGCCTCGTGGTGAGTCCTGACGATGCGGCGCTGCTCGCGCCGATGACGGTGGGGACGATGGCCTACGAGGGATGGCGGCGCGCGCTGCGGCTTGCAGCGCGGCCGGTATTCACGCGCCGGATGTGGAGTCGCTAGTTAGCGCTCCAGAATCCTGATCGCGTTTTCAACGCCCTTGACGCCACGCAGGTATTTGACGGCGGCTGCCGCCGCGGCGCGCTGGTGCATCCAGGTCACCATCCCGTCGAGCGTTATGAAGCCGTCACTGACGACGGCCTGAACACCGTCCGGCACGCTGAGGCTGTTCCGCAGGCGATTCGCGGCGTCGCGTGCAATGTCGGTGTCGGTTCGTTCGTTCTGACACCGCACGCGCAGGTCGTTGGCGATGCTCCGAACCCCGCCGATCCGCTTCGCCGCGCGCTCCGCCGCAATTTTGAAGCCCGCGCGTTCGACCGTGCCGGTAAGCGTGATGACGCCGTCCTCGGCGGCGACGCCGATTTCCCAGGGATGCAGTGCCGGATCCCCGTCAATCTCAGCAATCACCGCGTCACGCAGCGCCTCGGGTGCGCTCGGGGCCAGTCCGTATACCATCGCGTCTTCTCCTTTTCCAAAAGACAGAGGCAAAGGCGCTGCCAGCATGCGCCGCCGGCAATCCGGCTTGTGGTACGGTGCGAATTCCGATGGAACTGCCGATTTCCGCGCCACTTGTCCTGGCGTCCGCGTCGCCACGCCGCTCGGAACTCCTGACCAGCGCTGGTTTCCGGTTCTCAGTGGACCCGGCCGATGTGGACGAATCCCCACTTCCGGGGGAAAATCCCCCGTCCTACGTGCGGCGGATCGCCCGCGACAAGGCCAGGGTCGTCGCCGAACGGTGCCGGGAATCCGGCACTGTCGTGCTCGCCGCGGACACGACCGTCGTGGCCGACGGGGAAATTCTTGCCAAGCCAGAGAATGATTTAGAGGCGATCCGCATGCTTGAACGGCTCGCCGGCCGCGTCCACGACGTGTTCACCGGGGTCGTCGTCCGTGCGGGAGAACGCGAGCTCGACCAGGTCGTTCAGACCCGGGTACGGCTATTGCCCCTCACGGCCGACGAAATTGCGTGGTACGTGAAGAGCGGGGAGCCCAGCGGCAAGGCCGGCGCCTACGGCATCCAGGGGCGCGCGGCCCGGTTTATCGACTGGATCGAGGGCTCCTGGTCCAACGTGGTGGGGCTGCCGGTCGCGACCGTGTACCGGCTCCTCAAGGACCTCGGCACGTAGTATTCTTGCAGGACAGCGAATCGCTGTAACTCCTATGAGATCAAAAGCTTTCAAGATCGCTCTCACCTCCGTCGTGCTGGTGGCGGCACTGACCGGACTGATGTATACGACCCTTCAAGGCGGTACGGAGTACTACATCCACGTGGACGAGGTCACGAAGGACCCCACCGCCTGGCATGGCAAGAAGCTGCAGCTGCACGGGTTCGTCACCGACCTCCGTCAGCGGCCCAATTCGCTCGACTACAAGTTCAATGTGCAGTTCAACGGCAAGGTGATTCCCGCCGTCTACACCGGCGTAGTCCCCGACACCTTCAAGAACGACTCGGAAGTCGTCCTGAAAGGGAAGCTGCACGGCGAAGGGTTCTCGGTCGAGCCGAACGGCGTCATGGCGAAGTGCCCGTCGAAGTACAACGCGCAGTCGCCTGCCGGCAAGGCCGGAACTTAGATGGCTGCGCTCGGCTCCTTCATCCTGCTCGCCACGTTCGTCGTCGCCAGCTACGCGCTGGCCGCAAGCGTCGCCGGTGGGCGGCGCCGCTCGCGCGCGCTGATTGAAAGCGGCGTCGCGGCCTTCTACGCCACCGCGGCGCTGATGACCGTCGCGTCCGGCATCATCATCCACGCGTTCGTCACCAACAACTACGCGATTAAATACGTCCAGCGGTATTCCGACGCCGCGCAGCCGCTCGCCTACAAGATCACGTCGTACTGGGGCGGCCTCGACGGATCGATCCTCTTCTGGGTCTTCCTGCTGTCGGTTTTCGGCTCGATCGCGGTTGCGACCAATCGCGAGCGCCACCGCGAATTGATTCCCTGGGTCGTCGCCACCATCGCCGCGACGGAGATGTTCTTCATCTTCATCATGGTTGTGCACAACAACCCCTTCAGCATGTTCGTCGCCGGCGCGCCGGTTGACGGCAAGGGGTTGAACCCGCTCCTCCAGAACTTCTACATGGCGATCCACCCGCCGTCGCTCTACATCGGGCTGGTCGCGATGACGATTCCCTACGCGTTCGGTATGGCCGCGCTCATCACCGGCCATCTGGACGACGCGTGGCTCCGCGCCGTGCGGCGCTGGACGATGATCGGCTGGCTGTTCCTGACCTTCGGGCTCACGCTCGGCATGCTCTGGGCCTACGAGGAACTGGGCTGGGGCGGCTTCTGGGGTTGGGACCCGGTCGAGAACGCGGGCCTGCTGCCGTGGTTCACCGCGACCGCGTTCCTGCACTCGGTGATGGTCCAGGAGCGTCGCGGCATGCTGCGCGTCTGGAACGTGACGCTCGTCATCACGACCTTCTTCCTCACCATCTTCGGCACCTTCATGACGCGCTCGGGCGTCGTCCAGTCCGTTCACGCCTTCGGCGAGGATCCGTGGCTGGCGAAGCTGTTCACCGTCTTCATGATCCTGATCGTCACGGTGAGCTTCGGTTGGGTGATCTACCGCCTGCCGCTGCTGCGGTCGCGGCACGAGCTCGACTCGTGGGCCTCGCGCGAAGCGGCGTTCCTGGCGAACAACTGGATCCTGCTGTTCTCGGCGTTCTTCGTCCTGTTCGCGACGATGTTCCCGACGCTCAGCGAGGCCGTGCGCGGCCAGCGGATGACGGTCGGTCCGCCGTTCTTCAATATGTGGATGCGGCCCATCGGGCTGGCGCTGCTGGTGCTCACCGGCATCGCGCCGCTGCTCGCCTGGCGCAAGTCCACGCTGTCGAACCTCGTCCACAACTTCACGTGGCCGGTGTCCGCGTTGATGGTCGCCGGTGCTGGCGTCTACGCCCTCGGCATTCGCGTGTGGTCGTCGGGGATTTGTTTCGCGCTGTGCGCCTTCGTCGGCGCGACGCTGCTGCAGGAGTTCATTCGCGGCGCCCAGGTCCGGAAGGGCGCATCCGGCGCGGACATCGCGACCGCGATGATCGGACTCGTCAACCGCCAGCGGCGCCGCTACGGCGGCTACATCGTCCACCTCGGCATCGTCCTGATGTTCCTGGGCTTCGCCGGGCAGGGCTACAAGCAGCACGAGGAGAACCTCCGGCTGAAGCCGGGCGACACGGCGCAGGTCGGCCGATTCACGATCCGCCACGATTCGATCTCGGTCACCAACGACGAGCAGAAGCAGATGATCACCGGCCACGTCACGGTGCTCGCCGACGGTAAGGAAATCGGACAGATGACGCCGGCGCGGTGGTTCTTCGCCAAGCACGAAGACCAGCCGACGACGGAGGTGGGGATCCGCCGGGCTCCGGGCGAGGACGTCTACATCGTCCTCGCGGCCTACGAGGTCGAGTCGCAGATCGGCATCTACGCCGTGACCGTCAATCCGCTCGTCAACTGGATCTGGCTCGGCTTCGGTGTGCTGGCATTCGGCACCGGGCTCGCGTTGCTGCCCGAGCGCGCGCTGGGCCTGGCGACAGCGAGCGTTCCCGAAGGCGCGGCGACCACGGGGCTGATGATTCTCCTGCTATTGCTGCCGGCCGTTGCGGGCGCGCAAACCGCGATGCCGCGCAGCGAGCTTCGCAAGCAGCTCGAAGCGGAGATCATGTGCAAGTGCGGCGGCTGCAAGGCGCCGATGAACAACTGCCCGATGGGGCCGTCGTGCCACGGCCTGAAGGAACAGCGCGAGAAGCTGGAGAAGTTCCTCGATGCCGGTATGGACCGCGAGCAGATCCGCACCGCCTTCGTGAAGGACCACGGCGGCGAGGACATCCTCGCGATGCCGATTGACCGGGGCTTCAACAAGCTGGCGTGGGCGCTGCCGTACGTCGCCGGCGTTACCGGCGCGGCTGTCGTCGGGCTCGTCGCGTTCCGGTGGTCGCGGCGCCGCGAGGGGACCGAGGCCGAGCCCGGTGCGAACAACACGGGCGACGCGAATGCGTCGGCAAAGGATGTCGCGCTTCGCGCGCGATTGGACGATGAGCTCCGCGACCTCGACTAAGGCCGCGGACAAGCGCGCGGCGCATGATCACACCACGGAAAAACACGGACTGACGCGGATGGGGGTTGAGGAGAAGGCGGCTGCCGTTGCGGAGGATCCCGGGTTTCAGCCGGGGCACTTCTTCGTGCTGCTGTCGCTCCTGGCGGCGACCGTTGCGGTCGTGATGGCGCGGCCGAGCGCGCCTGAGAACCTGATCCTGATCAGCCTGACGATCGGCGCGGCCGGTCTTGCCGCGTTGTTCTTCTACAGGATGCTGGCGCCCCTGGTGGCGCCGCAGACTGACCTCGAGCGGCAGCCGATGAGCGAACGGCTGCGCCTCGACCTCGAACGCGAGAAAGCGTTGACGCTGCGATCGATCAAAGAGCTCGAGTTCGATCGCGCGATGGGGAAGGTCTCGCCGCAGGACTTCGACGTCATGGCCGCCCGCCTGCGATCGCGCGCGCTCGGCATCATGCGCCAGCTCGAAGCGGGATCGTTGGCCTACCGGGACGTCATCGAGAAGGAACTCGCAAAGCGGATCGGCCGAAAGGCCGCACCAACAGCAGTGCCCGCCGCCATCACGGCCGGGATGTGCGCGTGCGGAACGAAGAACGATCGCGATGCCCGCTTCTGCAAGTCATGCGGGGCAAAGCTGGGGGCCGCATGATCCGGA
>Ga0193738_1000446_pt1 | contig 22134 bp, 17 predicted proteins | sample L2a1metaG_FD_144927 | JGI IMG/M metagenome (GOLD analysis project Ga0193738, IMG submission 144927) | Soil microbial communities from a riparian zone of the East river system, Colorado, United States - L2a1 | ecosystem: Environmental > Terrestrial > Soil > Riparian zone | place: USA: East River...
CGAACTTTCCGAAGCATTGAGCTGGATGAATGAGCTTGATAAAAAATTTGAATTAACAGATGATGAGTATGGTATCGGCGATTTTATTGAAGATCTAAAGGACAAAGGTTATATCACTGATGATAATCAGCTTGGAGAAATAAAGATCACACCAAAAACAGAGCAGGGCATTCGCAAAAGGAGTTTGGAAGAAATTTTTGGGAAACTAAAGAAAACCAAGCAAGGCGATCATCATAGTTTCAAACCTGGACAGGGTGATGAACTGAATCCTGAATCAAGGCCTTTTCGTTTTGGTGACATGCTTGAACAAATTGACTTTACTGAAAGTATCCGCAATGCACAGATCAATCATGGTATCGACAGCTTTAATATGCAGGAAGATGACCTGAGCATTCGGGAAACTGATTTCAAAGCCCAAACATCTACGGTATTGATGATCGATATTTCACATTCTATGATCTTGTATGGCGAAGACAGGATAACTCCTGCAAAAAAAGTGGCGATGGCGTTGAGTGAATTGATAACTACCAGATATCCAAAAGACACCCTGGATATTGTGGTATTTGGCAATGATGCATGGCCTGTGGAGATAAAGGACCTTCCCTATTTGCAGGTTGGCCCTTATCATACAAATACAGTTGCAGGCCTAGAATTAGCAATGGATATTTTAAGACGAAGGAAAAATCCGAACAAGCAGATATTCATGATCACCGATGGCAAGCCTACTTGTTTAAAAATTGGCAAGCGTTATTACAAAAACAGTTTCGGGCTGGACAGGAAGATCACGAGCCGTTGCCTGAACATTGCGGCACAATGTAAAAAGCTAAAAATACCGATCACTACATTTATGATCGCCACAGACCCTTACCTGCAACGGTTCGTAAATGAATTTACAGAAACCAATAATGGAAAAGCATTTTTTGCGGCACTTGACAAGTTGGGTGCATTTATATTTAAGGATTTTGAAAGTGGGAAAAGAAAGACGGTTTATTAGCCCCTCCAAACCTCCCCGAAGGGGAGGCTTGCTAACACACAAGGCCAGCTTAGTTGAAAAGTTTGACAGCCCCGAAGGGGCGATATATTAGTAGCTCCGGGTTTTAACCCGGAGAAGAATAGAAAAAGTTTCAATAGAACCCCGTAGGGGTGAAATATATTTTTTGAACAAATAAGTTTTTATGAAAATCACTTTACGCTCCATTTTAATAATCATAGGCATTGTTTTAATTGCCAGTGTTGGATTTTTTATGCTTACGGCGACGCTCTCCTCGCCTACAACACTTAACTTATATATGCCCAAAGAATCGGAGAAGGATTCTATTGATAAGTATCGTGACTTAAGAACAAAATTGACGCTTATACTTTTGAAAGATGACAACGTTTTTGGATACTACGGGGATTTCATTAAAGGAGGCAGATCCGTTTCGGGTAATGATACAGATAAGTTGATAGCGGACGGATTTAAAATGTTTTCAAAAGATTCTTTGGTTGTCGTGATCAAACCTACTAAAGAAGCATCTTACAAAGCAACAGTTGATATATTAGATCAAATGACCATAAACAATATAGAAAAATACTCAATGACCGATCCTAATAAACAAGAAAAAGAGTTTTTAAAAATTACTGAATAGACCCGATAGCTATCGGGTTGATTTAGTTTTGACGGTAAAATAATTTAAACAAATGAGGAGATTGCTTCTCCGCCTTCGGCGGGTCGCAAATAAACTATGAATATTCAAAATATAAAGACACTCGGAGAGTTAAAGAAAAGCGGCTATCAGCCCCGCAGTATTAAAGAAGAGCTGCGGCAAAATCTTATTCTGAAACTGAAGCGAAAGGAAAATACATTTCCGGGCATTATTGGCTATGAAGACAGTGTAGTCCCTGATGTAGAAAGAGCGTTACTTAGTAAACACAATATACTTTTTCTCGGGTTGCGTGGACAAGCGAAAACAAGAATGGCGAGGCAGATGACGGAATTGCTTGATGAATATATTCCTTGTATTGCCGGTGGTGAACTAAATGACGACCCATTGCACCCCATTTCCAAATATGCAGTCGATCAAATTGCAGCCCAGGCTGATGAAACACCGATCCATTGGATACATCGCAGTGAACGCTATGGAGAAAAGCTGGCAACGCCTGATGTGAGTGTAGCAGATCTTATTGGTGATGTTGACCCGATAAAAGCGGCGAATCTTAAATTAAGTTTTGCCGACGAACGGGTGATCCATTATGGAATCATTCCAAAAAGTAACCGTGGCATTTTTGTAATTAATGAATTACCTGACCTGCAGGCCCGTATCCAGGTTGCTTTATTCAATATTTTAGAAGAAGGAGATATACAGATCCGCGGATTTAAATTGAGGTTACCTCTTGATATCCTGTTTGTGTTCACCGCCAATCCTGAAGATTATACCAATCGCGGGTCGATAGTTACTCCTTTAAAAGATCGTATCGAAAGCCAGATACTGACGCACTATCCAAAAACTTTGGAAACAGCTCTTGAGATCACTGAACAGGAAGCAGTGATCGCTGACGAACAAAAAGAAAAAATAAAGATCAGCGATCTTGTAAAAAGATTGATAGAGCAAGTAGCATTTGAAGCAAGAGCCAGTGAATTTGTAGATAAGAAAAGTGGTGTGAGTGCCCGGCTAACTATTTCTGCTTTTGAAAATGCAGTCAGCGCCGCAGAACGCCGGTCAATTGTGAATAATGAAAAGGACACGCAGGTTTGGCTAAGTGATCTTGCTGGAATCATTCCTTCTATTACAGGGAAAATTGAACTGGTATATGAAGGTGAACAGGAAGGACCTTACCAGGTTGCCATGAATTTATTGGATAAAGCTGTTCGTTCACAGTTTGCAAATTATTTTCCCAATCCTGAAGTGCTGAAAAAAAGAATGCGTCCAAAAAATGTTGAAGAGCCATCAAGAGATGAGAATCCTTATCGTTCTATCATTAGCTGGTTTGATAAAGGCAACCAGGTAAATCTTTTCTTTAATACAAAAGATGAAGACAAACTTGTACAGTTGTATAAAGTTGATGGGCTTCACCCCATGGTCAAGAAATTTTACAAAGGGGCTAATGAAAAAGAAACTGCTTTATTAATGGAATTTGTTTTGCATGGTCTTTCTTCCTATTCAATGATCAGCAAAAAGGTAATAGAAGGTAAAATAGAATTTAAAGACCTGATGGGATCAATGCTGAATCTTGGTGGAATAAAAACAAGTGACGAGGAAGATGATGGAGAAGATTTTACTTAGCCCGTCCCAACTTTAAACTGACACCAGCACCTCCCCAAAACTTTACCGGAAAATCCTTTTGAAATAATGGAGAAGCAAAAACCCGACATGACAATCTTTTGAAGCAGGTTGATAACGATAACCCAATAAACTATAGAAATAGGCAGGCTCACCAGTTGCAAAAAAATTATCCTCGTGTTCGGGACAATAAACCATAGTTCCGCTACCAAACACTTATCCTGACACAAGTAGTGAGCTTATTGCAACAAATAATTTCTTTTTCATTAAAAGAAGGTTTGGCTTTTACCCCGACAAAAGCGAACTATTAATATTACTTGCCCGATCAAATAATATTCACTTCCCGTTCAAGAAACACTCCGAATTTTTTATTTACACTTTGATAGATCTCTTCACTCAGCTGATAAATTTCATTGCCCTTAGCATTGCCATAATTTACCAGTACAAGAGCTTGCTTAGCATGACAACCTGCATCGCCTTTGCGATAACCCTTCCATCCGCATTGTTCGACCATCCAACCGGCTGCAAGTTTAACCGTTCCTTTTGCTAATGGATATGCAACGATATTGGGGAAATCCAATTTCAATGCTTCATATTTTTCGGTTGGCACTTCAGGGTTTTTAAAAAAGCTCCCTGCATTAGCGATCTTTTGGGGGTCCGGTAATTTAGAGCTCCGGATATTTATTACTGCTTGCGAAACAGCTTTTATACTGAGCTCTTTTACTCCCAATTTTTCCAACTCTTCAGTAATAGCTCCGTAGCTGACATGATAGACCGGCTTCTTTTTTAATTGAAACGTTACGGACAAAATTGCAAACTGATCTGTATACCTGTTTTTAAAAACACTATCCCGATAGCCAAATTCGCAATCCGTTACCGTAAAAGTGTGAATCCTTCTTTCCTCCAAATGGAAAGCTTCCAAACTCCAAAATACCTCATCAAGTTCCACACCATAAGCACCGATATTTTGTATTGGCGAAGCGCCGATATTTCCTGGTATCAATGAAAGATTTTCAACACCGGCCCAATTATGATGAATACAATGCAAAACAAATTGATGCCAGTTCTCTCCCGCTCCAACTTTTACATAAACATAGTCTGCGTCTTCATGCTGAAGGTCGATACCCCGGATATTGTTTTTTAAAACTGCACCATCGTAATCTTTTGTAAACAAAATATTACTGCCACCTCCCAAAATAAAAATTGGATACTGTGAATAGAGCATCAGGTATTCTTCCAATTGTTCAACAGAAGAAAACTCATTAAAAAAACGGGCCTTTACATCAATACCGAAGGTGTTATAGGGTTTGAGCGGGAAATTTTCATGGATCTGCATGCTGCAAACTTCCGCATTTTTTCATTACGAATGAAAGAACTAATTTCCCTCACCATTACATTATTAATGGAACAATTCCTGCTTTAAAATAATTAAATATGAAAAAACTTTTCTTGTTACTATTATTATCTGCAGTGATCTCTTCTTGTAAAGAAAAGGATACTTCAAAGACGGTAGTTAAAGAATCAAAAGGCGATCAGAATACAGAATGGATCAAACAGGGAAATATTTATGAAGTAAATGTTCGTCAATACACACCTGAAGGGACTTTCAATGCTTTTGCAAAACATCTTGACAGGTTAAAAGAAATGGGTGTGCAAACACTTTGGTTCATGCCGGTTCATCCGATCAGCAAAACGGAAAGAAAAGGCACCTTAGGAAGTTATTATGCAGTGGCAAATTACAGGGAAGTGAATCCTGAGTTTGGAACCATGCAGGATTGGAAAAACCTGGTGGATTCTGCACATGAAAAGGGGTTTAAAGTTATCATCGACTGGGTACCCAATCACACGGGTGCTGATCACCCATGGTTAGAAACACATACAAATTTTTATATGAAGGATAGCTCGGGCAAGCCGACATGGAAATTTGATTGGACCGATATCCGGGTTCTTGATTTTAACAACAAAGAAATGCTGGACAGCATGACGGCATCTATGAAATTTTGGGTGGCTGAAACTAATATTGATGGTTTTCGTTGCGATCATACAGAAAAATATCAATCAGAATTCTGGAGGCATACGATCACAGAATTAAATAAAGTGAAAAAAATATTTATGCTTGCAGAAGGACAAGGGAGTTGGATCTTTGACGCAGGATTCGATATGGACTATGGCTGGGAGTTATTTCATATCACTAAAGCTATTGCAAACCGTAAAAGAAATGCTTTATCCATCGATTCGGTGCTGAGGAAGCTAGACAGTGCTTACCCTAAAAATGCAATGCAATTGTATTTTACCAGTAACCATGATGAGAATAGTTGGAATAAAGCAGACTATGAGACCATGCCAGGATCAATTCATGCACCGTTTGCTGTTTTATCCCAAACAATTTATCGCAGTGTACCCCTTGTTTATTCCGGGCAAGAAGAACCTGTCTTAGAAGCAATCCCATTTTTTGAAAAAGACACAATTGTATTTAGCAAATTAGGCAGGCAGAAATTTTATGAGACCTTACTGGAACTTAGAAAAAACAATGCGGCTCTTGCGGCTGATGCCTCATCTAAAAAAATAAGCGCCGGCGATCCTAAATCTGTTTATGCTTATGTAAGAGAAAAGGATGGAAAGAAAGTTTTTGTTATTCTAAACCTGTCTAACACTGAACAGTCAATTAAAGTAACTGATAAAGATCTGTATGGCAATCCTTACAATGTCTTTATGGGTACCAATGAGCCGTTGAGTGACAAAGATTGGAAGATAGAACCATGGGGCTATGTTGTGTATGAATACAAATAAAAGGATATGACAGCAACACTTGTTGGTGCCACAGGTTTGATCGGTAGCTATTTACTGGAAGAATTACTGAACGATCCCTATTTTGATACAGTAAAAATTCTAATTCGCAGGCCACTTGATATCACTCATCCAAAACTGGAAAAGAAGATCGTTGATTTTAATGACAGCGATTCATTGCTTGTGGCACTGAGCAATGGTGATGTTTTGTTTTGTGCCATCGGGACAACAATGAAAAAAGTAAAAGGCGACAAAGAAGCTTACCGCAAAATTGATTTTAATATCCCTGTTAAGCTTGCCCGGTTTTGTAAAATGACAGGCTGTGAAAAATTTCTTCTTGTCTCCTCTGCCGGTGCAAATTCTAAAAGCAGGAATTTCTATCAACGTTTAAAAGAAGAAACGGAGGAAGCTGTAAAAAGTGTTGGTTTAAAAACCGTTCATATCATGCGGCCATCCTTGTTATTGGGAGAAAGAAAAGAATTTCGGCCTGGAGAAAATATAGGTAAAGCAATAATGACAAGTCTTTCGTTTCTTATCCCGGAAAAATACAAAGCAATACAAGGAAAAGCTGTGGCGAAGGTTATGCTTGTTTTATCAAAGAAAAATGAAGAAGGGATATTTGTGCATGAGAATAGTGAGATAAGGGATTTAAGTAAATAATTTTCATGAAAAACTTCATTAATAGCATCTTCCGTTTTATAAATGGTCTTAAAAGGCCCTCGAAGAAAACGAACATGAAGAAGCTTCATGAACGTGGAGAAACTATTGATTCTTTTACATTCAGAGATGCAACAGAAAAGGATATTCCTGAACTTGGGAAACTTCATGCATTAACATGGGCAGAAACTTACAATGCTAAAAACCCAAATATTCAGTTAAGACAATATCAATGGCAGAAAGCTTTTAAAGAAGAAAATGACGGATCCTGGTTTTGCATTTTGGTTGTAAATAAAAAGAATGAATTGGTTGGATTTGCAAAAGGAAAGATCAATAAGGATGAACATGCTACACAAATGCAGGGCGATTTGAATAAGATATACTTGCTTAAAGATTATCAGCGTCTTGGTTTAGGAAAAAAATTGTTCTCGCTCGTTGTACAAAGATTTTTAAGCAAGGGTGTTAATAATATGAGTTTATTTGGCGTTCCACAAAACCCTTCTTGCAGATTTCATGAAACGATGGGCGGCGAAAGATTATATTCCGGGAAAGGAACTTTGGGCGGATGTTATCACTGGCCTGATCTGAAAAAGTTGACAATAATTTAGACCTGGAAGGGACGATCTCCCGAAAATCTCAATCGCACTATCTTCTCATTTTTAAACAGCTAAATGCTTTACCAACTATTATTCTTCAGATATTTAAAGGTGAATTAGCCCCCAAAGATACCTCACTTCAGAAAATTATTTCAACAGAGATCTAACAGGCTCTGCAAATTATTTTACGAATAATCCCACAGCGTGTCAATGTTTATACAAGTTTTAGTCGTAAATTGATACTCCATCCTTCGAAAAACCTTCAGATTGCCCTATACCATTAAACTGAAGGAATATGAACCAGAGCCACGCAACTGATACAGGATTGTTGGATGCAATCCGCATGGATGACACAACTGCTTTTGAAGAATTGATCAGCCGGTATTGGTTTTGTCTATACCAATACTCGTATGGCAAAACGAGGTCTGAGGAAACAGCTGCTGAAATTACCAGGAGCATCTTTATTGAATTATGGGAATATCGCTCCTTTATCCCCGCAAATTTCTCATTGCAGGTCTACTTGCATGAAAGGGTCAGAAAAAAAATTGCTTACTATTTATACAAAAAAATTTCTGAAGAGCCATACGATACAGAAATGATAGAGTACCTGAATGCCGAATTTTCTTTTAGTAACCTTAGATCAGCTTATCGGCCAGTTTCGCAAGTACCAAAAACATCTGTTGAAAAAGGATCTTACTCAGAAAGTAGTGAACCGGGATCAAATAAAATTCACCGGGAACAAAGTTTTTCTTTCGAATGGAGATTATTATTTAATAATATTCGCTTAAGTGTTCGCAATACATTTCATTTTTAAGACAAAATAAAATTATGGAAACAGAAATATTAAAGCCAAAACTTGAACGCTTTATAGGGGGTATTGCAAGCCCGGCGGAGATCAAACAAATTGACGCCTGGTTTTCCAACGGGAACTACCAGAAGCTTCATTTATCTGAAAAAGAGAGAAAGGATCTGCATAATAATATCTTATACGATGTGCAATGCTATACCGCCTACCCTCTTTTTTACCCCAAGAAAAATGGATACTTCAAAAAATCAATCGCCCAGGTCAAAAGTGTTTTGTGGATAATTGCGTTTATCGTGCTTACCTATTTTGTTGTTTTTTATAACTGGTAAAAACCTCTCCCTCCATCTCTCTCTCTCCGCCACAGGCGGGAGGAAGCGGTGCTTCAGTTCAATGCCAAACATTTTATTCTCCCACATCAACATTAGTTTAATTCCAAACTTGCAGAACTATTTCAGCAGTCAGGCTTGTGTGATGGCAAGTCTTCCGCCTAAGACGGAGAGATTTAAAGAGGCCCCACATTATTCACTACTGTTACACTCTTAAAACTTTTATGCTGGTGAAGAAGCACAACCTGTTCCAGCATGTCTTGTTTACAAGTAGCGATCATCTTTGAATCACGGGGAAGTTTTATCAATAGCTCCATCAAATGCTGATTGCGGATACGATTAATCACAGGTTCAGCGGGACCAACCAAATATTGGCCATATCTAGTCTTCAATCCATCAGCAAAAAAATGAGAAGCTTTTTCTACCACTTCTTTTATCTTATGTTTAAAAGTAACATGAATTAACCTTGAGAATGGCGGATAAAAAAATTGCTTTCGCTTTTCGATCTCTTTCGTATATAATTTTTTATAGTCGTGGTCTTTCACCAATTGCAACACAGGATGTGCGGGTTGGATGGTTTGAATTAATACTTTGCCTGTTGCTTCCTTTCGTCCTGCTCTCCCACTTACTTGTTCCATTAACTGGAATGCTCTTTCATTTACTCTGAAATCTGCAAAACTGAGCAACCCATCCGCATCCAGGATCCCAACCAGGTCAACATGGTCAAAATCCAAACCTTTTACCACCATTTGAGTGCCCACCAAAATATCAATACGCTGTTGTTCAAATTGCTGGATCAAAACATCATGAGCGTTCTTGCCCCGCACCGTATCAATGTCCATTCTTGCAATTTTTGCATTAGGGAATTGTTCCAGCAGTAATTCTTCTATTTTTTCTGTTCCAAAATTTCTTTGCACAAAATTGTGATTGCCACATGCCGCACATGTAAGCAATGGCGGATAGGTAGTACCACAATAATGACAAATAAGTTTATTAGAAAACTTGTGATAGGTCAGCGATACATCACAATACTTGCATTGTGGTATCCATCCACAAGTATTACAAACCTGGTAAGGAGTATAACCACGGCGGTTTTGAAAAAGGATAACCTGTCTTTGCCTGGCTAATACTTCGTTCACCGAATCGACCAGGGGCGGGGACAGCATCACCTTTCCCTTTTCTTTTTGAAAAACTTTTTTAGTATCAATGATCTCTATTGGTGGCAGGTGCACATCACCATATCGTTGCATTAATTCGGTCAATCCATATTTACCAGTTATGGCATTATGATAACTTTCCAATGAAGGTGTTGCGCTACCTAACAAAGTTTTTGCGCCAAACAAAGAAGCAAAATAAATGGCAGCGTCTCTCCCATTATATCGCGGTGCCGGGTCATGTTGCTTATATGAAGTATCATGTTCCTCGTCACAAATTATCAGCCCCAGGTTTTGAAAAGGAAGAAAAACAGATGAACGGGCACCAAGTACAACCTTTAATTCGCCGCTTTTTACTTTATTCCAGATCTCCACTCGTTCATTCTGAGAAAATTTAGAGTGATAAATACCAATATGCCCGCCAAAATGTTTATGCAAACGTCGAATGATCTGTGATGTCAATGCGATCTCCGGCAACATATATAAAACCTGCTTTCCCTGCCTGATCAGCCGCTCGATCAGTTTTATATAAATAAGTGTTTTCCCACTGCTGGTTACCCCATGCAGGAGACAAACCTGTTTTTCAGTAAATGATTGGTGTGTTTTTTCTAGTACCTCTTGTTGCAGCGCTGTTAACTCAAAATCTATTTTTATGTCTTTGGGTAAATATTGAAGACGATCGATCACTCTTTTTTCTACCCGCAGAATTTCTTTATCCACTAATCCCTTTAATTGCGCATCAGAAGCATTTGATTTTTTCAGCAAGCTGGTCTTTGTTACTTCTCCTTCTGTTTTTACAAGGTGAAGATAGCTTAGCAAAAGTTCCATTTGTTTTGGCGCCCTTGTCCAGTTGTTCAGCAGCTCAGAAAGTTTTTCATCGCTGTTGTATTCCGGGTTCAGCAAAACATAAGTTTCTTTTTTAGGAGAATAAGTCTGTTTCAATGCTTCCCACACAAAACAAACTTTTTTTTGAATCAACCTGTTGATAACGGGATAAACATGAGAAGAATCCAATACTTGTTGTACTTCCGTTAGCTTTAATTCTTTTTTGATCAACAAGGCTTCAGCTACTAAATACTCATCATGGTCCAATAATGAAAATTCATCCCCGTATTCTTCATTAAAAACCAGGATCGTTTCACTGCTTAATTTAAAATGTGCCGGCAAAGCAGCTGCCATTACTTCACCTTCGCTACACATATAGTAAGATGCGATCCATTCCCACAATTTCAATTGTTCTTCGAATACGACTGGTTCAACGTCCAGTATATTCAAAATATCTTTCGCCTCAAAAAAATCAGGCTTTTCATTATGGATCCTCTTTACAACGCCTGCATATTTTTTATTTTTTCCAAGATTCACTTCCACCCGACACCCCACATGCAATTGCTCCTTCATATGATCCGGTACGGACCATGTGTAGTTTTTTGGAAGTGCAAGAGGAATGATTATTTCAGCAAAACCCCCAGCCCCTGAAGGGGCGTATGAAAAAATTTTATTTGAGGTATCTTCTTTCATTAGTGTTTAAAGATAATAACTAAAGCAAATGACTCTAAAGCCCCCTTTAGGGGGTTTGGGGATTTGACTTTATCCACGATGCATTGTACTCACGAAGTTTTTTATCCATAAGGTCATATACCTTTTGCTTTAATAAAGGAAGATCACGTTGAGTTAAGCCCTCCACTGGAATCTCTTCTAAAAAAATAGCCCTGTTCTTCCCGGGTGATAATGAAAATAGGCTGCGGTAATTCATCCTGTCATACACATCAGGAAATAAAAAAGGCTTGATCGGCATTTGTGCATCTATTGCCACCCGGAACGCACCGTCATAAAAATCTTTCAATGGCTTTTCAGTCAAATTAAAAGTGCCCTCCGGAAAAACAAGAATAGATATTCCTTTTTTCAAAATAGATCTCATGTTTCTTACACTCTTGGCCCGGTTATCTGCACTACTGCGATCAACTCTAACTACAGCATACTTATAAATAAATCCAAACACCGGCACTTTGGACATTTCAGTTTTACCCAAAGCACGGATAGGCCGGCGAAGCGTTTTGACGATGAGTGGTGCATCCAGGTAAGAGATATGATTCCCAACAAAAATGTATTGCTTGTTCTTGTCCAATGGCTGTTCATAGTAATTACGATGAAAAATTAAGATCAGGGGGAACCAAATATCACCCCACAACATGCAAATGCGATAGATCATGTTACCGCCAGTGACGTTACCAAATAAAGAAGCGATAAGGATAAATGGAAAAAGCAACAGCATAATTCCAACAAACAGGAGCAACGCATAAATACAGTATATCCATTGAAGAGGCCGAAGCAAAAAACGCATCAATTATTAATTTTTAAAAATGAAAGTGGCATGGTCTCATCATTGATGCAATTGCAGCCCACTATTCCGTTTGCGTCATAACAATCCAGTATCCTGGCAACAGTACCACATTGTTGAATAATAATGATTATACTCATTTTTTGTTTTGTTACGCCGCGAACTGTAAAAATAGGGCAAGGCTTTTTATGCAGGTCCGGTTTAGCACGGTTAACCTCCCCATTTCTGAATATCCCCATTATACTATTTGCATTGATATGATGGCAATCCATGCGGCACAGTGCAAATTTTGAATACTCGATACGGGATGGATTCCTGTTCAATACCAATTTCTTTTTGGGTTCATTACGGATCTTTATTATAATAAACCCAAGCAAAGCCAAAACGAACACCAGCGAGATAATGACATTTCTTGCTTTCATTTTTTACATGCGGATAATAATGATCCATCAATTTTTATTATCATATTTCTTATCATCACCGGGACAATTACAACTCCATTCCGTATCCAGGTCGATCACAGTAACAACGGTTGTTTTATCATTGCATTGAGCAAAAACGATCCTTGTTTTTTGATTGTCACGGGTAATTCCTTCTATTGCATAGCGTGGGCACCTCGCATTTTGCAGATCGCTTTTATTGTAATTAATTTTGCCGTCCTGCATTATTTCTTCCACTTCCACCTGCGAAATTCTTCTGCACTGCATTCTGCATTTTGCATGGTTGCTGTATTCAATGTATGATATGCGCCGGTCAAAACCCTTGTCACGATTAGATGTACTCTTCCTTTGTGTGTTATCATTCGTGCCCCGCTCATCTTTACATTGCCGAATAATAAAAACTAAAGCGGCCAGTGCAAAAATCAAAATTACCGGTGCCGCTTTTTTAACCCTGGGATTCATTATGCAAGTATAATTTATTTTTATTGAGTCGGTTTTTGTGCTACTATCACCGTCCCTTGCGACGCTCCGTTCAAATTTCTATTAAACACTGAGCAACACCAGCGCAGTCTACCCAGGGCGAGGCGAAAGGATCGCACATTTGCGCGATCGTAAACCTATGGGGATTAAGTCCACCCCCAATTGAAATTTGCCGAAGATTGAAATACTTCCCCCGCCAGCGGGGACAATGAGCTTGTTTTATTTGCTCAGAATAAATAGGCATTTCAAAATGTACAATAAATGGATTGTTTAATATCCCCCGCTGGCGGGGGAATTAGCACGAAATAAAACTCTTTTCAAGTGGGGGTGGATATAAGTTCTCGAAACTTAGTCCACCCCCTTTCGAATATCTCTCCTCATTGACTATCCGGCCCCCGCCAGCGGGGGATAATGATCATCACTTTTGTTGAATAGAATTGTTATCGTTCAAGAGTGCTACCCAACAAAAGCTCAATAGTATTACTCAAGCTGGAACCATAAACTATAAACCACAAACCTTAAACTTTTCTATCTTTGCGCCCCATGGCAGAAGCAAGAACAGTCGCATTTCATACACTAGGTTGTAAACTTAATTTTTCTGAAACCTCTACCCTTTCAAGGATGTTGGAGAGCGAAGGTTTTGAGAAAAAAGAGTTTGATGATCAGGCTGATGTGTATGTTATCAATACTTGTTCTGTAACCGATAATGCTGATAAAGAATGCAGGCAGATCGTTCGTCGTATTCAGCGAAAGGCCCCGGAAAGTTTGGTAGTAATCACTGGTTGCTATGCGCAACTAAAGCCAAAACAAATCGCCGAAATACCAGGAGTAAACCTTGTATTGGGAGCTGCTGAAAAATTCAATCTTGCGCAACATATTCGTGAGCTGTCAAAAGGCGATTCAGCAAAGATCTGCAGTTGTGATATTGAAGACGTTACAGGCTTTAATTCATCTTTTTCCATTAATGATCGTACAAGAACTTTTTTGAAGGTTCAGGATGGTTGTGATTATAATTGTTCCTTCTGCACCATACCACAAGCCCGTGGCAAAAGCCGTAGCGATTCGATCGAAAATGTTTTGAAGAATGTTGAGCACCTTGCATCTCATGGCGTGAAGGAGGTTGTTTTAACAGGAGTCAATCTTGGTGATTTTGGAAAAGGTCCTGATGGCGCGCTGAAATATGAAGAGAATTTTTTTGAGTTAGTGCAGGCATTGGAAAAAGTTGAAGGCATTCAACGCTACCGCATCTCATCTATTGAACCCAACTTGCTGACCAACGAGATCATAGAGTTTGTAGCAAACAGTGATAAGTTTATGCCCCATTTCCATATTCCTTTACAAAGCGGCAGCAACAAGATATTGGGGTCAATGCGCAGAAGGTACAAAAGAGAACTGTATGCTGAACGAGTGGCATTGATCAAAACCATGATGCCACATTGCTGTATCGGCGTTGATGTGATCGTTGGTTTTCCCGGAGAAACAGATGAGGATTTTAAAGACTGTTTTGATTTCCTGCATTCATTGGATATCTCCTATCTCCATGTCTTCACCTATTCCGAAAGAGATAATACACATGCAATAAGTATTAAGCCAATTGTCCCGATGAATGTAAGGCATGAAAGAAATAAAACTCTCCGCAATCTTTCTTACATGAAGATGCAATACTTCACCGAACAGCACCATGGACAAACAAGAAAGGTTTTGTTTGAAGGACACGAGAATAAAGCCTGCCTGCCGGACAGGCAGGGCATGATGGAAGGTTATACTGACAACTACATCAAAATAACAACTCCGTTTAGAAAAGAATGGGTGAATGAAATTGTGGAGTGGAAGATCTAAATATCCAACTCAGGCTTTCCTTGTTTCCAGTAGTTTAAAAAAATGTTCCTGGTAAGTATTACCGATCGGGATGATGCGGTCCTTGATATATATTTCCTGTCGTTCAATGGAGGTGATCTTGTCTAAAGCGACGATATAAGACCGATGAACCCGTACAAAACGTTTGGGAGATAATACTTCTTCCAGTTGTTTCATCACCTGCAGCGTGACGATGCGTTGCGTTTTGGTATAAATAGAAACATAATTCTTCAACCCTTCGATATATAAAATATCATCCAGTTCAACTCTCACCATTTTTGTTTCCACTTTTACAAAGATGTAACCGCCGGTTTCAGGAAGCATTTCCTGGGAACGATTAAGTTTTTGTGTTGGGTTTTTTTGGTTGTATGCTTTTTCCACTGCCTTATAAAAGCGCTCAAACGAAATTGGCTTCAGCAAATAATCGATCACATTATGTTCAAAGCCGTCTATGGCATATTCCTGGTAAGCCGAGGTGATGATAACCTGTGCCCTGTTTTGCAATAATTGCATGAACTGAACACCATTCAGCTGTGGCATTTGTATATCAAGAAAAACGAGGTCAACGGGATCGTTATTTAAACTGACCAGGGCTTCCATTGGATTATTAAAGGACCCAGCCAGTTGCAGGAATGGAACCTTATTGATGTGATCTTCCAGTAAATGAATGGCCAGCGGCTCATCGTCAAGCACTATGCATTTAAGCATAAACAGGTTTGTTTGTTCCTTATAAAGGTAACTGTAAATTCACAATAAACCTGTCTGCCGCTTTGCTTACATTGAGGGTGTATTTTTTTCCGTAAAGCAAGTCGAGACGCTTCTGCACATTTGGAAGACCTATTCCCCCTACATCATCTTTTTGGTAAGAGTTAATAGAATTCTCAATTGAAAAATTCAGCTGGTGGTCCTCCACTTTTAAATTGATATCAACCGGTTTCTGTGCATCAGTTAATATGCCATGTTTACAGGCATTTTCTATAAGCGGGAAAAGCAATAAAGGCACAATTCTCTTTCCATTTGTATCGCCTTCAATTGAGAAATTAATGTAAACATCCCCGGGATGCCTCAGTTTCTCGAGGTCGATATAACTGTTGATGTGTCGGATCTCCTTATCAAGGCTCACTCTATTTTCGGTATCTTCTTTTTCATACAGTACATAGCGCATCAGTTCTGATAGTTTCATAATACTCTGCCCGGTCTTATTACTTTTTTCCATCACAGACAGCGAATAGATATTATTCAGCGCATTGAACAAAAAATGTGGGTTTACCTGCATTTTTAAAAAAGATAACTCAGCCTTCAATTTTTGATTCTCGAGTTCCTTCCTGATCTTCTCTTGCTGAAACCAGAGCAACAAAAGGCGGTAAGCAAATGCAACAACAACAACGGATACGTTGGTCAGGATATGTAATTGAAAATAGCCTCTGAAACGATAACTAAAAAAGCCGAGAGATTCCTCTAATGGCTTCCTGGAAAATTTATTAAACATAGGACTTTTATTCATAAGGTATTCGGTAAAGGATGCCTGGAGTCGAAATTTCAGGTAAGTAACTATAATAGCTAGTAATAAGGAAGAGGCAACTAACCAAAGCCATTTTTTCTGAAGGGTTGCCATCCTGGGCATTATATAAAATGCTACAATGTAAAACAGCAAAAAATTGATAGAAACAAGAACGAAGTGATTAAATAGGAAAGACTCCCACATAGCAGAGATATTCATGTTAACGAGAGTGGGAAGAAATGTAATAAAATGTAATGCGAGCCATGCAAGCCAATGGGTAATAAAAACAAACACGCCGCCTTTTCTAAAAGGAGATATTAACAAGAGATCAGTATTTAGTGTTACCGCGGCCACAATGTACAATTATTTGAAAAATATGCCTGCAATCTGGTAAATTATTGAAAGCCACTTCTCACTAACTGACATTCGGGGGTTTTTAAAGGATGAATTTGGCCTACCATTCTACAAAAAAATTCATACGGTGAATTAACAATTTGGTCATCTGAAACCTGACCTTTGTTTAATAGTCCGCATTGGACCTCCTAAACCGATCTATCTTACCGCCCTGAATTTTGTCTTAAAGGAATTTTTCAATTGTACCGGATTTAGCAACGCAGGAATTACAAAAGAGAAGTTATTAGTTACTCAAAGATGAACTGAACGTTGATCCCAGTCAAGAAGAAGAAATCTTTTCCGAAAACCCCAAACGAAAACCAAAATAGAATTGAGACAGTCAAAACCTATAAATTTTTTCATGAAACGTTTAATGCTTTTATTAACTGCTGGTCTATTTTTTACCGGTATTTCTTCTAAAGTGTTTGCTGAAAACGGCGGACACTACCAGCAGGCTCCGAAAGACAGTATTCCCAAAAAAATAATTGGAAAAGTAAAGATCACTGTAAAGAACCTGATGGACGGAAGTGCCGTGGACAGTGTGTACGTTTTCGGAGGAGCTAAAAGGGCCCATACTGACAGCAAAGGAGTTGTTGAGTTTGACAGTGTGCCGGTGGGAACTATGTTTACTACTACCAAGGCTGGTTATGTAGCTGAATCAAAAAAAGTAAAAGCTGATCTGCAGATCCGGATCGCAAGAAGAGAAATGCAGTCCTCAGCAAATAATTATAAAAACGGATTATTTGAAAGACCAATTGAACATTTTTCAGGTGCAGCCACTATTGTATCAGGAAATGATCTGCGGAAAATAAATCCGCTGAATTTTACGGAGGCATTGAAATATTATGATCCTTCCTTTATTGTTACAAGGGATAATCTTAATGGCGATGATCCTAATGTTGCTCCTTCTGTAAAGATCAGGGGCTCGTATAATTTTCCAGCTTCAGCCACTATTGCCAGCCCGTCCGGATCTACGGTTACCGGTGCGCAGATCAATCCTTCTGTTGGTGATTATGTCGCCAGCAATATTGCCAATCCCAATCAACCTGTTATTTTATTAAATGGTGTACAGGTTGCATTGCAGACTGCGCTTGATATTGATATCAACAGGATAGAAAAGATCACCATTTTAAAAGATGCTGCAGCAACATCTATATATGGTGTACGTGGCGGCACCGGGGTTTTATTAATTCAAACCAAATTGCCGCAGAAAGGTGAATTCAGAATTACTTATTCCGGGCAAGTTCAGGTTACTACGCCTGATCTTTCTTCTTATAGCATATGGAATGCCCCCGAAAAACTACAGCTGGAGAACGGCGCCGGTTATTATAATACCAATCCTTCTTTATACCAAAGTCGTTTGTACCAGGTTAATAAAGGGATCAATACCAATTGGCTTGATATGGCAACCCGCACAGGAGTTGGTAGCAAACATTCCTTATCACTCGAAGGTGGTGACGATGATATAAACTATGGTTTGGATTTCTCCTATAATGATATAGCAGGTGTGATGAAAGGATCAGACAGGACAAATGTAAATTTTGGTGGCTTTATCAGTACCCGGCTTAAGAATGTTGTTATTAATAATTATCTCAGTTACCAAAGATCAAACGCTTCCAATTCAACTTATGGCAGCTTTAGTGAATATGCCAGGCAAAATCCTTACTGGAATCCTTATGATTCAATAACAGGTGAAATGACCAGGATATTAGAAGACGAAACTTACCAGGGTATTACTGTACGTCATTATAATCTTGCATACAACGGCACTATTTCAACAACAGATGAAACAGCCTATTCTCGTTTGAGTAATATAACATCCATTAATTGGATGATCGGCCATGGTTTCAATTTGAATGGAAGGTTTGGGATGAGTAAACAATCAGATGAACAGAATTTTTTCCTTCCGCCTTCACATACTGTTTATGCAAATTATACTCCCAACCAGTTTTTTAGCAGGGGAAAGTATGATCAAACCACGAGTGAGTTTACAAGCATGGAAGGAACATTAAATCTGAATTACAATAAAAAATTAGGGTTGCACCAGTTCTATGCATCAAGTGGTGTAACAGGTTTGGAAACAAAAAGTAAATCTACCGGCATTGAATTAGCTGGATTTGTCACTGATAAATTATCTGATCTTGCTTTTGGTAATGCTTATTCCAACACAAGGCCCGCAACCGGTATGATCCAAACACGTTTGGTATCGGGTTATGGAAACCTTGCATACTGTTATGATAACCGTTACCAGGTTGAGGCTTCAGTGAATGCCGACGCATCTTCCCAATTTGGTGAAAACAACAGGGTGGCATCACATTGGTCTGCCGGTGCAAGCTGGAATCTTCACCAGGAAAGATTTTTCCATGAAAACAAGATCATAAATCAATTGCGTGTTCGTGCAAGTGTTGGTACAGCAGGCAACCAGTTTTTTCAATCATACCTTGGTCACACTTATTATAATTATTATACAGACAGGCAATATATTCAGCAGGGCAGTAATTCAGGAACAAGAGGCATCGGGTTAGGCGCTTACTTAACAGGCTTTGAAAATGATGACATTAAAGCTCCGGAAACACAGAAGCAAAATATCGGAATGGATGCTGTGTTATTACAAAACAGACTATCAATTCGTGTGGATGCTTACAGGAATAAAACAAATGACATCGTTTTACCAATAGTGTCTCCGGCATCAACAGGATTTGTAAACTTTACTTATTATGATAACCTGGGGGCAATTGAAAATAAAGGGATCGAGCTTGATCTGAATTACACCATCATCAAAAACGTAAAAAAAGCCATTGTATGGAATATCCGTTTGAATGGGATTCGTAATGAAGATCGCATCATAGCTACTTCAGAATACCTGGATAAACTTAATAATGCCAATGATGCAATGTCTGTGGATCAGACAAGACCTCAACCCCATTATGTAACAGGCAAATCTCTTACTGATATCTGGGCCGTAAATTCATTGGGCATTGATCCGGCTACAGGCAAAGAAAAATTCCTGAAGGCCAATGGCACGGAAACATTCACGTGGGATGCAGCCGATAAAGCTTCTGCCGGCGATATGTCTCCTGACTGGCTGGGTTCTTTCGGAACCAGTGTATCGGTAAAAAATATCACTGCTGGTATTTATTTCAATTACCAGTTTGGGGCAAAATATTATAATCAAACACTGGCAGACAGGCTGGAGAATGCTGATCTCGGCTATAATTTAGACAGAAGGTCTGCAGATAACCGCTGGACACAGCCGGGTGATAATGCTCTATACAAGCCATTATCAATAAATGGCATGATCGCATCACCAACTTATGCCACTACCCGTTTTGTTGAAGACAATGATTTTATAAACTGTTCGGCTATTTCGCTTGACTATGCAATACCGCAAAGCATAGCTGAAAAGATCAAAGCAAAAAATGCAAAGCTGGGTTTTGTTGCTAACAATGTTTTTAGTTCGGGAACCATGAAAGCTGAAAAAGGAATTCATTATCCGTTCCATCGTATGTATTCATTTTCTATTACAGCAAGTTTTTAAAGTTTTAAAAGTATTGATATGTATAACAGAGGTTTCAAATTTTATTTCTTGGCTGCTGCACTGATCATTGTGTCTTTGACCGGCTGTAAAAAATGGCTGGACACAGAGCCTCCTTTGCAGGTTGATGAGAATACCGTTCTCTCAACTGAACAGGGCTTTAAAGAAGCATTGAACGGCGTGTACCTGCAAATGGGAAATGTAAATGTGTATGGAAGAGATATGACCTTCGGTTTAATGTCTGTGCTCGGCAGAAGTTATGATACAACTATTTCGCCTGCAATTGGTAATTTATATTACGAGGGTGCCCGGTACAATTTCCAGGATCCTGCCGTGAAAACAGCTTTTAAAAATATTTGGAACAATCTTTATGTCAGTATCGCCAACCTGAACAATGTTCTTGACAATGTAGATAGCAGGCAAAATGTTTTTACAGGAAATAATTACAATACTATTAAAGGGGAAGCATTAGGTGTACGTGCATTTTTGCATTTTGACATGGTGCGGATGTTTGCACCATCTCCTGCAGCTGCAGGTTTGAATGTACCGGCTATTCCTTATGTAACGAAGGTGAGTCCTTATGCTTCGCCTGTTTTAACTACCGGAGCGATACTTGATTCATGTATCGCTGATCTGAAAATAGCGGAGTCATTACTTAGCCAAACAGATATGACCACTTCCCGTATTTCTTATTGGGGAGTGAAAGGTTTATTAGCCCGTATCTATCTCTATAAAGGCGATCTTCCAAATGCACAGGCTTATGCTTTATCGGTGATCAACAGCAATAAATTTCCAATGGTTACCGGCACCACCACCACCAACTGGATGTTTACCAAAGAACATTTATTCTCACTGTTCAGCAGTTCTAATGCCTCATTACAGAATTATAAATCGGTGTTGAATACAAATCCCCCATTAGGATTTACAGTACTTAATCAAACGGCCTTGTATGTAACAGGTGGTGGTGCAACAAGTGACTTGCGCAAGGGTGCGGGTGGTACAGGTGCTTTTATGGACCCCGCGACAGGAACAGTTAATTTCAGCAATACTAACAGTAATATTTCACCAAGAAAATGTTATGCAACTACTGCCAATCTTGCCAATGTTCTTCCAATGATTCGGGTTACAGAAATGTATTATATCGCTGCCGAGTGTGCCACTGCTGCGCTTGATTCACTAAAGGCAACGGATCTGCTCGATTCCGTAAGGGTGCATCGCAATCTACCGAAGTACACACTGGCTGCTTTAAAAATAGACAGCCTTAATATTGAAATAAGAAAGGAATACCAGAAAGAATTCCTGGCTGAAGGGCAAATGTTTTATTTCTATAAAAGAAAAAATCTGCCATTCGCAGCCCTGCCTTTTACCAAGGTTCCGGTTGTGGCAGATGCATCCTATGTTTTTATAAAACCAGAGTAGGAAACAAATTGTTTTAGAAAAATAAACCGACTGAATAAAGACAACTACGTTATGAATTACTTCAAAAATAAATTTCCAGGCAAGCATCGATTTTTTTCTATGGTGGCAAGCTGCACCTTGCTGCTGTTCTTTATGGCAACAAGCCTTGTCTATGGACAGGAAAAAACAATTGCAGTAGTAAAGGGTATTGTAAAAAATGAGGCTGGCGAAATTTTAACAGGCGCCACTGTTTCCATCAAGGGAACAAAAATTTTTATTACCACTAAAAATGATGGAACATTTGAATTAAAAAATGTGCCGGAAGGAGCTGTATTGACAATTTCATATGTTGGACATATAAGAACAGAAATAAAGTTAAAACCGGGCCAGGCTGATGTAACTATAAAAATGACTTCTTCTACCGCTGTGCTCGGTGAAGTAGTTGTCAATAACGGTTTATATAAAAGACCTGCAGGAAATTTTACAGGTTCAGCTAAAACTTATTCAGGTGAACAATTAAAATCTATAAATCCTTCGAATGTATTGCAGGCATTAGCGGTTGTTGAACCTTCCGTCCGTATTGCAGAGAACAATGAGCTTGGTAGTG
>Ga0193738_1000447_pt1 | contig 22085 bp, 42 predicted proteins | sample L2a1metaG_FD_144927 | JGI IMG/M metagenome (GOLD analysis project Ga0193738, IMG submission 144927) | Soil microbial communities from a riparian zone of the East river system, Colorado, United States - L2a1 | ecosystem: Environmental > Terrestrial > Soil > Riparian zone | place: USA: East River...
ACCAACTCGTTCGGCAATCCGCTCGCCTCACGCGGCCGTGCGTCCTTGTTCACGGTTTCGAGCGAGGTTTTCAGATCGCGGAACGAGTTGGTGCCCGCGAACATGACGTAATACTCGTAGCCGTCCCTGGTCTTGTAGGGACGAATGCGAGGGTTTGAGAGAGACGCAACGCGCTTCATGCGCGACACGTTCGCCGCCGTCAGCCTGTCAACCGTGGTGCTCGTAACCGAGTTGAGCGCGGTCGTGTGCGTCGCATTGAACGCAACCGAGCCGTACACGACGCGATCCGAGTTGTCCGAGTTCCAGGTATTGCGCTGGCCGACCGTGGCCAAGTCATACTGGATGCCGTTGACGCGGACGCCGGCCGAGGGCTGGGATTCGGACGGGAGAGCCATCAGCGCGGCGATAAGCTCGTCGCGGTTCAGTTCCTTGATCCAGTCTTCCAGAAGCGGCTTGGCCTCACCGAAGATGTCGGCCGAGTCCTTCTGTGCTTCCGCCCGGTTCGACACGACGGCGTGACGTGCCCAATCGAGCCAGACGCGCATACCGTAGTTGTCGATCTGCTCTTCGTTGCCGACTAGCGTGCCGGTCGAGACACCCGCACCGGTCAAACGAGTGACCAACGGAATGTTCATCTGCTCGCCGCCGGACTTCAATTCCATCCGGCGCCGAATGATCGAGGTAGCGTCCTCGCCCATGTAGGGGGAGAACAGATTGCCGCGAACAAATTCACGCCCGATTTCCTGCGTGAACTTCAGCAACTTGTTGTTGCTTTGGATCGTCGTAACGGCCATGGCCGTAATCCTTTCTGTCGGCCGTCACGCGCCCAATAAAAAACCCGCCACTGGGGCGGGCATCAGATCGGACGTTGAGCGACGGCTATCTTATGGCGTTTGCGTAGAGGTCCTTGTCGTCAAACGTGCCGGGGCTGGCATTGCCAGCGGTGCCGGGCTGACGATTAAGGGATGGCGGAAGCTTCACGATGTTGGTTGCGCCGTTCTGTGCTGCTGGTGCGAGATGCTTCGCTGTGAACTCCGGGTCTGCTTTCCGGCGCTCTAGCTCCTTCTCAAACCAAGCATTCGGATCATCCCCGACAGTTGAAATTGCCTTGTCGCGCTTGAACGCCGTGATGATCTCCCCGAAAGGATCGATCGAGTTCATGGCGCGTTGCAGTACCGGCCCGGCCTTCGGGTCGCCTGTGTTGGTGGCCTGTTGAAGCCACGCATAAGCGTCCTTGACCGTCTGCTCTCCGTGTTTGATTTCGGCGAACATGCGCGAGTAATGCTCTCGCGTTTCCGATAACTGCTTGGTGACCGGATCGATTGCTTGCCGCACGCCTGCATCCCGGAACTTCTCGGGATCGACGTAGGGGTCAATCGGCTCGGCCGGCTTCTCCAACTGCTGCAATCGTCCACTGAGTTGACGGAGTTGATGTTCAAGCTGTGAGGCACGGGATTCCGCCGACCGGCGGGCTTCCGCTTCCTCTCGCAACCGCCACGGCGGGATGACATCAGCGTTTTGCGCTGGCGCTTCCGTCTTGGGCTGCTCAGCTACGGCTTCTGTAGCCTGCTCGACTTGGCCTTCCTTTGGAATGAAGCGGCCCGTTGCCGGATCGCGATTGTCATCCTTGGGCTGTTCGGCTTCCGGTGCTGCTTCCGCGACGGGCGTTTCCGCCGCCGGGGCTGCATCACTCATTGCCGACTCAAACAGGGCCTTGTCGTCCATCGGTACAGTGGATGTAGTCTCACTCATGGCGCACCTTTCGCTGTGTCGTAGCGTGACGAGTCCGCGCTATCCCCGCGCTTGGGGCCGCCGTGTCGTGGTCGGATACGTGTTGCGCCGTATCGTGGCGCTGACGAAAACTCATCAAAACTGATCAAAACCTCAGAAATGGGTTATGATCATAGGTTATGATCAAAGCCCGCGCCGTATCGTCGGCGCTACGATTTCATGCGACGAGAAGCAGAGACGCTATGTCGTCGTCCTCTTCGTCCTGTATGCGCTGGGCCTCTGCCGCCTCATGTTGGGCTATGGCGAAGTCCACGGCGCGCGATAGTTCGGCAACCGCCGCTGACAACCGCTCGACCCTGGCCAGCGATTGAACGGCGCGCTCTAAAGCCTCTGTTTCAACGGTGAGCGGGCTTGCCTTTGCCTCTGCCCGTAATTCTTGCGCCGCCTCGCGTATTTCGGCGGCTGTTGTGTCCTCATCAAACCGATAGCGGCGATAGCCGCGGGGCTGTCTGCGTGCCGTCCTGGATTGGAGCGGATGAAGACTGCCCGCCCCACCAGAGTCCACCACAACGGGCGGCTGCTCTTCTTCGTCTGCAACAACGGTTAGCGTTCCAGCCAACCCATTAGCCTGAACGCCGACTAGCTCGACCGAAACCGCACCGCTCGCACCGGTAGCGTCTACCTCACCGGCCGCCGCTGTGGCCGCTACGCCCGTTAGCGTGACAATCGCAGCGCCCGTGACAGTCAAGTCACCGGCCGCAGCCGTAGCAGCAACGCCCGTGATTGCCGCGCTGACGTTCCCGGCAGTCTCAGCGACCAGCGTGCCAATCGAGCCGGTAGCAGCAACCCCGGTGAGGTCTACGACAGCCTTTCCGCTGACAGTGGGGGTGTTGACCGCAGCAGTGGCCGCGACACCCGTGACGTTGGTATTGGCCGCCGCTGTGACAGTTGCCGTACCGACCGCAGCAGTACCGTTGACACCCGTCAGCGTGACGTTGGCCTTACCCGTGACGGTTGGCGTGTTAACCGCCGCAGTCGCAGCGACACCCGTTAGAGTGACATTGGCCTTTCCTGAAACTGTGACGTCACCGACAGCGGCGGTTGCCGCAACTCCGGTGACGGTTGTTGACGCATTACCCGAGACAGTCGGCGTTCCAACTGCCGCCGTGGCAGCCACGCCGGGTAGAGTGACGTTCGCAGCAGCGGTAATCGTTACCGTGCCAACCGCCGCAGTAGCCGCAACTCCCGTGACGTTGGCTGTTGTACCTGACGCGAGCGAAACGGTGACATCACCGGCCGCGGCCGTAGCTGCAACGCCGGTAATCGAAACAATCGCCTTGCCGGTCGCATCCAACGTGCCGACGGCAGCCGTTGCAGACACCCCCGTCAGCGTGACGTTGGCTTTTCCAGTCGCGTCCAGCGTGCCGACAGCAGCCGTAGCAGAGACGCCCGTGATGCTTGCCGAAACCGGCAGCGAAGCTGTCAGTGTACCGACAGCAGCGGTCGCGCTCGTGCCGGTTATATCGACGACGGCCTTGCCGCTTACAGTAAGCGTTCCGACCGCAGCGGTTGCCGCAACGCCGGTAATATTGGCAGTGACAGCGCCAGCCGCACCCGACTCGCCCGCAGCCGGGAGCGGCTGGAAGACCCAGGACATTAGGCGACCTTACGAATAGACCACGTGACCGTTATCGTTCCTGCGATGGCGTCGAGAGTCGCGTCCCATCCATGCATCAGAATAAGCGACGGAGACACCCATATTGGCGGGGACTGCGGCCCCACTAGATTTGACTGGTAGGCGATGCGCTGCGTGTCAGAGGATTGCACTTTCTCGTAAATGCGTATTTGCAATTCGTCGCCAGTAACCATGTCGCTGACATCAAGGAAGACCTGGAAAATGCCGTCGCTGGTTTCAACGTCGGGGCCTGACGTATCCGTCGTCATCGAATGCTCGGTAGTGCTGACCGCTTCGGTTCCGGCAAATGCTTCTGTAATTGCCACGACCTAGCTCCCGAGCGCGTACACGATGGCGCTCATGCCGCTATCCGGCGCGGCATTGCCAGCACCGCGAACATACACGTCTTGGCCCGAAGAAATCATTCTGTAAGGAACTTCTGCACCAAAGGCAGACTTGCCTGACTGCTCCACAGTACCAACAACTGTATGTTGGACGCCTTCCATGCACATGATTTTGTTAGTGGCGTTTGCCGCGACATCAAACAAATAACTGTTAGCGGTCATTGTGCCGTCAGTGCTCAATATACCAAGCTGCCACCACCACGCATCGAAGTTCAACGTTCCGAGCGTTGCGCTGTATGATCCCATCGCACTTGTTCCGGGCGTAACGGTGACGCCTACGGTCGTGGCGGTGGTCGCCCCTAGTGTCTGAACGCGAGTGCCGACTTTGAGAAGATCAGGTCTGCTCGGTTTCCCGTAAACTCGAATAGCCACGCGCAGCGCCTGAGTGGTAGCCGAAGAATCCTGGTGGGCGGTTCCAATTGCAGTTCCTGCGGCAAGATAGATCGGGAAATAATACCAGACTCCCGGCGCGCCCGCAGTAAAAGCAGAGCTTTTAGCCGCCAGATTGGCGATTAGGACCGACCACGACGAGCCAGCGTTTCCGGCCCCGGCGGCCGGGTCGATGAGTATGTCAACCATGCATTGGCGCGAGACACCGTTGCTGTTTCCACCAGAAAAGCAAATAGCAAGACCGTAGCAATCTTCAGCGATACCGCTGATGATGTTTGTATTCGCGCCCTTTTGGTTGGCGTTGGCGTGTCCGGGGCTATTCGTACCTAGTCCGCCGTCTGTGAATGTCGCGCCGAAATTGTCGGTCCTGTAATTGAACTCGTTGCCGGGCGTCCAGAGCATTCTTTAGCTCACGGTAACAATGGTCACTGATGCCTCAGCGGCCAGCAAAGCTGCCTGCCTCTCGTGGCGGCGCACCATCTGCTTGAGCGTGCTGATAACGTCCTGCCGAATCCGCTCCGTGATTTCAACATTGGTCATGTTACGAAGCCCGCCCGCACCGTCATCAACCTGACCGAACTGAGCGCGAGCCGCAGCCTGTAGCCGCAAAACCTGATCGTCCGGTATCGTCACCGATAGGTTGAGAATTGCCATGCGCTTAAGCTATTCTCAAGATCGCATTCGAGCTATCAGCGGTCGGAAATACAACCGTGAAGTCCCCCGCCGTCGAGGTCTTGTCCGCCCCGAAGTCGTGTGTGCTCATCGATCGGTTCAGGGCGCCATAGGCGTTATAAATCAAACAACCCCGCGCCGTGGTCGTGACCGCCGAAATCACCAGGTCCGCAAAGTCCATCCATGCGACGGTCGTCGTAAGCGAGGGCATCGACGCGGAGAACGTCAGCGCATAGCCGCCGGCCGTAACGCCAGATGCCTCGTTGGTCGCGCTGTAAGCGGTCGTAGTGGCGTCCAACGTGGCCGACGATGTGTAGAGCGCCAGCTTGACGGTCGTTGCGTGCGGGTTCGTGAAGGTCAGGTTGCCCACCGCGCCGGTCGAGGCCACCGTTGAGGTAAACGCCTGCGCGCCGACGATGTTCAGAACCGCCGAGGAGGCGCCGACGTTCGTCCCCGTGAAGGTCATGCCCTCACGGATCAGCCCCATCGTGGTCGTGTCCACGTTGGTATAGTTGACCGTGGTGGCTGCCGTTGCCGTCGAGGACACAAAGCCCGTCGTCGTCAAACAGTGCTGACCCCGGAACAATTGCTGCTTGAACGAGGACGTGAATGTCGTGGAAATCGCCATTGAAGGCTCCTAAATCTTGAGAACGATGTCGGCGACTTCCTTGAAGCCCGCGCCGCGCAGTTGATTGTAGAGGGTGGTCCGATCTGACTTGATCGCCTGATGCAGATACGCAATCAGCAACAGCCGGATTTGCGCCTTGAACTGATTGGCCTGCTCACGCAGGACCGGCGGCGCAGTATCGGCCACATGGATCATCTTCCGCATGGCCATGTCGGCTATCTCTTCGACGTTCAGCCCCCGACCGCTTGTGGTGTAGGCCCTGACCTCGCCGAGCTGGCCGCCGCTTTCAACGCTCAACATCAAACCGCCTCGTCAATCGTTGAAACCGACTCGACCGGCCGACCCTTGCCGTCCCGGATGATCTTTGACCGGCGCGGGGCAGATGCAGCCTTGTGTGAAGCCGCCGTCAGTTCCGCAATATGCTTCAGGGCTTCCATCACAGGGCTTTCAACCGCAGTCTCGCCGTCGTCTTTCGTTTCCTCGCCCATCTGCTGACGCTTTAGTCCGGCCTCAAACTTGAACTTCATCTGCTGGTGCTTCTGATCGTTCTCAGCCTTGAAGCCCTGCACCTTGGCGTCCTGACCGGCCTTGAACTCTTGCAGTTGCGCGTCCTGGTGGGCCTTCTCGCGGGCGATCTGGATTTCCGCCATTGCCTTTTGCTGGGCAATCTCAATCTGGGCCGCAGCCTTGGCGCGCTCGAGCTCGATCTCCTGCTGGGTCTTGCTCGCCTCTAGCTGCGCGTCCTGTTGTTTGATTTGGGCGTCGAGCTGCGCCTTCTGTTGCGCGATCTGCGTTTCCTGCTGCGCCTTGACCACTTCCGGGCTGGGCTGTGGCGGCTGCTGCGCCATCTGCTGGTTTACGTCGCTATATTTCTTCTTCACCTCGGAAGGCAGCGGCGATGTGGAAATCAGCGAATCCACCAAGGCAGAAACCTTCGGGGGCGGCATGACCTGAGCAATCGCCGGGATGATTTCCTTTAGCGTCTCGTAGAAATCCGCCTGCGCGTTGATCGTGTCCGGGCCTTCGTCCAGGATAATATCAACGTCCACTGCGCCAAGCGCGTTAACCATTTGCGTCTGGCCCGTCGTCGGGTCAAGTTGCTGGCCGTTGATCTGAATGAATTGAGCAAGTCCCTCATCATCCGTGACCCGAATCCAACGCTCGCCGGTCCAGTATTTCTGGATGGCCGCAAACACCGCCCGATAAACCCTTAACTTCCAGCCCTTGTAGGACAGCATGAACGGGCCGAGCTCGGACAAGGCCGCATTCTGTCGAAGCTGAATGGCCCGACCGCTTTGGTTATCAACACCCTCGCCGGTCACGACCTGAGACGGGCCGTAGTTGTCGATTTCGGCCTTGGCGTCCTCAAGGAACTTGATCTGGCCCTGTAGGTCTAGCTGCTTGGCCTGATCGTCAAACTCGGCTTCAAAGCCCTTGTTGCGGAGCACAAACCCGTCAGGCTTGGCGGCCTCTCGGCGGGCTTCCTCTATGTCGTCAAACGCACCGACCTCACCGATAATCCGGCGGGTGTTTAGAATGTGCAGGCCCTTTGAGCGCCTTTGATTGATTTCGTCCTGTGAGCTCTTTAGTGCCCGCACAAACCCGTAACTGTCGCCGTCCTGATCGACGGCACAGCGGAACATGATATATTTGCTGGCGGTCTTTTTCTTCTCGTCAAGGAAATAGGACTGGCCCTCCATGAGGACGGCCGAGCCTGTAAAGATCGACCAACAGAACTCGCCCCGGTGCTTATACCAGACGTCAACAAGGCGAATGAACTTGCGCTTGCCGATCGTTGTGAACCAGCGGCTATCCCGGTCGGTGTTGCTCGCCAATTCCCCGCCGGTATCGACCGCTGCGCGAATTTCGTCTTCCTTGTCCGGCATCATCTCGATTGCCGTCTCAACGTCCACCAGCTTCGACACGCCCATGTATCGAGCATCCGAGAAGTCCAGCCGGAACGAGCGTGGATCGTAGAAAAACCCGTCCTCTACCAGATTAAGGCCAACCTCGTTATCGCCGTGGTCGCCCTGGATAATCTCAAGCTCTACACCGGAATGCCCGTCCGTCGCGCAGTTGTCGGCCGCAATCGGCGTCTTGGCTTCCCAGTTCTGCGCCTCAAGGGCATAGCGCAATGCTGCCGTGGACAGGTCCGCGCCCTGTTCCTGCTTCGGTGTCCGGGGATAAGCCTTGGGATCCTGCTTGAGCCGTTCAACCGTTCCCACAATGCCGTCAATCTTGCGGCCGATACGGGGATAGGTAACAACCGGCTGCTTGCGCTTGTTCAGGACTGCAATCTGCTCAGCCGTCCATTGGCTGTGATGACGATAGCGGCGGGCTTCCTTGATTTCCTCAAGTTCGAGCGACTTCGATCCGGTGTAGTCGAGATAGGACTGCTTGCACTGCTCAAGCGTCCAGTACTCACCCTTCTTTGGCTGCTCTGCGGACGCACCTGTGCCTGCCGCGCCGTTGGTCGGTGCAGCGGGTGAATAGCCGGTGTCAGCCATATGCTATGAGCGCCGCCCGAGTTGTGCCTTGAGCTCTGCGTTCTCACGCTCAAGCAGATCGACAATGCCGAGCGCCTCGTTCACGCCGCTAAACGGGCCGTTCGACATGCCGAGCAACTCGCGATCTGGATGCTTGAAACAGGCATCGTGCGCTGTCATTAGGGCTTCCAGTGCGCGGGTATAGTGCGGTCGTTCGATCATTTGCGCATCAGTATGTTTGCCAATCCCCGGCCGCTGCATGTGACTTCGCAGGGCGATAGCCGCTAACGTCTTTGGGCCGCTCGGGCTTCTTCGGGTGTTGCCCGGCTAACATGTAATCGAGCAACTGACCGACCAACCCGAGCGCATCAACCTGGTCGTCATGCTTCCCAGCAGGGAAGCTCAACAGTTCGCTTCGCAGCGCCGGATACCAATCCGCCTTGGTCGGAACGTACAGCCCTTCCAGCGCCATCCTGCCGCGAATGGACTGCGCTCTAACGGCCTTGTCGCCTCGGGCTGGAAATGCCTCACGGGCGCAATAGGCTTGGCGCTCGCGCTGCCGTCTGTCGAGGTAAGGTCCAATGCCCGAACGTATCTGGCCCTGCTCCTCGGCCCAGCCCATGGGCTTCCATTGCTTTACGAGGTCGCAGAAGGCTTCGACCCATTCGTCTGAAGCGGCCTGTTGTCGCCAGAGGTCGAGGAGATACATTCGCCCGTCTGGATCGAGGCCGACGACTGCGTGGACGGTGTAATCCCCACCATCAGCAGTAACTGCGTAATCTGATCCGCCGTATATTCTAAGCGACGAACGTTCGGGCTGCTTGTCATACGGTTTCAGCCATTCCGCTTTGAAGTAATCGCCATCCTCGGGCGCCGGCCGCTGCTGGTAAAGCGCGGACCATTCTCGCGGGCCGACCGCCCTGCGCTTGCGCCCGAGCTCGTCGTTGTTTTCCCATTCAGGCCAGAGAGCTTCACCCGCGCGCCGGCCAAGCGGATCGTCACCTTCGGCAATGGCAGGCAGCGATATGACTTCCCACTGATCGCCGCCCTTGCCCATGTCTTCCAACAGGCGCCCGGCCAGATCATCCTCATGCCATCGGGTTTGAATGAGAACGATGCGGCCGCCGGGTTTTAGCCGGGTGTAAAGATCGGACTTGTACCAATCCCAGGTCTTGTCCCGGATCAGTTCCGAGTCGGCATCTTCCCGGCTTCGCACTGGGTCGTCGATAACGACAAGATCAGCTCGCCGCCCCGCAATGGCACCACCAACGCCGGCAGCGAAATACTCCCCACCTCGATCAGTCTCCCATCGGCCAGCCGCCTGACTATCAGCAGCCAATCCGGCTCCAATGACAAGGCTGTGTTCGCTGACCAAGTTACGAACTCGCCGCCCCCACTTCTCCGCGAGTTCTGCCGTGTGCGAGGCCGCGATGATGCAATGGTCAGGATGTGCCCCGAAATACCAAGGCGCGAAAAGGATCGATGCGTAGGTTGATTTCGCGGCGCCGGGCGGCATGAACACGGCCAGCCGGTCAATATCGCCCCTGGTTATCGCTTCCAGCTTCTCAATCAGCAGTAAATGGTGGCGAGCAGGCTCAAACCCGGCAAACCGGCACCAGTCAGTTAAGCTGCGACGGATCGAGCGACGATGCAGTAGCGTCTTCGCCGCCTCCTGCCGCGATATGGGCGAGTTCATCGTCAGTCATTCCGAGAGCTGCATTCATCTTGCCCATGTCGTCCGTCGCGAATTGCGGGGGCTTGCCCCAACCGCGATCCAGCAAAGCTACGGCGGCCGATACACGAGCGCTGTGAGGCGCTTCTGGTTCACGCATGATGTTTGAAAGCGTACGCAGGGCTGCGTCAGTATGTGAACGCGCCAAAGATCGAATATCTGCAGGTGCTTTAGCCATTTAGCTAAGTTCCAGTCTTCCCGTGCTTGGCCAGCAATCCACGGGCCGAGGCCACCTCCGGATTATCCCGTCCACCGCTGGTTTCAGCCGCCGTCACCATGCTGCGCAGTGCAGCGCACAATTCGTCAATGGGCGTGGCTTTGGCTGGCTTGCGTTTGGCTTTCCGGGGGAGCTTGCGCTTGGGTGCTTTGGTCATGTGTCCCTCACAATCGCATCGGGGACACAACGCCCAACAGGCCGCCAATGATCCACACAACAACCAAAACGATGATAACGGTGATGAGCACGTTGATGATCGTCGCGAATGGGGCCGGCAAGGGGATGAGCGGCAGGAGTTGCTGAATACCCCAGATAATCACGCCTAGGACGATCAACAGCAGCACGATTTGGATCAGCATACCGATCATGACGACCTCGGTTTGTGTTCGCCGCACACCCATTCGAGCTTTACGGGCACATAGGCGCTGCGCAGATCAACCCGGATGCTGGGTGGATAACGGCGGCAAAAGGCATCGGCGCCCTCGCGCGAGACGTGAATGCACGTTTCGCAGGACGGTTTCTTCTGGCGTGATTTGGGAGGTTGCCTATTTGACATTCATTTCCGCCGATTTGTCAAGTCCCAGTACTCCGCCAGCCAGAGTAACCCCCGATTTAGTGCTATCTGCTGTTCGTGCCCCTCGGGCTGAGTATCCCGCTCGCAAACATTTCGGACCATCGCCTCGGCCATAATGCCCGCCGCAACCAGAACCGAATGAGCGGCAAGGAAGTCCGTTACCGCCTGAGTGTCACGCTTGACCCGGCTTTTCCCTTCGTCGCTGTCCGGATCGGGTGGGGTTCCGCCGGCGCGGCCTTCCAGCACCAGCGCCCTTGCGTTCGGTGGAGGGGCGTCAATCGCTTCGTGATATTTGGAAACCCGCTCCGACCAGCGTTTGCCGGCCGCATACATGGGCGTCGTGATCTTCTGGCGCACGTACAGGCGGCCAAGCGATGTTCCCCACTCCGCGTCAGCCATTCCGGCCATTGACGCATCCAGGAGCCTGCGAACGCGAGTGGGGGCATATTCCTTTTCGTCTGTTGATCGGGATACCCGCCCATTCGGCTCGCGCACAACGATCAGCTTTTGACGCTTCCGTGATTTGACCATTTCCAGCCCGTGCATGAGTTTCCCCCTAGTGCGCCGCGATTTGTCGCAATTCGTCCTTTTGGCGCATCGTCTCGATCAACGATGGCGACACACCCCCAGCCGGATCAATCCCAGCCGCCCGACACTCAGCCTCGAATGTCTTCCGGTTGACTTCCTGCATCGCAGCAGTGCGCTTGGCTTTCGCTTCCGGGTTTTCTTTATCGGCTGTTATGAGGCCCCAGTTTTCTCCGTATTTCGCCTTCATTTCCTGAAGTGTGGGCTTCCGCTGCTGGCTTTCTTGCCACGCCTTCCGCTCAGCGATTTGTTGTTCGGCCGCCTGCGCCTGCTTTTCAAATCCACGGATGCGTGCTTGCTCAGCTTCCCAAGCCTCAAGCGCATCCCGAATAGCTTTCATCGAAGGAAGCCATTCGCTGCGTCCGACCAGCCCCGTCACAGGGTCCACAACGAACTGAACCGCTGCCGGTGGGTAGGCTGTGAATAACCTCAAGCAGCCAGCCGTGAACGTCTCGGGATCGTCAGCGTCCGCTTTCCGAAATGAGCCGAAGAACAGGTTCACCTGGGCCGTCGCCCAGCTTAGGTGCTCCTCCGAAACGCTCGGCTGCTTTGCGAGCGGCGGCAACGAGGCTCCGATTCTCTGCAACATGGGCAGGGCCTTTCGATGGGATTTGCTGTGCTGGCTGGTCGGTCCAGCGTTGTTGGTTGATCCAAGTGGCCGGGTTGCACCACGGCCGATCGTCGGTTTTGGCGACATACCGCTCCAAGCCGCCCCACAACTCGGCCCACGGAACGCCACCACTCCGAGCGCGCTCGAGCTTTTTCAGCGCGTCAGGCTTCCCGACCTTGTTCGGGTATTTTGTCCAAAACCTATCGCGAAAGTCAGAAGGCCAGTCGTCGGCCGACGGAAGCGCGACTGCGCGCGTTCTTTCCTTCTCTGATTCTGTTCTGTTATCTGCTTCTGTATCTGGGGGCGTTACTGTAACGGCGTCTGTAACGTTACATTGCCGTTCCCTGTGGCGTTTCACGCGCTCGTTTGAAACATCACTTTTGAATTGCCTCTTGTCCCAATTATGGGGCCTAAGTTCATCGTCCACCTCATCAATTAACCCCGCATTAGTGAGGCCGAATATAAGCGCGGCAACCCTTTCTGGCTTCATACGAAGCTTGAACGCGATGTCATCAATCGACGGAAGCTTTCCACCATTATTCGACGCGAGGCACCACAAATTCACCAAAGCCTTGAAGGATGCGTCGGGCAGACGCTGGACTTTCGGGTCGTCTACCATGTCGTCATAGACACGAAACCAGCGGCTCATTTATTCCACCCCCGCCGGTTCGATGATGACTGTGACGCCCTCGCCGCTTGTCACCCAGCGAGCGACCAACATTTCGCACATGTGATCGTTTTCGATGATCCCGACATGCTGCAGGAGGTCGCTGGTAGGCTTGAGAATGTTGTCGAGGTCGCGCTGGCGCTTGTCGGGGCGAGCTGCCTGGATGCTGATCTTGTACGGCCCGCGAATGCCTCCCACGCGCTGGGATTTGGCCGCCCATCCAGCTTCGTCCAGCCAAGCCAGATATTCATCCGATCGGCGCATGCCCTTCTTGGCGCGCGTCCACAGGCGATTGGCGCTAGGTGGGTAAGGGAGGGTGAGTGTTATCACAATGAAACCTTCACGCGCCTGCGACTGTCGCTGGCGCGAATTGCCCGCAATGAGCGGAGCCATTTCGGAGCGCCGTTAAGTGTGCGCAGGCCCCGGTTTTCTCCGGTCTTTGCGCCGCGCATGTCTTTGCGCGATCCTACATTTTGGTGAAATGCCGCCTGCTCGGTCCAGTCTTCAAGATCATCTATTTCGTCCATGTGCGCCCCGACACGAAAACAACTGAGTTATTTAGCCCAGACCTTCCGCCGCGCCGCCGAAACAGAACTCCATTCCGAACGTCTTGCCGGCCGCTGCCTGGTATTCTTCGCGCACCACTCACGCGCACGCTGCAATTGTTCCGCTTTTCTCACTAGGTACGGCTTTCGCATTTCGACCCTTTTTCATCATGCCAAGACGGAATAGCTTTCCGAGTGCAGTGGAGCGAGTGACGCCGAAATGGTCGGCAATCTGTTGGCCGGTGTAGCCAGCACGCCACAGCGACTTCATCATTTCGCAGTCTTTTCCGCTCCAAAGTTTCATGTGCCCCTCTCCCATCCATGATGGATTGCCCAGCGCATTCGTTCGCAGAACGCCTGATCGCGCGCGATAGCCTTATTGCGGCGCGCTTCTTCGGTATCCGTGTCGAGGATGGGCTCGCCAGCCTTTGAGTTTCTGGATGCGGGATTAACGGGACGGCCTGCCATTAGTCATTTCCGCAGATATTGGCCGAAGATTTCAGCGTTGACGGCGTGAACGATGCAGATCGGCGGTTCAAACTCGCCTGATAGCCATCGCTTTGCGGTTCGTTCGTCACGGCCGGAGATTGCTGCGAGACAAGCCGCAGTTTTGTCGGGCCATAAGACTTTGGCGATTTGAGCGAATTTGGTTGTTCCGACAAAAACGTCCCTGCCTTGCAGGATGCGTCCTTGGATTTCGCGTGCTTCTGCAACTCGCTCAGCAAATACTCCAGACATGAGATTGCCCCGTCACTCGCAGACACAACAGAACTCGTGCCAGCCCCCGGCGCGTGCGACCGATCAGGATGGGCCGCCGCCCGCGTTCCTGATCGGTCGATCTTTTTCAGACGTGCTTCGATGTAGGTGCGCCCAAAAGCCAAGCGGTCAGTTGAGTTCCTCTGCGGAACATGGGGATTGCATGATGGGTGCGCGTGAAATGCATATTCACAGCGTTGTGAAGTTTGATAGCCTTCCCCGTTCGGGGGGAGGCTTTCATGGGTTTGGTGGTTGGATTCCCGCGTCACGCGCGGGCCTCGACCGATTGTGCATCAGAAGTCAGCGGGCCGGTCCAGTCGTCGGCCGCAACGGCGCCATCCGTGAACGCCTTGATCTTGTCGATGGCTTCCCAGTCTGGGCGCACCAACCGTCTGCGCCAGCGGCTTACCGAGACGCGATTACGGCCAACGGCCGCAGCCACTTCTTCGTCGGACAAATCGCGCCGGGCCATGAAGTCTGACAAATGCATAACGGACAATGTACACCCTGCGCACAATGCCGGTCAAGCAGAATGTACGCCCTGTGTTATTCCAAGCGATCCGACTCGCGTGCATCCTATGTACATGGCGCGGAACGCTAAGCTTAAACCAGCCAAACCACCGTCTAGGGCGCCAACCTGGCGGCGCACCAATATGGTCAACTGGCGCAAGCACGCTCGGCTCACTCAGGAGCTAGTCGCAGACGCCGTAGGAGCGTCCTACGTCACCGTAGGGCGATGGGAGCGGGGCGAGGTGCCTCCCGACGCAAACGCACTGGAAACCCTTGCTAGGCTCTACGGAACCGACATCCATTCCATGTTGAATCGTCTGCCGTCCACGACAGACCAAAAATAAATTGTACGCGCGGTGAACAATTGACTTGACGCCCCCTGTACGCGGGGTGTACAAGTGCTCCTGCGAACACAGGAGCACGCCATGTCAGCCCGCCCCACCGATTTCAGCCAGTTCGTAGTCACCCAGAGCCACGGGACGCACGGACACCAGAGCGTCACGTCGCCGGAAGACACCCGCGCAAGCATCGCCAACGACATCGCCACCGGCCAGATCGAACGCGATCGCGTTGTCTCCGTCGTTGAGTTCAACGTGTCCGAAGGGTGGTGCAAGGACATTACCGACGACATTCTTGACGATGCAGAAATCATGTTCGGGCGGCAGCACGGCCCGCGCCGCGATCCGATGACTGGCGTCGATTTCCCCTTCGCTGAAAATCATTGAGGCGCGTCATGGATCAGGCATCAGACTTTCTCGCGTTCTTCGCAATCTCGTTCTTCGTGGTTTTCGTCCTGATGATGGTGCCAGCATGAGCGTCCGGGACGCCTGCAAAGACTTACGCGAATGGCAAGAGCTGCGCCGCATGAACGACGATTTATTCGGCTATCCCGACACGCCGGGCCATCGTGGAGTTTTCACACAAATCAAAGCGGCGGAAGCCATCAAGCCATGCACCGGACGGCTGCACAAATTGATCCTGTCCCACCTGACCAAAGGCGGCGCGACACGACAGGAAATCTCGGACGACCTTGGCCTGAAACTGCAAACGGTATGCGGGCGCGTGCGGGAATTGGTTTTAGCTGGGTCGCTCAAGGATACCGACAGCGTTCGCAATGGCGGCAGAGTTGTGGAGGTGACGTGATGAGTATCGAAGAATACACGCCCGAGCATGTTTGGGGAATGGCGCTCCATTCCTTCCGCGAAGCAACGCGCACAATTACCGAAATGGCACGCTCGCCCGACTATCGCGATTTTGCCGTCGAGGAAAGCGGCGAGATTGCCGAGGTTGTTCTGGCCGCAAATCTCATGTGGTCGATGCTCGAAAAACGGAAGGCTGCGTGATGCCGAATTTTCCGAAAGAAATTGCCGACTTCATGGCGAAGTTCAAAGTGTCGTTCGATGAGGTGTGGAAAATCCCGCAGGGCAACGCCTATGCGGTCAAGCACAAGGCGCTAGAACGCGTCGCCGCAGAACAGAAGATCGAGCATCACCCGCCGATCATCGTGCAAGCCGATCTAGCAAACAAAACCGTCGCGCTTGTCGTCACCTCCACAATGGGCGGCCGGCACGAATGGGCGACTGGCGAAGCGGCTCCGTACAACAACAAGAACGGCTATCCGCTGGCGATGGCTGAGAAGCGCGCGAAAGACCGCACCATTCTCAAGCTGCTGCAAGCCCACGGCGCGCTCTATTCCGAGGACGAGGCCGACGACTTCAAACGCGAGAACCCGCACGTCACCAGGCCGACCGACATCGTGCCGGACGTTGAATACGACGAACAGGGCCAGCCGGTAGACAACATTCCGAACGGCGATCCGTCGATTGACCAGCTGCCGAAGGCCAAAGCTCGCGCTGATTTCGAGGCCGCGCAAAAGGAAATGCGCGCGACTGTGACAATCAAGCAGCTTCAGGATTGGGGCGAGCGGAACGCAAACCGTGTCGCATCATTCCCGAACGACTGGCAGGCGATCTTTCGCGGCCTCTACATCGAACAACGTGATGCGCTTCGTGGAAAGGTCGCAGCGTGATGGCATACGAGCAAAAAGATAACACCGGGTCGTTGTTCAAAAACGACAAGAAAGAAACCGACAGTCACCCCGACTATACCGGCAGCGCGCTTATCGACGGCGCCAGCTATTGGATGTCTGGCTGGCTCAATGAAACCAAGGACGGCCGGAAGTATATGAAATTCGGCTTTAAGCCGAAGGAAGATCGCCAGCCGGGGCAGAGGATCAGCGACCGCGCCAAGGCAACTCAGCCGAAATCCCGTGATCTTGACGACGAAATTCCTTTCTAATGAGCCGACACACCATCATCCTTCGCGGAAGTGCCGACCGGGCGCGGGTAGTTAAGTATGCGTCCCAAGCCCCGGTCGGAACCCGCGTGGATTTCAAGGCAGCAAAGCGAACGCTGCCGCAGAACGATCGCATGTGGGCAATGCTCACCGACATCGCCAATCAGAGGGAACATTGCGGGCGCAAATACACACCCAACCAATGGAAGGTGCTGTTCATGCACGCCTGCGGACAACAAATGGAATTTGTCCAGACGCTCGACGGATCAACCTTTATGCCGCTTGGCTATCGGTCGTCCGAGTTGTCGGTAGGTGAAATGTCGGAGCTAATCGACTGCATGGCCGCGTGGGGCGCTGAGAACGGTGTCAAGTTCCACGATCAGGCGGAAGCGGCATGATCCGTCGCCCGCGAGTTCACAACGAGAAGCACCTGAAATTTGTGCGCGGCCTGCCGTGCTGTGTGTGCGGCAACAACATCGCGAGCGAAGCAGCGCATGTCCGCTTTGCCTGTGAGGCAGTCGGGAAGCGCAAGGTTGGGGTCGGCGAAAAGCCCGACGATAAATGGACGGTCCCTCTGTGTGGCATGCATCACCGGATGCAACACGAATGGGGCGAACGTGAGTTCTGGAAAGCCTACGGCAAAGACCCGATCGTGATTGCGCAGGCGCTATGGATGTGGACGGGCGACCAGGAGGCAGGCGAGGGAATAACGGGCGCGCGTTGGCTTGAACGTGAAAGATTGAAAATAGCGACCAAGGCCAATAACCGCCGCTTCAATAGCTAACGCAGGATGAAGGATAATCCGATGCCAATTCAAAGGGTCTACGACACAGAACGCGGCACGGTGATGGCATTTGTTGCCGATGTCATCTGGACGCGCCCAGAGGACTCCACGCCTCCGTTTAACGAGCCCGTTCTGGTCGTGCTTGGAAGCTGGCTCAATCGAGGAGCCGGATTTCAACGGCATACCACCGTCTCAACCGTTCGCATCATGCAACAGGACACCACCGGAGACGAGGACGAAGGCGAAAAGATGCGCGCCGAACTAGAGAGCGGCGAAACGGCGTGGAGCGATCTGCAATTTCTAATGCTGGACGACGACGACGACGAATTGTCTGCCTATTCGGACAGCATCCAATGGTGGTCAGCCTTCCCGGACCTCCCAGACCCAACGTCGCTCGCGACAGCTTTAGGCCAAATGGAGAAGTGACATGCTCTACGATCCGAAGTGGGAAAAGCCTGCACGATCTCTAGCTGGCTTTGTCGCGTGGCTGGAATTGCAGCCCGCCAACAAGCAGTACTGCCCCGTCTCGCCGAATGTATGTGCATTGGCGCAATACCTCGGCGGCTTCTGCAATCCCAGTGATGAGGGCGCGATCATTGGCGGGGACGGGGACATCATCTTTGGGCACCCGCGCACCTTTGGTGGAGTCCTTGAGCGTGCCCGTTCGGCGTTATCCGCAGGGGAAGGTCGATGATAGGCGAGAGGTTTGAGATCACGATCAAATACACCGTGGACAGGGACGCAATCCCTGGCTGGGGGCACCAGCCCGAGAACTGGATCGATCTCGCCACGCACGCAGTCAGTATCCAGACCCACTATCACCCGGAGATCGAGGTGATGTCGGTGGCAACACTGCCGCCCCAACCCAGTGGGCAGGGAGAGCAAAAATGACCCCGCGCGCCAAGAGCAGGCTGGACGAGACGTACTTTCGCGGCTGCGCCTGGATGGTCCTTGGCATGTTTGTCTTCGCCGGGCTGTGCGGTGTGGTCGCAACGATTTGGGGCAAGCCATGAGCGCAAAACGGCGACGCAAGAAGCGAGTCTGGGTAATCGTTGTGGTGGAGTTCGACTAATGACTGACATCGCACGCCTCAAGGATCAACTCAGCGGCGCTTACTTTATCCAAAGCAAGCTGACGGCCGAGAATGAACGGCTGCGCGGCGCGCTGACGGAAATGCTTGCCGACCTAGACGACCCGGACTTGATCGAGATTTCGGCCGCAACAATTGCGCGAGCACGTCAGGCCCTCAACATCCATTTAGGAGACGGGAAGTGACTGCTCACTATCTGCTCGATCCACTCTCGCCCCTCCCCGCTCGCTGGCGCGACAAGCACGGGCCGCTGCGTGTGCTCGCTGGTCCGGTCAAGGGATGGGTGATGGTTAAGCGGCCTCACGCTGAAACGCCATTCGTGCTTCGTGTGTCGGACCTCTGCAACGCGACGAAGCGCGAACCGCACGGGCCGTTTGAAGTGGTTGGAGTGAAGGTGGGAACGACGCTCCGCACGCATGAAGGACGGGGAGAATGAACGACTTTCTTATGAACGCTGTTGGCCTCACGGCTTCAATGTTTGGAATCCCGGGCATGACCGGCATCTTCATGATGTCGATATTTCTTGGCTCAACAGTTCACCCTCTGCTTTTCGGCTGCGTTCTATTAGTTCCCGTGTGGGGAGCCGGAGCAATAGCGATAATGAATTGGTCCTATGACCGCTGGGCCTAAACGACAAACAAAGGATAGGGGAATGACGAGGGATGTTGATGTGAACGTGGCGCGCGAGACGTGCGACGCGCTGATGGCTCTCAACAAGAAGGTTGGCGAGTGCGCTCGCCTGGGAATCCTTGTTGAGATGATGCCGACGCACAACGGTCGCGGCCTAGTCACCGGCTACACGGTTGAGTTCACGCGCACCGAAAGAATTGTGCCGTTCAAGACTGGCGACGACGCAAACGAAAAGTGAAGGAGAAACCGATGGCAACCGATTTCAAAGAGGCGACCGAGTATCTCGAAACCGGCGGGATTGGGGAAGTCTACGGGCTTGCCGAGATGTCGCTGCGCCTGGGGGCACCCAAGGTGCAGATAGACGCCGACATGGCGATGGCGCTGTGCCTGCTCGCCAACGAGGCGCTGAACCGCCGCAAAGCTCACTAACGAGGACATTAGAACGTGACCCCCATCCAGTTCAAAGCCCTTGAGTGGTTTGCCGCAAACGGGCCGATAGGCTGGTTTGATGCGAACGCACCAACGCGGCACACACGCAGGCGGCTTGAGCAGGCCGGATGGATCGCGCCGCTGCCCGCTCAGTCGATGCAAGTTCTCAAGTTTGAGATCACCGAGGCGGGCAGAAAAGCTTTGGCTGCCCGTACCCCGACATGAAGAAATCACAGAGGACCACAATCATCAAACTGGCGTGTGAGGCATTTCAGCCGAGGGTTATGAAAGAGCCTTGCAGGTTTCCTGACTGTGCTTGCAAGGGACCGCCTGAGACGGCGGACGGTGTGATCGATATGCTCTGGATGGAATTGAGCGAAGCGTTATCCGGCCAAGAGACAGACCTGAAGCGCGACACAGATTGGGATCATCGCGCCGTAAACACACCGCTCAATTTCTTTGAGCCGAAGCGTTAACCGGCCGTTTGGGAGGGTCGAACGATGCCTGAGATGTGCTCATGGTGCGGCGGCATCGGCAAGGTTCGCAATCTCGCAACCATGTCGCCATCGGATGACGAGGAGTGCTCGCAGTGCAACGGCACTGGCCTAGCCAAGACCACGCTCGAAAAGCTCGAAGCCATTTGCGACGAAATCTTTGAGCGATGGGACAAGGACCAACGATCCGGCAAGTTGTTGTCGGCTCTCGCTGGTCGCCTGCCCGGCTATCGGGGGGACGTGGATGAGGTCCGCGCGGCGTTAACCACCCGTTTCGGAGAAAAGCCATGAGGCCAGAACTTCCAGTTCTCATCAAAGCGCGCGCCAAGATCGCTGATCCCGCAAAGTGGGGAAAGGGGATACGCGGCAACGGTCGGCGGTCGCTTGATACTTGCTGCGCGGCTGAAGCAATCGAGGACTGCGAAGTTCCGGCGGATATACGGAGCGCCGCGTTCCAGGCCGTGCGGCGCGGGGCGGGACTCAATCTAGCAATGGACATCGTGCGGTGGAACGACGCGCATACAACAAAGCACGCCGACGTGCTGGCGGCCTTCGACAAGGCAATTGCGGACGCCGTTAACCCCACATTTGAGAGGACACCAGAATGAAATATATTGCCATCACGCTCGCCGCCGTTGGCCTTGCTGGCTGCGCCAATGACGCTGACGTGGCCTCGCGCAATCTGTCCCAAGCTGCGGACAACTTCGAGATCAATCGCCGCGTCGTTTTCTACAACGGCATCACGAACGACTACATCCTCACCATCGAGGGGCTTTGCTCGCTTGACGCCAGCGTTGCCAAGAACCTGAAGGTGACGTGCAAGACGGGGCCGGCAGCCTTCAAGAAGCACTTTCTCGGCCTGTCCGACAACGTGACGTTCTTTGCGGAACAGATCGATGGCGCGAAGGCGAGCACGTACTTCTACCGCGTGACCTTCAAGCCATCGACGATCATCCCCGCAATCGACGTGCGATGACCGACGCTAACACGCAATGAAGGTTTAAAACCGTGAACCTAGTGCAACGTCTCGCGCATGAAAACCATGATGCCAACTTGGTTGGCGATCATGTGGGCTTCGACTTCATCGCCCGTCACGAGGTCGATGCCGGTCGTGTCCCACCATTCGTCGCCCTCATCGCGAACCTTGATGAAGCGGTCGTCCGTGGTGCGGCTTCCATTCGGATAGGTCTGCATGACGGCTCCCCAATCGACGGGCGATTCTAGCGTAGATGGCAGCCTATTACAACGAGATTGATCCGTATGCAGCGCAATGGCTCCGAAACCTCATCGACGCAGGGCACATCGCCCGCGGAGACGTTGACGAGCGGTCAATCGTTGATGTGCGCGCCGACGATCTCGCCGGATATGTCCAGTGTCATTTCTTCGCTGGCATCGGCGGATGGCCCTACGCCCTGCGGCTTGCTGAATGGCCCGACAGGTGCCCGGTCTGGACGGGAAGCTGCCCGTGTCAGTCGATTTCGGGCGCGGGACAACAAAAAGGACATGCCGACGAACGACACCTCTGGCCCGCTTTTTACGAGCTCATCGCCAAGTGCGCGCCTCCAATTATCTTTGGAGAGCAGGTTGCGAACGGCGATGGACGTGAATGGTTCGCCGGAGTTCGTGCTGACTTGGAAGCAGTGGGATATGCCTGCGGGGGTGCCGATTTGTGCGCTGCGGGCGTCGGCGCCCCGCACGCGCGGCAGAGAATCTTTTGGGTGGCCGACGCTATACGCCCACAAGTTCACGTCGAATACAGCCGATCCGGCCGACATGGTGGACAGCAGGGGCAACCCTTGGCGCCCAGGCCAGAAGCCCCACGACCGGAGAACAGGCAAACACGTAACGACAACTTTGCACGACTTTCTCCGTTTCTATGGCCGCTCGGACCTTCAAGAGTCGGCGAAATTCCACGGGCAACTGATGGGTTTCGCAACAGAACTGGTCAACTGCGCGCCCTTGGAAACGCCATCGTCCCTCAAGTCGCGGCGGAGTTCATCCGCGCAGCCCGACCCTAACTAGCACCTAATGACATGACAGACCGCCTCCCATATCCACCGCCGTTCCAAGACCTCGCCACGCTGGCCGAGCACATTTGCGCGGGCGAAAGCACGATTGAAAATTGGGTGCGGATGGGGATGTTTCCGAAGCCATTCTATCAGGGCGGCAAGCGGCTTTGGC
>Ga0193738_1000448_pt1 | contig 21892 bp, 15 predicted proteins | sample L2a1metaG_FD_144927 | JGI IMG/M metagenome (GOLD analysis project Ga0193738, IMG submission 144927) | Soil microbial communities from a riparian zone of the East river system, Colorado, United States - L2a1 | ecosystem: Environmental > Terrestrial > Soil > Riparian zone | place: USA: East River...
TCGGAAATCTGTAAAAGATCAATCATTTCTTTTTTCTTTGGTTCGTAAAAGTAATGCTACGTAGTTCTAATGAATAGATAACTTTTCAACAACTGTGGATGAAACGAGAAAAATAATGCCACGTTGTGGAGGCATGTTAAGTTTTGGAGTTCTTTAACAACAATCTATCACTGAATCTAAAAACAGTTAAACTTTCGCAAATAACTATTTAGGAGTAGAGCCAGCTGGTTTCATCATCAAGGCCTGTATCTGTTTCATCGTATTTTCCATACCCTGTGCACTTCCATCAAGGAAAATAACATTGCCTTTTCCAAACTCAGCAAAATTCTTAATGGCTTCTGTCCACATACTGAATAGAATTACATTGGTATCCAGATTGGCTTGTTTCATTTGCTCTGCAGCTTCGGTCATACCCTGCGCTACTTCCATACGGAATAAAGCCACACCCTGTCCACGAAGTCTTGCTGCTTCCTTCTCTGCTTCTGCCGAGATCTTTATTGCATTACCTTCTGCTTCCGCAGATTTTGTTTTAGTAATTAATAAAGCCTGCCCTTCGTTCTCTGCAGCAGCTTTCAGGTTATTACTTGCCACCACTTTGCTCATTGAATCAAGGATCACTTTATCAAATGTGATATCGTTTATCTGCAGATCTTGTAAATGATAACCCCAATTTTCAAGAGATTGATCAACCTGGTCCTTTACATATTCAACAATTTCTTTTCGAAGACCCAATACTTCTGCCTGTTTTTTTGTCGCAACAAATGAACGGATATTACCTTCAATGGTTCTGATCAAAGCCTGCATAAGATCTCTGTCTGCGATGAACTTGAATGCTACTTTTTTTATTGTTTCCTCATCAGCATTCTGTACAGAATATAAAAGCATGCTTTTAAAATAAACATTGGCTTGATCCTGCGTCACAGCCTGGAACTCCAATTCCACAGAACGATTTTGAATGGAAACTCTTTTATGCACAGATTCTATGATCGGCCACTTCATTCGCAGTCCGGGACGAGCTACTCTGCGATATTTGCCAAACATCGTGATAACCCCGATAAAACCCTGGTTGATGGTATAAAAAGAACCAAAGAAAATAATAAGGACTATCAACGTCCACCAGTACTGTGACCAAAACTGTTGCATAACTGATTTTTTTGAGTGAGCTAAAGTACCAAGAATTTAAATGGGCGGGGAATTATTTTAAAACCGGCGACAAGCAGAAAGGAATAGAACTAACTTTACAAAAACCTTTTTTATGTCACGCAGCTCAAAACTATTTATTGGCATACTTAGTTTTTTACCGATCATCCTGCTCCTGGTTCTTCTATTTATGGTCTTCAGTATGTTCCCCACTTTTTTTCAATGGGATAAATATGAACCGGCACCGCAGGAAGTATTCAGTGCTTTTGCTCCGATCTTTATCCTTGGATTTGGAATGAGCATACTTTCAATTGGCTTGCTTATTTTCTTTATCATGCATTTGTTAAGACACAAGGCATTGGATTCAACTGAAAGAATCATCTGGATACTTGTTTTCTTATTTGCAGGAATTATTGGGTATCCTATCTATTGGTATATGAGAGTTTGGAAGGATAATATCTAGTCATCAGGATTTCTCATTCCAGATACTAACCAGATGTACCATTGTTTCTACCGCTTTGTTCATGTCCTGCACACTTATGAATTCGAGTTTTGAATGTATTGCCTGCTCACCGGCAAATAAATTTGGACAAGGCAATCCCATAAATGATAACCGACTGCCATCAGTACCACCACGAATGCTTTCCATCTTTAATTTTAAACCAGCTCTTTTAATCGCTTCTTTTGCATGATCTACCAATTGTGGATGAAGCAATAAAATTTCTTTCATGTTGCGATACTGCTCTGTCACTTTATATTCAAAAGATGCTTTGGGATAAAGCCGCATCAGTTCTTCAATTTGTGTACGCAAGTAATCTTCCTTTTTCTGCAAACCTTTTGTTTCAAAATCACGAATGATAAAATCAATGGTGCATTTCTCTGCAATGCCTTCCAATCTTACCGGGTGAATAAATCCTCTTTTGCCTTCTGTTGATTCTGGTGACAATCTATCTTTAGGAAGTGCAGCCAGGATCTCTCCTGCGATCTTCATTGCATTTATCATTTTCCCTTTTGCATAACCGGGATGTGCTATTACGCCATGAATTATAACTTCTACGCCATCGGCACTGAATGTTTCATCCTCAAGACTTCCTGCATTACCTCCATCCAACGTGTAAGCAAAATCGGCACCCAATTTTTTCAGATCAACTTTCTCCGTTCCTCTTCCCACTTCTTCATCAGGTGTAAACAGGATCTTTATTTCGCCATGTTTTACCTCTTTGTTCGTCATTAAAAAATTTGCAAGGTCCATGATCTCAGCTACGCCGGCCTTATCATCACTGCCCAGTAAAGTTTTTCCCGATGCTGTTATGATATCATTTCCAATTTGTGTTTGCAAATATGGATAATCACCTGGTTTCAGTATCTGTGTAGTATCACCTGGTAAAACAATATCCTGACCCTGGTAATTATTATGGACAATAGGCTTTACATCTTTACCACTGCAATCAGGTGCCGTATCCACATGGGCACAGAAACAAATAACAGGGACTTTCTTTTCTGTGTTAGACGGAATTGACGCATATACATAACCCCATTCGTCCATGTGTGCATCAGCTATACCCAGCTGTTTTAATTCTTCTACCAGGATCTTACTCAGATCTTTTTGTTTTTCTGTTGAGGGATTTGACTTTGAAAGAGGATCGCTTTGGGTATCTATCTGAACATAACGCAAAAATCTTTCTGCTGCAGTGAACTTGTAGTTTTCAAACATACTTTATAAAAATGGACAGCGAATATACGACTAAAGTGGCCAATGTGAAGGGTCTATTTATTAGAGGATTCATATTCACTATTGATGAAAGTTGAGTAGAATTGTGAAAGTACAAGAGTGCGACCCTTCGCTTCGCTCTGGGTAAACTGCGACGCAGTAGCTTAATAGTAAATAGAAAGATGAACGGAGCGTCTCAACGAAAGCTGAACCAGGGCTCAAAAGCCGGTTAACAAATACAGTTGCAAAAGATGAAATAAGTTTCTACCTTTTATTCCTAACCAAAATCAGCTATTATGAAAAAGTTAATTATCGGCGGCCTCGTCGGAGGTATCCTTTTATTTTTATGGCAAACTCTTTCATGGACAGTACTCGATCTTCATGGTAAAGAATATCAACAAGCTCCTGCACAAGACACAGTTTTAAATTTTCTCAACAGTCAATTTAGCGAAACTGGTCAATACTATCTTCCACATGCAAAAGAAGGAGCCAGCTCTGAAGAAATGCAACAAATGCAAAAAGACATGCAGGGAAAGCCATGGGCAGTCATTAGTTATCACAAAGCATATGACATGAACATGATGACCAATGTTATCAGGGCTTTATTAGCTGCGATCATTTCAGCATTTTTTGCTTGCTGGATATTGATAAAACAAACCAATACTTCATTCCTCACTACTTTTCTAAGTTCACTTTTGATCGGTGTAGTTGGCTACCTGTTCATTCCTTATTCAATGACTATATGGTTCCAGGCACCCGGTGATGTGACCCATTTTGTAGATGTATTAGTTGCTTGGGGGCTTTGCGGACTTTGGTTAGGATGGTGGTTGAATAGAAAATAGTAATAAGTTATAGGCAATAAAGAAAGGGTCTAAAAATTCAGACCCTTTTATTTTTTTTAAGTTATTACTTTAGACTTAGAACTCTCTCACGACATTATGATCAGCGGCTTTGCACCAACTATCTCCACCAGTTCAAGATCAAAGATCAATTCTTCACCTGCAAGTGGATGATTTGCATCGAGAATAACAACATCATCTTTTACATCTGCAATTTTCACCTGGAATTGTTGACCGGATGCATTGCTCATTACAAGTGGCGTTCCTACTTGCAATTGTATATCTTCAGGAAATTGTGTTTTTGGATAATCAATGATCATTTCCGGATTTTTTTCACCGTATGCATTTTCTGCAGGAATATTTACCGTCTTCTTCTCTCCTACTTTCATTCCTGTAACGCCATCATCAAATCCCTTAATCACCATTCCGCTACCCACTTCAAACTCGAGCGGCTCACGACCTTCTGATGAATCAAATGTTTCTCCACTTGTCAGGCGACCATGGTAATGTACTTTTACTTTGTCGCCGTTTTTTACTTGTTGCATGATTAATATTTTTTTGTGATCAACTTATGAATTTCTAATCACCGTCCCTTGCGTCGCACACTTGTACTGTAGTATTTCTGCGGAGCATTAAGAAGACAAAAAGAAAAAATGAGCTTGCAAATTACGGAAAACTCACGATGCAACCTTTCGAATATTAATTAAGGTCTTACTATTAATTTTTCTGAAATTTGGTTATATGAAAAGAGTACTATTTATAAGTAGTGTTATACTGCTAAATTGTCAAATTGTTATTTCTCAAACTTCGTTGAAACGATCTAAGAATTTAATCATTGAACAATTTAACCCTCAAGACAGGATAATCCCCGCCGCAGAACGGATCAATGTCTACCTGCCATTAATAAAAGGAAAGAAGGTCGGCATTTTTGCCAATCATACTTCCACAGTAGGCAATGGCCATCTTGTTGATACATTGAAAAAGTTGGGAGTTGATATTCGTGTGATCTTCGGACCTGAACATGGTTTTCGCGGCACTATTCCTGATGGAGTTAAGATCGCAGATTATAAAGATGAGAAAACAGGAATACTTGTCGTTTCATTATACGGCACCAAAAGAAGACCAACAGTTGACGATATAAAAGATGTCGATGTTTTAATTTTTGATATCCAGGATGTAGGTACAAGATTTTATACGTACATATCTTCCATGCAGGAGTTCCTGGAATTTGCATTGGAGAATCACAAACCTTTGATGATCCTTGACCGTCCTAATCCAAATGGATTTTATGTTGATGGCCCTGTGCTTGATCCAAAGTTTAAAAGTTTCGTAGGCATGCAACCAATACCTATCAACTATGGAATGACGATGGCTGAGTATGCAAGAATGTTATTAGGAGAAAAATTGCTGAATGAAAAAGCCAATGCAATAGCTGCTTATAATATTACCACTGAACCCACAGCAGATACTCCGTTTCATGTACAGTTCATCAAATGCCTGAACTATACACATAAAAGCAAATATGTGTTGCCTGTAAAGCCATCACCGAATTTGCCTGATATGCAGTCTATTTATCTTTATCCCTCTACTTGTTTATTCGAAGGCACTGCATTGAGTGAAGGCCGCGGCACTGCCAAACCATTTCAATACATTGGTCATCCAGATCTGCCAAAGAATTTATTTTCATTCACTCCGAATCCAAATGAAGGCTCAAAAAGTTCAAAGCATTTTGGGAAAGTTTGTTATGGATGGAATCTCGGCGGCACTGTAGAAGAAGTAATGAAAAAAGTAGATGGCAGAATTCAATTGAAATGGCTGATCGAAGCTTATAAATTATTTCCTCAAAAGGATAGTTTCTTTTTAAGATCAAATTCTTTTACTCGTCTATCAGGCACTGATGTTTTGATGCAGCAAATAAAAGATGGTAAAAGCGAGGAAGAAATTAGAAAAAGCTGGGAGCCAAAATTGAGTGAATTCAGAGTGGTGAGAAAAAAATATTTGTTATACGAAGATTTTGAATAAATTTCAGATATAAAACTAAAGTTTATGACAACCGAAACCAACCCAACGCCAACTCCCGCTGCATCCGGTATGGATGGAAAAACGATTGCTATCATTAGTTATTTTACCTGGATCGGCTGGATTATCGCTTTTGTATTGTATAATAGTAATAAATCGCAGTTAGCTGCTTATCATTTGAGACAATCTTTGGCTCTTATGATCCTTAGCATCTTGGTTTATATTGTTCAAATAATGTTGCTCTTTATTCCTTTCCTTGGCTGGGCCATTGCTATTTTATTATGGATTGGCCTCGTTGTGTTGTGGGTATTGGGATTACTCGCAGCTATCAATGGTGAAGAAAAACCTATGCCGGTGATTGGAAGCCAGGCCCAAAATATTTTTAGTGGGATTAAATAAACCAATCTTATTTTAACTATCAAAACTGTTCAGTGCCCTGAACAGTTTTTTTAATGGTTTGCATTTAAGAAAATTATCTTCGCTGCAATGAGCAATTACAAAGACTTGAGAATTGTTTTTATGGGTACTCCTGAGTTTGCCGTTGCATCACTCGAAGCATTGGTGAAAGCAAAGTGTAATATTGTTGGAGTTATTACCGCTCCTGATAAACCCGCTGGTCGCGGAATGAAAATGACAGAAAGTGCCGTAAAGAAATATGCTGTTCGGCATCACCTAAAAGTTTTACAGCCTGAGAAATTAAAGAACATAGAATTCCTGAACGAGCTAAGATCATTAAATGCCGACTTACAAATTGTAGTTGCATTCCGAATGTTACCCGAATCAGTTTGGAACATGCCCCCGCTTGGCACTATTAATCTTCATGGTAGTTTATTACCACAATATCGTGGTGCAGCACCAATCAACTGGGCTGTGATAAACGGGGAAAAAGAAACGGGTGTAACTACTTTTAAACTCAAACATGAAATAGATACCGGAAATATTTTAATGCAGGAAAGTTTTCCGATCGAAGAAAATGAGATTGCAGGCGATGTGCATGATAAAATGAAAGATATCGGTGCAAGAGTTTTGGTGGAGACAGTGAAAGGGATCGCTGATGGTACACTACAAGAGAGATCGCAATCATCAATTGAACAATTACCTGATTCACCATCGACCACTGACCATTCACAACTCAAACATGCCCCTAAAATATTCACTGAAACCTGCAATATAGATTGGCGAAAGTCTATTGATGAGATCCAAAATCTTATTCGTGGCCTCTCTCCTTTTCCCGGTGCATTTACCGAACTGAGTGATAAAACGATCAAAATATTTCGCAGTGAAAAAGAACTTTCATTACCTACTTCAAAATCCGGACGCTGGGAATCTGATGGAAAAACATATTTGAAATTTGCTGCGAAAGATGGATATATCCTTTTAAAAGATGTTCAACTCGAAGGAAAGAAAAGAATGCTGATCGAAGATTTTTTAAGAGGCTACAGGTTTGGATGATCAATCTCTTTCATTAATTATTTTTTCAGCGATCAAAAGATCCATTGGCTTTGTTATTTTGATATTATTTTCTTCTCCTTCAACCAACGTTACTTTCAAACCATAAGCCTCCACCACCGTAGCTTCATCAGTAAACTTTTCTTTGTAATCAATTTTGAAAGCAGGCAATAAGATCTTACTGTGAAAAGTTTGTGGCGTTTGCACCAGCATCACTTTATTTCTGTCAATAGCGTCGTTACCTTCCTCCTGAACTATTCTTACACTGTCCCTGCTGGTCATAACAGGAATTGCAGTGCCCGTTTCAACCGCACTTGCATAACAACGATGAATAAGATCTTCTGTCAAAAGACATCTTACTCCATCATGCACAAAAATTATCGAATCATCTTCCACTAATTGTAACCCGTTTTTTACTGATTGAAATCTTGTATCCCCACCGGCCGTGATCCTGATCTTTTCTTTATCGAAATATGCATCGATGATCTCCTGCCCCATATCAGTGAAATCAACAGGCAGCACAAGTATTACTTGTATATCAGCAAATGCATTTAAAAATGTTTGTAACGTATAATATAATACTGGCTTATTATTTACCAATATAAATTGTTTGGGTGTAGTTCCCCCCATTCTTATTCCTGATCCTCCTGCAACAATTACCGCATATTTGTTCATTGTGCAAATAACTATGATTTAGTTGAAATAAAAAACCCCGGTAAAAAACCGGGATCCTTCGTTAAAAAATTATGAAGCATTAATTTATTACAATGATCCTGCTTAAGACACGAGTACCGTCACTCCAAACAATTGTATAGATACCTGGTGTCATATAATTTAATGTCAAATCAGTTTGTCTTGAATTCCTTGCAGGTAAAATTGTTTTTACTTTTCTTCCAAGAATATCGTAAAAATTCAATTCAGCATTTTTATTTGTTGCAGGATGTTTAATGATCAGAAAATCTTTAGCAGGATTAGGATTTACAATAAGCTCGTTTGAATTAATGCTGCCCGGACCTCCAATGCCAGTTACAGCATTGTAAGTAAAACCTGTTGCCGTTGCAGTTCCACCTGGGGTAGTCACACTCACATTACCAGTTGCACCTGTTCCGACAATGGCTGTAATACTGGTTGAAGAATTTACAACAAATGATGTAGCAGCAATACCTCCGAAGGTCACTGCAGTTACTCCTGTAAAATTTGTTCCGGTTATAGTTATAGTCGCAGCTGTTGCAGCGCTTGTTGGTGTAAAGGAACTAATCACAGGTGCAGGAATAAATGTAAAACCGGAAAGTGTTGCTGTTCCGCCTGGCGTTGTTACACTTACATTGCCTGATGCTCCTGAAGCTACAATGGCAGTAATACTGGTTGAAGAATTAACAACAAATGATGTAGCAGCAACGCCTCCGAATCTTACTGCAGTTGCTCCTGTAAAGTTTGTTCCGGTTATAGTTATAGTTGCGCCTGTAGCAGCATTAGTTGGTGTAAAGGAACTAATCACAGGTGTAGGAATAAATGTAAAACCGGCAAGTGTTGCTGTTCCGCCTGGGGTTGTTACACTTACATTGCCTGATGAACCCGAAGCAACAACGGCTGTAATACTGGTTGAAGAATTTACAACAAATGATGTAGCAGCAACACCTCCAAAAGTGACTGCAGTTATTCCTGCAAAATTTGTTCCGCTTATAGTTATAGTTGCACCTGTTGCAGCGGTTGTTGGTATAAAGGAACTAATGGTAGCGGTAGCTTGACTAAAAGTAAAACCACCTTTTGATCCTGTACCACCGGGTGTGGTCACGCTAACTGAGCCTGTAGCTCCGTTTCCAACAACCGCATTTATTGTAGTCGTTCCATAGAGAGTAAAAGATGTTGCAGGCACTCCTCCGAACGCTACTTGGGTTGTTCCTTGAAAGTTGCTGCCTTGTATGGACACAACTGTTCCGGGTATTCCGCTAAGCGGTGAAAAAATATCTATTATAGGGGCAGGTTGAACATATGTAAAACCAGCCAGCGTTGCAGTGCCACCGGCTGCTGTAACCGAAACATTTCCGGATGCTCCATTGAAAACTGTTGCGGTAAGAGTTGAAAGAGATAATCCTGTATAAGAGCTCGCCGATGTACCACCAAAGCTAACATCCGTAATTCCTGCAAGGTTTGTTCCAGTAATGGTTACCAACGTACCCGTAGTACCTGTTGTAGGTGTAAAAGACGTAATCGTTGGAGTTAATCCATATAAGAAACCTGGAGCCGAAGCAATGCCCAAAGGTGTTGTTACTTTAACATCACCTGCTGCACCCACTCCAACAACTGCTGTGATCGTCGTTGAATTGACAACCGCAAAAGATGTTGCAGGAACATTTCCAAAACTTACAGCCGTAGCTCCTGTGAAATTCAAACCTGTAATGGTAATAGTGGTTCCCCCTAGTCCGTTCATGGGTGAAAATGAAGTGATATGCGGACCGTTGGTTTTATTTCTAAAAACATATACCAAGTTATCCAGGGCACCCCCAGCAAAAACTTCAGGCCGGCCATCACCATCAAAGTCGCCGGTTCCAATTCCGCCAGCCATTTGACTATTGCCATTGTCAGTGAAATCCACATGTTCGGCAAATGCAATATTCCCGGTGGTCCCTATATTTTTAAGAATAGACATAGTGCGTGGCACATAATGGTGGCTAAAAGCAATATCCGGTTTGCCGTCTCCATCTATATCTTCTATAGAAAGATTATCTGGTTGTAAGGTCCCGGTAAGGATATCGTTCCGGCTTGGAAAAGAAATTATACCTGGTGTTGAATTATTCTTAAATATCGATACGGACTGGGAAGCAACTGTATTAGCAACGACGATTTCTGGTTTGCTGTCATTATCCAGGTCACCAATCGCTACATCAGTTGGTCCAAAATAAAAAGAAAAGTCACTTTTTGTGGGGTAGCCCACCGGCGATGCAAAAGAAAGTGTTCCGCTACTACTTGTATTTCTCATTATATAAATTGAATCTCCTGCATTGTTCAAATAAACGATATCAGGTTTACCATCACGATCTATATCCCCGGTCGCAACGGCAATGGTGGCAAGCGGAGTGATAAAATCAATTCGCGGTGCCAGTGAAATATTATTAACGACACTGGTATTTCTGATGACAGAAAGAGAATAATAGCTTGCTACTGCAAGATCTGTCTTTCCATCATTATCGAAATCAGCAGCTGAAATATCCCATGGCTCCTGAGTTAATGAATAACTCCAGTAAGGGGCGAAGCTGACTGTACCGGGCACCGAAGTATTTTTCAGAACGGTTATTTTTTTATCATCGTGATTGGCCACAACTATATCTTTCTTTCCATCTCCATCAATTTCTGAACTTAACACACGCCATGCGTCGTAATTGGCATAAAAATCTACTTTAGGAGCAAATGATATGGTACCGCTGGTTGAATTATTTCGTAACACTGATATTGTCGATGAAAAATCATTTGCTGATATCAGGTCATTTTTCCCGTCTCCGTCAAGATCATTCGTACAAACACCTTGCGGTCTGACAGATGCAGTAAAAGTAAACGGCCCTTCAAATGAATGCGACGTAACATTACCGCCATCCGGAAAGGTTGCAATAAAAGGATTATTGGAAAAAGCAGTCAAAAAATTCGTTGTAACTGAAATAGGACCATAAGCGGCTCCCGAAGGTACTGCTACCGTTAGCGAGTTGGCATTTGCCGATGATACAACAGCCCTCGCGGGACCAAAATAGACATAATTAAGTGAGGGGGTCGTATTGAAATTATTTCCTGTTATTGTAACTACTGTACCGACAGCACCATTTGTCGGGGCAAAGGATGTAACAACAGGAGCAGGTGGTTGAATAAATGTAAATCCATTAAGCGAATCAGCTCCTCCCGGTGTTGTTACTCTTACCGCACCGGACGATCCTCCCAATACCGTAGCGGTAATTGTAGTTGGTGAAACAACAGTGAATGAACCAGCAGGAATACCGCCGAATCTTACATCGGAAGCACCTGTAAAATTTGTTCCTGTAATAGTAACTGTCGTATTGATGGTACCAGTCGTCGGTGTAAACGATATAACATCTGGCATCGGGATATAAGTAAATCCACCACGAGATGCCGTACCACCGGGAGTAGTTACAGATATGTTTCCTGAAGCGCCGGAACCAACAACAGCGGTAATGGTAGTAGCATTAACAACTGTGAAGGAAGCTGCGGGAACTCCACCAAAGGTCAATGCTGTTGCTCCGGTTAAATTAGTCCCAGTAATTGTTATAATAAGACCGGTTATTCCTGTTGTAGGAGTGAACGATGTTATGGTTGGATTTTGTACAAACGTATATCCTGCTTTTATTCCTGTACCATGTGGTGCAACCACAGTGACATTACCCGAAGCACCGCTACCAACAACAGCAGTAATAGTAGTAGAGTTTACAACTGTAAAGGAAGATGCTGGCACTCCACCAAAACTCACTGCAGTTACACCTGTAAAATTTCCGCCAGAAATGGTAATTGTTGCTCCGCTTCCGGATGTAGCGGGAGAAAAAGAAGTTATTTGAGGTTCGGTAGATCTATTTCGAAACACCGCTACTCTCGCTGCACCACTTATTATAGCAAGATCAGGTTTGCTATCTGCATTGAAATCACATGATAATATTTTCTTATTACCTAATGCAGGCATATTGATAACAGAGCCAAGTACAATATTCCCCGATGTGCTGTTATTTTTGAAAAATTCAATTGACTCAAGATTATTTAGCACAGATAGATCTGGTTTAGAATCCCCATCCATATCATTTATATCAGTTCCGTTAGGCAAGTCGTCAACAGCATTCAGTGTGTGGTCCGTTTTCGTACCAAAGCTAATTGAGGGACCAGAACTGGTATTTCTGTATGTTGAAACAAAATTTAAATTGAAACAGGAAACTGAAATATCATTTTTTCCATCCCCATCAATATCTCCACTCGTTAATTCAAGGGGATAAGGGTCAGTTGCAAAATCAACCTTTGTAGCAAATGAAATAGTTCCGCTGGAACTAGTGTTTCTTAATACTGAAAAAACATTTAATGCAAAATTTATAAGCACAAGATCTGGCTTGTTATCATCATTGATATCTGTATTTATTATATCGCTGTACACACCTATTGTAGTTAAGTCCGATTTGGGAGCAAATGAAATATTACCAATTGTACTCGTGTTTTTTATTAAAGTAATTTTCCCATCAAGGCTGGTGCCTACTGTAGCGATGTCAGCCTTTCCATCTCCGTCAATATCTGTTGCGGTGATCCCAATACAATTCGAGCCAGCCGTTATATTGACAAAGGATGCAAAAGAGATACTACCACCTGATGTTGTGTTCCTGAATATTGAAACATTGTTATCATTAGAGTTTGTTACTAATACATCTTTCTTACCATCACCATCAATATCAGTGATCGACAAATAATGTGATCCTCCACCAACCTGGAAACTAAGCCGTGGCGCAAATGAGATAGTTGAACTGACAGTAGTATTTCTGTAAATCGCAAAAAAACCATTTGTGTTATCAACAACAATAATATCCGGCTTGCCATCATCATTCATATCAGCAATAGCCATATCATCAGTATCAATTCCGGTTACGTTATCAACATTTGTTGCAAACAGAAACGCATCGGAAGTTATTACACCTCCTCCAAACGTAACGATAAATCCTTTTTTCGAAAATGCAGTTAATCCATTTACAGTAACTGTAATTGGCTGATAATTTGTTCCTGATGGCACAGTCACTGTTAATGAAGTAGCAGTAGCTGCAGTAACTGTTGCTTTCACTGCACCAAAAAAAACAATATTGTTTACCGGTGTTGTATTAAAATTGGTGCCTGTAATTGTTACCGATGTACCAACTGGCCCAGACGCTGGAGAAAAGGAATTAATTGTTGGTTGAGATAAAACCGAAGAAGCAATAAAAATTGTAGTTAAAAGAAAAAGCTGTGGCTTGTGAATTCTCATGATAGGCAGTTCTATACCTAAGATACGACACAAAACAAAAAGTCCCGCAGAGAGCGGGACTTACTTTATAATATGAATTTATTACGCTTTTGATTTCTCTTCTTTTCCTTCCTTCCCTTGCTTTAAAGTAAACTTGATCTTTTGATTTTCTTTATCAAGGTCAGCGATCAAAATATCACCTTGTTTCACCTGCATAGAAAGTATTTCTTCTGCAAGAGGATCTTCAAGATATTTTTGAATAGCCCTGTGTAGAGGTCTTGCACCAAATTGTTGGTCATAACCTTTCTCCGCAAGAAAAGCTTTTGCTTCTTCCGTCAGTTCCATACTGAATCCAAGATTGGTCAGACGTTTCATTACATTCTTCATCAGGATGTCAATGATATTGAAGATATTTTCCCTGCTCAATGAATTAAATATTACAACATCATCTATCCGGTTAAGGAACTCAGGAGAGAAAGTACGTTTCAAAGCTTTTTCAATAACGGCCTTGTTACTTTCATCCATGTTCTGCGTTTTTGCTGCAGTAGCAAAACCAACTCCATCACCAAAATCTTTTAACTGGCGAACTCCAATATTAGATGTCATGATGATCATACTGTTCTTGAAATCAACTTTTCTGCCTAAGCCATCAGTCAACTGACCATCATCCAATACCTGCAAGAGGATATTATAAATATCAGGGTGAGCTTTTTCTATTTCATCAAGCAAGATCACACTATAAGGCTTGCGGCGAACTTTTTCAGTCAACTGTCCACCTTCTTCATAACCTACATATCCGGGAGGTGCACCGATCAAACGGCTGACAGTGAATTTTTCCATGTATTCGCTCATATCTATTCTGATCAATGCATCTTCACTATCGAACATATATCTTGCTAATGCTCTTGCTAACTCTGTTTTACCAACACCGGTAGGTCCAAGGAAAATGAAAGTACCGATCGGTTTCTTTGGATCTTTTAATCCAACACGATTCCGTTGAATAGCTTTCACAACTTTCTGTATCGCTTCATCCTGTCCGATCACCATATGCCTCATATCATCAGCCATGCGACGTAGCTTTTCAGTTTCCGCCTGTACCATTCTTTTCACAGGAATTCCTGTCATCATGCTTACTACTTCAGCTATTTCCTCTTCACCAATCGGGTATTTTTTATGCTTGCTTTCTTCTTCCCACTCATTTTTTGCTTTCTCTAATTCTTCTGCTAATCTTTTCTCTGTATCACGAAGAGAAGCTGCTTCCTCAAACTTCTGACTTTTTACCACTTTATTCTTCTCATTCTTTACATCTTCAATTTTCTTTTCAAGATCAATAATATTAGGCGGTACGTTGATGTTTTTCAAATGCACTCTTGCTCCCACCTCATCCATTACATCAATTGCTTTATCAGGAAGCAAGCGATCTGTCATGTAACGATCACTGAGTTTTACACAGGCATCTATTGCGTCTACTGAATAAGAAACATTGTGATAATCCTCATACTTGCTTTGGATATTAGTAAGTATCATGATGGTCTCATCCACTGAAGGCGGCTCCACCATCACCTTTTGAAAACGACGATCCAATGCCCCATCTTTTTCAATATACATTCTGTATTCATCTAATGTAGAAGCGCCGATACATTGTAACTCACCTCTTGCCAAAGCTGGTTTAAAAATATTTGAAGCATCCAATGATCCACTGGCGCCACCGGCACCAACTATAGTGTGTATCTCATCAATGAAAAGGATCACATCACGATTTTTTTCCAGTTCATTCATGATCGCTTTCATTCTTTCTTCAAACTGTCCGCGATATTTTGTTCCTGCTACCAGTGCAGCCAGGTCAAGTGAAATAACTCTTTTATCATACAATACACGGGAAACTTTTCTTTGAACTATACGCAAAGCAAGTCCTTCCACGATCGCTGTTTTACCCACACCAGGTTCGCCAATTAAAATTGGATTATTCTTTTTACGACGTGATAATATTTGTGAAACTCTCTCGATCTCTTTTTCACGACCAACAATCGGATCTAACGCACCAGTTTCAGCAAGACGTGTGATATCTCTTCCGAAATTATCAAGGACCGGAGTTTTACTTTTTGCTGTACTGGCAGCGCCTTGGCGACCACCTTTCTGCTGATATTTCTTTTCTTCATCAAAATCATCATCACCTTCATCAGAAAATTCAGCACGGGGTTCGTTACTTTTCATGATTCCTACCTCATTACGGAAAAGATCATAGTCTACATCAAACTGATTTAAAATTTGCGTAGCAATATTTTCCTTATTTTTTAAAATTGAAAGCATCAGGTGTTCAGTTTCCACGGTTGGGCTTTTCAGTGCCTTTGCCTCAAGAACTGTTACGCGAATTACTTTCTCGGCCTGCTTTGTAAGTGGAAGGCTATTAATGTTGGCGATATTTTTCCCCGTTTTATCCTTTACTGCAAGCTCTATTTCTTTCCTGAGTTCATATAGATCGACATTAAAGCTTTTCAGGATCTTGATAGCGGTATTTTCCCCTTCCCTAATAAGGCCAAGCAGGAGATGTTCTGTCCCGATAAAATCATTTCCGAGCCTAAGTGCTTCTTCCCTGCTAAACGAAATGATTTCCTTTACTTGTGTTGAAAAATTGTTATCCATAGTTTAGATAATTGCTTGTGATACAATAATAACAAATATTTTTGGATACGGTTTGTCACTAGTTATAAACGGAATGTTGATAATCTTAGTTGTATGCAAGTCAAAACAAATACCAAAGAAAGATTTCATGTCATCACTGTTACCGATTCGACTCTTACTGCTGATATGGCAGCAGAACTCTCTGATTTGCTGCTCCCTTACCTCCAAAATGACGTGAAAAACGTTATCCTCAATCTAAAAGAACTACAATCATTAGATGAAATTGCCGCTGAAAAGTTAGTTAAGCTACAGCAAAATTTTTACGAAAAAAATTGCTCTTTTGTTATCTGTGAGATCCAAAAGCCGGTAGAAGATTTTCTCGATAGCGTAAATCTCCTTGAAGTTATGAATACGACGCCAACCGAAAGCGAAGCTATGGATATTGTGCAGATGGAAGAAATAGAGAGGGAGTTTTTAAACGAGGAATAGAATTATTTTCCCAACTTAGGAAATTCTATTTAGCTTCTCTTGCGTCGCACTCTTGTGCTGAATCAATTCTATTCAGCTTTTTTGTGAATGGGCAATAGTCAATCGTGAATAATGATTTATTAAAATTTGACCACTCACCGCTGACCATTCACCATTCACGACTACATCGTACATTCGCCTCCATGCTTTCAGTAACAATTCTCGGAAATAATTCAGCCGTACCGGCATTTGACCGACACCCTACCAGCCAGGTAGTAACCTTAGATGGTAATAATTATTTGGTCGATTGTGGCGAGGGGACTCAAATACAAATGATAAAGTACAAGATCCGTCGTGGTAAGATCTCGCATATTTTCATTTCACATCTTCATGGTGACCATTATTTTGGCCTGGTTGGCCTTATCAACAGTTTCGGACTTTTAAGTCATCAACAGGATCTTCATGTTTTCGGGCCATCTCCCCTGCAGGAAATTGTAGAGTTGCAATTGAAAGTAGCAAAAACGGTTTTACCATTTAATCTTTATTTCCATACCATCAACAAAGAAGGGTTACTGGTTGAAGATAGCAAAATTGAAGTTCGTTGCTTTAAAACGAACCATAGGATCGAGTGCTATGGTTTCTCTTTTCGTGAAAAGAAAATGCCAAGAAAGATCGATGTAGAAAAAGTAAAAGCGGCTGAGATACCAGCTTCCTTTTACAAAAAACTGGAAGAAGGAATGGACTACACAACAAAAAATGATGTGTTGATAAAAAATGAGGCCGTAACGATAGAAGCTCCCAAAGGAAAATCATATGTGTTTTGTGCCGATACAAAATATGATGAAAACCTGCTACCACATCTCTACGACGCTGATATGATCTATCATGAAACAACCTATCTCGATAATTTAAAAGAAAAGGCAATTGAACGATTCCATTCCACATCAAGCCAGGCAGCAATGATCGCAAAGAAAGGAAGAGTAAAAAAATTGCTGATCGGTCACTTCAGCAGTAAATACGCCGAGCTTGATGAATTTGAAAAAGAAGCAAGAGTAGTTTTTGAAAATACAGAGATAGCGTTGGAAGGTGTAGCATATCCTGTTTAAAATGTGGCTTGATCTACTCAAATTGCATAAACGAAAAAATCGATTTCTTCCCTTCTTTTGTTTGCTGATTTTCTATTTCAACGACCATATTCTTATCGTCTTCGAATAGCTCCATGTCCTCACCTTTAGGACCTTTCTTGTTACTGTATTTGAAACTGAGAGTTTTGAGATGATCTTTCATAGCTTTTGAAAATAATTCATCATAAGTCACGAAATCCAGAATAGCCAAACCGGTATAATCCAGGAAACAGATCAGGGAATTGTTAGTAGCTGTATCAACACTTACCCAATCTACACCGTCATTCTCTCCATTACGCACCTTAGTACTATCAGTTACCCGGTATCCTTTTGAAATTGCAAAGGATCGGAAACCGGGAAAATCATTTTTCCTCGTAAACTCAAGAAGGGTCTTAGTGAATAATGCAGGATCCTCACTTGTGTTTTTTACCTGTGCTGTTCCTGTTTCATTTGATGAACACGAGATCGATACGAAAGCGACTATTAAAAATTTATACATAAAATTTTATTCAGGTTATTAATTCAAACCGGAACTACTTCATCAACCATTCATAAAACAATGGAAACTCCACTCTCCATCTTGGTTCATTATGTTTTCCTCCGGCTCTTATTACTTCACACATTTTTGATTTGGATGCTTTGTGCATTTCATTAAATGCCCGTAATGTCATTGGCACCATACTCTCTCCTTCTGCATCACCGGCATAGAAATATATTTTTGCATTCACTTTTTTACCCTTCGCTTTTATATCATCAAAGATCTTTGGGCCAACCCAGAATGCAGGAGAAAAAACTCCGGCGCCGCCAAATACTTTCGGATATTTTAGTACTGCATACATCGAAATAAGTCCGCCCATCGAGCTGCCAGCCGTAAAAGTATTTTTTGAATCCTTGAGTGTTCTATATTTTTTATCTATAAAAGGTTTTAATGTCTTTACTAAAAAATCAACATACTTACGGCCTTCGCCAACATTCGTTTTGTTATTGGCGGCAATTCCACTCAAACTAAAATCATACGGGCAATATTCATTCAATCTTTTATCGCCGCCATTATCAATGCCGACTACGATGCATTCTTTGTATTTCAATCCCAGCGTATCCAATGCTTCGTCTACTCCCCATTCGCCGGAAAAAGAAGTAGCATCATCAAAAACATTTTGCCCGTCATGCATATATAATACGGGATACTTTTTTGATGAACTGTTATAGGTGGGCGGTAAATAGATCCACACTCGACGGGTTCTTTTTAGTTGAGGAATAAAAAAAGCTGTATCAATAATTCGAACATTTTTATTAGCTGTACTTTTTTTCGGCTGAGATGAAGACACAAACAGATCTTTCCAACCTTCTATGTTTATTTCAATATTTTCATTGGCGACTACTTTCAATGTTCTGTTACCAACATCCTTTCCTTCTTTTGTACATTCTACTTTATCCCACCCGCCTCTTGTTATTTTATACTCATAAGAGCCTGCATTCAATGACAGTTCAAGAAAATATCCTTTTTCATTTTTCTGAAATTGAAAATCTTTATTCTGAGGATTCCAGCTATTGAAACCGCCCGCGATAAATATCGAACTGTTGGCAGGATTATTTGAAGGCAAAGAATTTATTTCAATCCTTATTTTTTGTTGAGCTGTAACAGATAAATTAAGAAGCGTAATGATAAAAAAGAAAAATGTTTTTCTGGACATGACTCAAAGTAAAGAAAAACATCTTATTCAAAATTGGCTATTTTACCCGTTGCTCCTTGATCGCCTTTACCCACTTCTTATTTTCACAGATCTCACAAGTGTGATCCCGGGTCGGCCCGATCTTTTTTGTATGACCGCAATGACTGCAGGAATAAATATCGTGTTCCTTTATTTCCTCTACCTGTTGATCAAAAAGCTCCGGAATAACGGGTAAGCCGTACTCAACTTTTTCATCCGGTAAAAAATATATACTAAGTTGTCCTGAGGCTTCAATATAAGCAGACTCTATCTGACCGAGATGTTTTACACCGTGTTGTCGCAAGTCCTCGAATAATTCATCATGACGAAGATTTTCCAGTTCAGTATTTTCTACTGCAAACCGACAGTCTTTGACAAGCCTTGCATGAGTTCCTTCTATTAAGTCATCCAATGCCTGGACCCTGGCAGTTAAAAAATTAATGATCTTATACATGATAACAACGCAAGCAAAAACCAGTATAGCCGGAAGAACGCCGACCTTTTTGTAAAACATGGGATCACCTGCTGCAGAACCCAGTGTAATAATAAGTACCAATTCAAAAACGCCTTGTTTGGTCCCTCTTCTGCCAAGGATCCTCATTGCAGTAATAGCTACAATAAACATTACAGCACTTCTTAAAAGTACTTCATATAAAAAATTCCATTCTTCCTCCCCTAATAAGAAGGTTCTCCAATCAATTTGCAATAGCATAATCTAAAGTTTTATAACCACCCCCTGCAAATTGAGTGCTAAAAGATTGGCTTGGCCGAATTCCAAAAAATGCCGGGTAGAATTACCCGACCCTTCGCTGCCCAAAGGGCAGGCTACTGCAACAATTGTTTTAATAGAATTGTTGCAGTACAAGAGTGCGACGCAACAAGTGTTGATTAGAATAATTAAGCTGGTAACCAAAAACTAAAAACCATAAACTATAAACCAGTATCAGCCTTTCTTTGTTGTATCAGTTGCTGGTTTTTTAGGCTTGGTAAAAATATTTTTGATCTTATCCTTAATACCAGGATCAGGCTTCTTTTTGGATGTGTCTGCAGGATCATTTGTTTTTATTGTATCCTTACCAAATATCTGCTCAAGTAATTTTTCCTTCACTTCTTCTTTCGCTTTGTCTTTTACCACGTTCAATGAATCCTTTGCTCTTGCTTTAGCGCTGTCAATTTTTTGTTGTGCAAAATCCTTTGCCTGTTCCTTCAATTGGTCTGCGGCATCACCAACTACTTTTTGCAGATCGATTTTTATAGAAGGACTAGTAACAGTACCACTCATTTTTACACTGAGATCGACAATCTCGCTAAGTTTTACAGGAATGCCCTTGCTTGTTGCCTGCGTTATAAGATCATTCACCAAGTTATTTGCTTGATTACCGAGATATTTTCGCGGCACTTTCATTTCAATTATATAATCCATCGACTGATCAAAACCATGCATCCCTCCTATTTGCATTTCAATATCCTCAACTTTCAGATTGAATGGCTTTACGAGTACTTTACCATTGGCGAATTCAATATAGTTCTTAAAATCTTTTATAGTGATCGATTTCAACCTGTCGATCTGCAGCGCAGCAGCCAATTTTTCTACAGGGGCAAAATTCTTCAACAATCCTTCGATCAATAACAAGTTTCCTTTTCCGGTTAATGTTTTCAGATCAGGCATCATGTTGCCTCCAAGATTTCCCGTCATCGCCAATTCTGAATTAAGTTTTCCTGCAAGGAATTTACCGATCGGCATAATGGCCTGTATAGTATTAAAAGCAAAAAATGCTTTTTGCACATTCACATTCTTTACATCATAGCTCATGCTGATGGCTGGTTCTTTCTTATTTGTTTTTGTAGAATAAGAACCGGTGAGTGCAATTGTGCCATCCAATGCTTCTGTTTTTACATTCTGTAATTTTACCATTTCATCTTTCACCACAACCGTTCCATTGATATTGTTATAATCTACCTTATCATATTTTACTTTTTGCGCTTTTGTATTAATGGTAAGATCAATATTGGAGGGAACAAGAAATGGTTCCAATGTTGTCGCAGTAGTAGTTGTAGTACTTGTGGTAGTATCTGTACCCATCCAGTCATTCAGATCCATATTATCAGCTGCTATGTTCAATGTTCCTGTTAATGGCTGGTCCTGCATGGTATACCCAACGAGATTATTCAAAGTCCCGTTACCAGTAAAATTTGTATTCAGGTAATTTCCATTCAGTTCTTTTAGTGTAACTGTTTTTTGATTGAAGGCCAATTCGGTTTTGGAAATAGTAACACCAGTCGGATAATCTTTTGAGGTATATTTTAAATTGTTTACACCAGCAGTACCATTAACAGCGATCTTATCATATTCCTTTTTATCAATGGCCGTTTTATTTCCGCTGAAACCGAGATCACCATTTAATATTCCTGAAATGATCGTCCCGCCTTCGAGCTCTGTAAACTGTTTGATATGATCCAATGTAAATCTTCCTTTTGCTGTTCCTGAAAAATCAGCCGATGTCATCGGGTGTTGAAGTTGTAAAGAAAAATCAACAGGATCTTTACCAACTTCAATATGTGCAGAAGAAATATTGATAGAAGTATTATCAGCAATACCACCGCTGTTCTCAATATTTACTTTCATATTACCATTCTGAATTGGCTGCGGAAAAGCATTAGATGAATAGAAAAGGTTTTTGATATCAAGAAAACCACCGGCAGTAAAATCTCCCTTCTGTTCTTGTAAAGCAGCCATCGGTCCTTTTGCAAATACATCTGCCCAAACCAAACCGGAAAGCTTAGTATCGGCAGACAATTTTGCAAACTTTGTAACATTAGCAAGATCCAATTTTCCTTTT
>Ga0193738_1000450_pt1 | contig 21807 bp, 36 predicted proteins | sample L2a1metaG_FD_144927 | JGI IMG/M metagenome (GOLD analysis project Ga0193738, IMG submission 144927) | Soil microbial communities from a riparian zone of the East river system, Colorado, United States - L2a1 | ecosystem: Environmental > Terrestrial > Soil > Riparian zone | place: USA: East River...
GCTCGATGTCCGCCTCCTTCTCCTTCTCGATCTCTTCCTCGATGTCCTCGGGGAACTCGTAACCGAGGCGCTGCATCTCTCGGCGGTAGTACGCACGCGAGATGATTTTGCGGTCGAGCATGTTGTTGAGCTCGTTCGTCCGCTCGACCCGGTTCTGGGGGAGCTTATCGCCGATCTCAATCTCGATCTCCACGTCGAGCCATGAAGAATCGAACAGTTCGCCCTCGTAGAAGTCGAACCACTGCTTGAGGTCGTAGTACATCTGGTCGAGCTTCGCCGTACCAGAGAGATCTCGCTGCTCGATCTTGGCAAGCTGAGGCAAGAACCGGATGGCTAGAGCAATGCCGCTCTCAGCCACCTGAACATCGACCGCACCCTCTCGGAAGGTGTGGGATGTCTCGAAGAGCTTGTCTTCCAGGTAGCCAATGTGGCTCTGAGAGGGCTCGACAGTGGTCATACCCTCGACTCGGCGGAAGTATGCCCCCGCAGGCACCTCCATCACCCGTGCAGGGGCGATTTCCCAGTCCTCTGTTTCCCCCGTAGTCGCGTTCTTAGGCGGACCAGCGTCAGTGGCGTAAACCCCGAGGCCCTGGAGGGCTAGGGCGACATCTTCATCGGTAACGGCTTGGTTGACCGCCCCAGCAATGATCTCGTAGCCCTTGATCTCTGACGCCCCGAAGTCCCAGCCGTCCCAGGCTACATTCTTGAAGTGGTAGACCGGAATCTTGACGATGTTGTCGGGTAGAGCTGTTGGTGCAGAGATCTGAGAGTACGTCTTCTCCCTCTCAGTACCCCAACCGTCGATTTCGACGTACCTTTCCTCCCACACCACCTTGCGATTCGGCTTTTCGCCCTCGTACCAGTACGACTTCTGGCGAATCTTGGGCTGAATCTCCCCCAGAGGGACTTCCTGGTAAGCGATGTGGACCTCGATGACCTTTGTGGCGTCGTCAGGGTCGAAAACGGGGAAGTAAGCGCCTGGGTCGATGGAGGTGATGGAGATGCGGGAGCCTTCAGCCTCCGTTTCGTCCGCCGTGATGTGCAAAACCCAGTCACCCCGGCAAACACCGGCGCTCTTAGCCACCATGAAGCGGCTGTAGAACTCCTCCCGCTTGAGGAATTTGTCCAGGAACTCCTTGAACTTGGCGTTCTTGTCCGGCTCGGCGGGGCCCACCCGCAAACCCTTGAGCAGGTAGTGGGCTGTAGAATCCACGATCTGCTTCGGATTGGGTACATAGATGGGCTGGGCCTCAGAGCCACGCTGAACCAGGCGGAATGCACGGGGGTCCTGCCAGTAGATCTCCTCGTACTTGAGGTACGAAGCGATCCGCTCCCCATGCTCCTCTGTCAGCCAGCTCGGCACCTCCTTGATAAGGGGGATGACGGTGCTGTATGGGGTGAAATCAACCGACTGCTGCACCGCTATTCCTCCTTACCCTCGTCCGACCTTGGCCTTGCGCTGGGTCGTGTGGCGATCGCCGCCTGCGATCTCCATATACCCCTTGAAGAAGCGTCCAAGAGCCTCAGGTCCATGGTTGTCCTTGTCCATCGGGTTCTCCGACTCGTTCTTGATCTCGCTCTTGTGCTCGGGCCAGCGATAACCCGTACGCATCTCCCATGCCAGCTGCTTGCAGGAGCGGTCGACCACCAGCACCGGCCGACGACCCTCATGACCCTCTTCCAGATGTAGGTTGCGCTCCTTCAGCGCCTTCCGGATCAGTGCCAAGCGCGTCTTGATCTCACCACCCGTGTTTGACCGAGCCGGCTTCTTCCACACCCTCTGAAGAGTCTGTGTATCATCTGGCTCAGCAGGGTCAGGGTAGATAGCGACCAAGTGGCGCAGCAACACAGCCGTGGTCGGATTGGTGAGGCACCACTCGGCGATGGTCTGCGTATCCTGGAGGGTGAAGCGGTCCTCTCGGATCACGTAGACGTTGTTCCAGTTGTCGACCTGAATCCAGAGGATGACGAAGGGGTTGGTGTACCCGTAGTCAATGCCCACGTAGAGTGGCCAGTCAGGGTTAAACGTAAGATCCTTGAGATGGATCTCGTCATCCCACTCCTGCATGACTCGGCCGACCTTGTCAACGAACTTGGCCTCGTACTGGCGCTGGAACTCCTCCGGGGTGAGGTCGTCCTCAGCGTCAAGGATCTCCGGGTCGTGACGGCCCCCAGGGAACATGACCGTGTTGAACCATGACGGCATGCGCCATGACTTCCAAGGGTTTGGCCCCTGGACAGTCTTACCGCCTATGACTCTCTGTACGAATTCCTGCTGCCCCCGCTGCCAGAGGAAATAGAGGAGACTCGTTTCGGTGGCGCCTTCGGGAACCCCAGTGTGAAGACTCCATCCTCGTTTGTCGGAGAGGGCAGGGCGGATGTATTCCGTCCAAGTCTTGCGCTTATGTCGTCCAGCCTCGACCATGAGGACGAAGTCGAGTCCTTCGCCGACCAATGTCTCCGGATGGGCTGCTGATCTGCACTCAAGGTCGAACCCCCAGTTTGTCTGGATGTGCATGTTGCCGTTGTCGACGTTCTTCAAGAACTTCGTCGAGACCGTGTCGATCCCAAGAGCCTTGAAGGTGTTGTAGACGATCCGGAACTCCTTTTCGCAGTCAGGGTAGTTCGGCCCGACGATCCAGCCCCGCATGGGCTCGCCCAAGCGGTTCTTGATGAACGCCGTGGGCTCGACCTCCTTGCCCCCAATCAGCGTCTTACCGAACCGCCGTCCGTTGCACAGGACACGGTGCCGATGCCGGTCACGATGGATGGCTGCCTGAGCTTCAAACGGGTTGTAGCCCGTCTGCTCAAACCACTTGAACTTGTCAAGAGCCTTGACCGGCTTCGGAGGTGTGGGTGGCTTCGTGCGGGTCGGACTCACGCAATGTCGTCGGTTACGACGATGTCGATGTACGAGTCGCTGGGGAATGTCCTGCGCCGACCCGTCGAGTACACAACCTCAAACTCACCGTCGTGGGCCAGTCCGTCAGCCACGGGGCCACTGTTGACAGCCGTGTCACCCACGGCCCAGGGGTACTCAACGATGCCAGTAGCCGCGTTCACGATGGTGCAGATGCCCCGGTTCACGAGAACAACCCCCGCCACCGTCCTCATGTTGAACACTACCTGCACGGCCGTGGTGATAGAGACCGGCGTCACGCCGTCATCCTCTACCAACTGCACCTGGAGAATGGGTGCAGTGTCGTTTTGCTTCATCCAGAAGGTCACAGGATCTCCCTGAGCCGCTCAGCGGCGGTTTTGGGCGCTGTAGTCACTCCAGTGTCGTCCTGGGGCTGTGTGGGGGCTCGCCAGCCCTCGGGAACGCCTGAGGCGGCCTTGACGCGACCCTCGTTCGCCTTCTTGGCCGCCTTCTGGGCGGTCACCAGCGCCGTCAACCGGTCCACGCCCTCGGTAGCAACGATCTGGGCCGCTGGCACGAACTTAGCACCGAGCAGGGACGCCAGTTGAGCTCTGTCAGGCCTCGTCGGCATCGTCGTCGACCTCCGTTTCTGGGATGAGCTCCGGATTTGCCATCAGAGCAGCGAACATGGTGATCGTGGTCTCAGCAATAGAGCCATCCCACACCAGCCAGGCCTCGTCTTCGGGGTCGAGCATGGGAGCGGGCTCGCCCAAGGCAGCGCCCTCGGTGTGGAGAGACAACATTGACAGCCGTTGACCCGGCGTGAGGCTGTCCCAGGCGTCCTGGCGAACCATAAGCGTGCTCACGCGGCCCCCAATTCGTACTTGAGTCGTAGCGAGTCAGCAAGGGATACCACCGACCGGTGAAGGGCACCTCCGTACCATTCCATATCGGCGTAGTTGGTGCCAGCCCCAGAGTTTCTGCCGAACCTGAGAGGATGAGCGTTTACAGTAGTCGCCGTTGTAATGTCGGCAGATGCTGATGTGGCGACACCCTCCCAATACATCCGCATGAGGTCGTTGGGTACGTCCCTCTCTGTGGTGTGGGCATGGGCGATCCCCTCAACCAGGTTGGGAGTAACTCCTGTCGAGGACTGCAGAGCTCCGTCCTGGAACAACAGTCTCAGCACCGCTGTGTTGGAGAACTTATAGAGGAGGTAGCCAACGTCAGCTGCAGTAAAACCGTTAGCCTTGGACAGAACCACTCCCGACCCAGCAGCTAAGGTGTTATACATCCTCTGAGCAGTGGTGATTGAGAACGACTCGCCCACAGCGAAGTCCAGCGCAGCGTGGTCAGCAACCTCACCGTAATCATCGGTACCGAAGAGGAACAGCGGCCGATCGACAATGGTGAACTTCTTGCCGGTGGCGGCTCGGGTGAAGTTGAACGGCGTACCGCCGGCTGACCACAAGGCTACTGACCCCTCAAAGATGCCCGCTTCGTCGAGGTCGAACCTATTACCTGCTGCTGCGGTCGTAGTACCGACGTTGATGGCTCCAGCGATAGCATCAGCAGGAGCGATGGTCTCAACCCTCAAAAGGGTCCAGTCTGTGGTCGTTGTGGGCAGTGTAACTACACCACCCGTACCTGACCCCAGATAGGTTCCTGCTGAGTTGCGGAAGTCGATCTGGATGTGCATGTCCCGGACAACGTCCACCGACCGTACCTTCGCCATGGCTGTGTACAACCGGCCTGCTGAGACCCCCTTGAACTCCGTGCTAGAGCTGGTGATGCTCTCCACGACCGTCCCTCCAGCCGCTACCGCAGTGAACCGAAGAGCACCAACGCCAGATGCCGCCTGGGCAGTGCTATAGGCGACTGTGGCGTTTGTCTTCTCTGTCCACCGACCCAGCCCTCCCTCAAAGTCGCTGGACTGCTTGTCGAGGAGATTGGGTGTGGGAGAGTGGTAGATGTACGGAGCCTGAGTGTCGTTGATCCGGAGGTGGGCGAGCGTCTCAGTGCCGTTGCCGAGGAAGAACTCGTACAAGTCACCGATGGCAGCGAACGAAGTACCCTGAGAACCGAAAGTGACCGTCTGAAGACCCGCGTTGAAGATGGGGTTCACCCCATCAGAGGTGTCTTGGAGCAGTGTCCACGGACCGTCCATGGTCGGACCAATGTAGTGCTTGACCCTGAACACTCCACCCTCGAGCAGTCGAGTAACCATGAAGCACGCAAGCTGCCCATCCATGACAGGTAGAGACTGACTGGTCATGCTGGTCGTCTGCTGAGCAGTACCGTCAGGGCTGATCTCAAAATACATATACTGACCGCTGTTGTAGTTGCCCCATCGGAAGGTGTTAAACCCCCCTCCGGGGAACGAGGCCATGAAGACCTGTGTCGACGCAGGCGAGTAGTCGTCCATAGCGACCTTAGCCTTTAGCACCAACCCTGCAGCCAGCTTGCTGGTGTCAATCGTTGCTGAGATCTGAGTGCTTCCCGCCTGTAGCCTCGCGTACTTCTCGCCCTTGTATGGGTAGAACGACGGGTCGTTGGTGTCGGCGCCCGTTGCATCCGAGACCACGCGAACCCACTTGCCCGTCGCCTCCTGGCGGGGGTAGTACCCATCGCCGTCTGACCACGTGCTGAAGTCCGCATCGAAGATCGCCGGTCCCCCGATGCCATCCCTCATGGTGAACTGGTAGATGTGGCCCAAGAAAGGCTGACCCCCTGACCAAGAGCCAACCGTCAGAGGAGCAGAGGTAACGAACAGGGGCGAAGTGCCCGCCGTGTTCTGCTGATGCAACTGGACCCAGGCACCAGCGACGAACTCGTATAGAGTGCTGGTCAGACTACCAGCTCCATTGTCGATGTCCACGGTTACCTTGAAGCGTCGCCGTAAGCCATCCAACGGACCGACAGTTACTGCAGGTGCAGTCAAGATACCCGCCCATACCCCTGTTGTTCTTAGGGCATTGACCTGGATAACTCCGGTATTGGTGTACTGAACTCCGAACTGAGCGTCTGCGATTGCGTTGAACCTGATGGCCACGTAACCAGAGCTCAAGGCAATGTTCAGGGGCTTCGCCTCCCACTCAAACTCAAAGTCGCCCGCTACGTTCCAGCTAGAGTGGGCAGGGCTAACCAAGTACTGAGAGGTAGAGCCAGGCACATACAGCGCCTTGTCGAGGACGACGGCTCGGAGGGGGTACACGTCACATCGCTTGCCGGTCGCTCCGATCACGTACGGAGCACCGTCACGGGCAACGCTGAAGTCAATGTCCATGGCGACAGGAGCGGCCACGCCCCACCCACGTCGGAAGATGGCTCGCTTGATCCGTCCCCCGAACGGGTCAGCAGCGCCGAAGTTACGGCCTCCCAGCTCGATCGGCGCTGTGTTCAGGTACAGCGGCCCAGCAGCAGCAGGAACTGTGACCGAAGCCACACCCGACCCCACCGTCCAGACCGTCGGCTCGTCAGCGGACCCCGTCCACGGTGCCCAATCAGCCGTGCAGACGTCTGCACGGCTGACATTGTCAGCGTCTCGACGGATGCGCAGCCATACCCTCATGCCGTCTTGCCAATGGCCTCCCGTCAAGGCCGTCAAGGCGCTGAAAGTGTGGGTGATGCTGGTAGTACCATCGACAGAGGTGGTTAGTACTACCTGACCTGACCCAGAGACATGGATATCCCAAGCAACAGCCGTGTTGCTCGTACGCTTGTTGAAGAATCGGCGGGCGGCTGCTGGATTGCCTGTCAAGGTGTCAGGGGCGAACAGAACGACCCACTCAGCGTCGCCCTCTGCATCCAGATCGCCCATGACGTAGCTGTCGACGTCGTCCACGTAATGGACCTCAGCTGCTGCTGTAGCAGCGTCGGTCACTGCCAACCGAACGACGTAGAACACTGCTCCGACCGGTACCGTCGCCGTGATAGGAGACATCGTCCACGCAGCATTACTGTCGTTCACCTGCAGACCAGCGACAGTGCTGATGGTCGCCCCAACGCCATCCAAGAATCGAACGTCAGTACGTACCGTACGAGCCGTCGTGCCAGCCCTCCACCATGCACGGGCATAGATTCGCTGCCCAGCCACGCACGGTGTCGCCGAGGCGAACGGGACAGTCGCCGTCATAGCGCCTAGAGCTACTGCTGTGAGCTTCAGCGAGGCAATCCCCGTGCGGAACGTCACCGTGTCCCGAGCAAGAGTGGCATTAGCCGCATTGGCCCACGGCACCGTGTCAACCTCGAACGTGCCGTTGGGTACAAGGCTGGGGTTCGCTGGGGCATCAACGCGGGCATAGCTACCAGCTGCCTGCGGGAGCACCAGCTCGCCACCGACCACGTCACCTCGGCCGGCGCTACCCAGGCGCATGTGGTGGCCGTTGCCGGACTGGTCCTTGAGCCACTGTGGCGTCAGACCCGGCTTGTGGAGTGCCGCCTTCCAGCTGGCTTCCGCTGAAGCCGCTACCCCCGATGATCCCACACCGCTGGCGAGCACCTTTACGCGGGCACGCTGGCCGGACAGCAGCTTGCCACCGACGCGGGGCGCCCCAAGGACGCTGACCCTGCTCACGCTGCCACCCCGACCTGGATCACGTGCAAGCTGGTGTGGGGGCCGGCACTGCCTGCGACTGCGTAGATGCTCTCGCCCTTCTCCAGCTCCACATTCATGGCTTCACCGGGGAGGAGCTCATAGCCAGAGCCGAACGCTGAGCCGCTGGCCTCTACCAGGTCGACAGGCACGGCGGTGGCGTTCTTGACCACGCACGCCTTGCCACCGTACTGGTCGCCGGCGTCCCCGCCCAGGACGAGGACCGGCACGTCCGTAACGTTGATCCTCTCAATGTTCACAGCCATGAAATGTCCTCTCAGGGATCCATGAGCGGGTTAGGCTCGAATCGGGGGTTGGTCTTGTCGGGGAACCTGTCGGGGTTCAGGCCCTGCCAGGCAGCTTCTGACGGAGCCAACTCGCCGGTGGGGTCCGCCGTCAGCTTCAACGACAGGACCACATCAGACGGGTCGACGAGCGGTGACATGCCCATCGGCATTCCCGCGTGTCTTACGGAGCCGTTGGGACGCCTTCCACCCGCGTCCACTCCTCCGTACTCGCTCGAGGGGCGAGGCGGTGTCTGTGTGTCAGAGAAGTTCTCTGGCTGGGTCATGCCGCTTCTCCTTCCGTGTTTGCGGGTGGGGTTAGGTGCTCGGCTAGGTCGTCGGGCACGAGCGAGGGGTGGTCACCCTCGTCGTCGTGGAGGTGGGCCTCGATCTCAAAGTCCGCCAGGAGCCACTCAATCTCCACACCCTGGTGGGCTTCGCTGAGCAAGCGGCGGAGGTTGGACGAGTGCATCACGTACCACGGCCCATCCTCCGCTACTGAATAGGGCGAGTCGGGGGTGAGTAGCTCGTCTGTGTCGTCAGCTTGTTGACGGCTAGTACAGGGTGGCGGGGAGTCGTTCTCCTGTGTGGGAGACTGGGACCACGAGTCCTTGAGCTCCGGGAACGCGAGCGTCGAGATCTGCCTGGCTAGGTCCGACGTTGCCGCCAGGGTGAGTGTGCCAAACCAGCAAGCAAAGGCGGTCCCCGCTCGCAGGGTCTGGAAGAGCTTGGTTGCTGCGGGCACGGGTTGTGATCCATCGTTCAACGCCACGGAGAATCTCCTCTCGGGTGACAGTACAACTGTCGAGGGGTTCTGGACTGGAGTTACGCAGGCGCAGGACGTGGGGTTGTGCGGGCATCAACAAGCCGCAGACTTCCCGGGGAAAGTGAACGAGACCGATGTAGCGGATCTCGTCTAGGATGTCGTCAGTCAGGGGTGGAAGGGTCGACCAGATGCTCACGGCATCTTTTCCAGAGTGTCGGGCACAGCAGCTTTTTGCTGGCTAGTTAGGGGTGGGAGGGTCGACCAGATGGACACTGGAGTGGATGTTGCCTGGGAAGTGAAGAACTGATCCGCCGCCGCTGATGGCCTGGAGCTTGGCTTCAGCTTGGTCGAGGTCTTCGGGAGTGAGGATGCCCTTCTCCACGAGAGCAAGCCGGAGGACCATGTCGGAGGGGAAGGTGACTCGGGGGGGTTCAGGTTGGACTTGAATGCGCCCGGGCTCCTGGTTCCAGCTCTGTAGCCTCTTTTCTTGCTCCTGGTTGGCTCGCTGCTCTAGCTTGAGGCGGGCCTCTTTGGCCTCTTGATCCACCTGCTGGGGAGGGGGGTCTTGTTGGAGTGTGGGATCGCTCTCGGGTTCGCTGAACTTGTGCTTGGGTCTGTGCTCCTCGTGCCAGGCACGGGCGAGGTGGCAGATGCCGCAGAGGTCTTCAGGTGTGGGCATGGTTTGGGTGGATCCTTCCCGGCCGGGCAGGCGCGTGACGGGGTTGGAGTGGTTGGAAAGTCTCGACAGTCAGCGGGAAGCCTCCTCCCCGCAAGGGGGGGCGATATGGGCGCAATGGGAAGGTAGGGGGGGTTGGGGCGAAAGGGGGCGATGCGCATGCGACGCATGCGACGCTTGCTTTCCCCGCATACAGCCCTACGATCGCCCGAGAGGCCCGCTAATGCATGCGATGCATCTCCCTGCCAAAGAGCATGCATGCACGCTCATACGGGATCGTAGCGCATGCGCATGCCCGCTATGGGCATGATGTCCGAATGCATGCATGCATGCTTGACGCATGCGCATGCCGCATGCGATGATGCATTCAGCAAGCGAGCAAGGGGCTCGCATGCCGAAAGGGAATCATGAGCACGAACGAGCAGGCCCGCTTCACGCCCAAGCAGATCGCCGCCGATCTCGGCATCTCGCCCAAGGCGTTGCGTCGCTTCATGCGCATGCAGGCCGATGCGGCCGTCAAGAACGGCAACGAGCCGGGCGTCGCCCGTGTCGGGCAAGGCAATCGCTACGATCTCAACGCCTTTGAGGCCGAGGCGATCAAGAGCGTCTGGAGGGCGGCGCACAAGCAGAGCTAGCGCATGCATGCGGGCGGGGGGGCGATGCCCCCCTGCCCTTGCGCATGCCCGCATGCAGCGCATGCGAGCGCATGCCAGGCGCCTCCTGCCCCCACCCTACCGGAACCGCTGCCGGCTCCAGAGCGCCAGCTCTGAACCGCGTTTCCCAGCGTGGACGGAACGGTCCGTTCCCGCCGTTCCAGCTCCACGGATCTGGCTCTTTCCAACGGATCTGGCTGTTTCTCAGTGTACGGATCTGGCTCTTGCCAGACCAGCTCCCCCGCCCGCACGGGCTCTGATCGCGGTTTCCTCCGTTTTCCCCCGGATCTGGCCAGTTCCGCAAGGATCCACGCGGGCACGGGCTCTGATTTGAGTTTCCTTGGTTTCCCGAGTGTTGGCTTAGCCAACAGCTCCTAGTACCTCGCTACGGTCGTCAGCAGGATCAGCGCAGCGGCCCAGTAGATTGCCCGGAGGACCGCATGCCAGGCGATGGCTCTCAGTTCCTCGGCCCGCATACCAGGTTCCCCATCGTGTCGCAGTTCCAGCAGGGCATGTCCTCGTAGCAGCGGCCTGAGTTCAACGGCGCAGGCTCGGTGGCCATGTAAAAGATCATGGCAGCGGCGATCGCACCAGCGACCAGAACCTGGACGACCAGGGAGAATTTGAGGATCTTGCTCATCATACCCCCCAGAGCGAGGGGTGCGAGAGATCGTGGCCGTCGGAGACGAAGTGTTGGTCGCTCTGGCAGAGTTCGCAGAGCGCAACTCCGCATTTCCCGCAGGTTGTCGCTGAGACCCGGATGTCGTGCTCCGTGCCCGGAGGGCAGGGGGAGTCGACGAAGTCACGAGGTGTGCGCTTCGGAGTCATGATTCCTTCCCGATGCCAGCGAGGTATCGATCCCGTTGATCGGTGTCGCATCGCATCATAGAATCATTGTATCACGAGGAACAAACAAAGTCAAGGAGTGCGGACCACGTCAAACCAGCAGCCCACGGAACTCGCTAGCACGGATCTGGCCTGTTCCTGTGGAGGAGCCCGGCGACCAGTCTAGGGGATCTGGCCCCCGGACCCCACCGCGGGCACGGGCTCTGAATGGGGTTTCCCTGGTCCGTGGTACTTTCCCTCGGTTCGCACTCCTTGACTGCGTCAATACCACGAGATATAATTAAGGTATCGATGCAGGGGAAATGCCCCTCACGAGAAGGGAATGCAGTCATGACCGAAGCCAAGACCACAACTCCGAAGGTGCTCGCCGAGGAGCTCGGGACCAACCCCAAGGCCCTCCGCCGGTTCCTCCGGGCGCTCGCCGCAGCCGAGCTCAAGGCCGGCACCGAGCCGACCCTCCCGCCCGTCGGGCAGGGCAACCGGTACGAGGTGACCGCCAAGCAGGCCAAGGCGATCAAGGCCCTCTGGAAGGCCCAGCACGCTCCCAAGCCCGTCGAAGTCGACGAGGCCGAAGAGTCCCAGCCCAAGGCCTAGCCCTCGAGCCGAAGCCCCCGCTACGGCGGGGGTTTTCGGTTGGCTCGAGTGACGGATCTGGCCGGTTCCGACATGGTTATCACCAGATGTGTTTGATCCAGCTTGGTTGGTCGTGACAGCCTGGAAGCTCGCACTCTGGAGCCAGAACCGGACCCGGAGCAATAGGTCCCAGCTCTGATCCACGTTTCCCACGTTTCCTTCGACGTGGGCGGGAGACGGAACCAGCTCTAGGGACGTCAGAAGTTCCTTCCTTGCTGGAGGGATCTCTTTCACCCTTATCCGTCCCGGTTCCCCGACTCCTCGTCCGGGCCATCATCCAGCTCCCAACTCTCCACATCCATCGCAGCCTCCAACTCACCCTGCTCATTGGCGTTAACCATGACTGCAGCAAGGACCCCCTGGAGCTTCACGGAGATATCCACCTCAGTTCTCTGTGTGGGCTTTCCGAGCAGATGTTCGATGGACCACTTAGCCACGTCGGCCTTCACTCCCCAGGGAATGACAGCCCGCCCCTTGTCATCCAGATCCTCATTCGTGAGAATCTGCTTGATCGTGGATAGAGCCAGCGGGACAGTTGCATGCTGCTCCCCCCGACTCACCTCCGTGAACCTCCGGAGCGCTTCCTCGTGAACCAACCGGCTCACCCAATCCGGAGCCTTGCCCCGGAACGTACCATCAGCGGCCCTCGGCCGGCCCCTTGCCAGCTCCTCCTCATCCCATTCCTCAACAGGCTTGTAGAGGATGGATAGAGACTTCTCACGTTCCCTGACGTTCCGTCGAGCCCTTGCCCTCGCCTGCTTCAGAGCCTTCTCCTCAGCGGTCCTCTGCTTCTTCCCCTTCTTCACCTTGGAGGGGACATCAGCCCCGTCCAGCTCCTCAGCCCGCATCGCAGCCATTATCCCACACCTCCTGCCCTTCAGTTATTTCCGACGTACTCACGCTGAGAAAAAGCCCCGCCGGTCGGCGGAGCCACGAATCGGATGATTCCATCTTGCATCATCGAGCATCATCCTGTCAACCTACTACGTATGAGCTATTTACCCACGTACCCCACTCCCTTTTTATTCCAGCAGGCCAGTGGATGATTCTCCACGGGCTCCGTCAGCGATCGCCCCTAATCAGCGATCACCCCAGAAGGCCCATCGCTCCCTCGCCTTCCCTAGGCGTCGATCCAGCCCGTTCTTAGAACGAGCTCATGACCAGATGCGGGCCCCGAAGCCCTCACTGCTCAGGATATCACTCTCGAAGTATGCATCGGCCTCGTTCTCAGCCGGAGAGCCCTTCATCATCAGCAGCGGCCCCGGTTCGGCCCCCTTACCAACCCTGTCGTTGGCGTAGCGCATGCGGCAGAGCCAGTAAACCCTCCGCAATTCCTCGTTGAGCCGTAGCGATTCCTCAGCATCCAGCATCCCCGATTCGGCCAGAGCGTCCCTGTAGTCAGCGGCCAGCGTCATGGTATTGGGCCAGTAATCATAGCAATGATCGTCCCCTCCCATGCCGTACCAGTCCCATGCAGGGGCGATCAATCGGCCCAGCAGATCGGAGAGCAGAGCCCGGTGGTCCCTGATATCCCCCCTGATGATCCAGCGATCGAGCTCGTATTCCTCAGCATCCTCGTCCCCTTCGATCATTTCCACCTCGGGCCCAGGTCCTGCCTTTGGCGTCCCCTCCCCTGCCCCATCATTGAAGCGGGCGAGCATGGCCCGGCGATCAGCAGCGGCTGAATCAAAGCTCGTGTATTCGCCTGGGTGGTAGTCGTTCAGCGTGATCTCGAACCGAGTATCATTCCCAGTTCCCTTACCTGTCATCCCTGTATTCCCCTTTTCCTCGTGCGCATCGGTTGATCGCATCATCACCCCTATCATATCACGGGGCACACACTTAGTCAAGCAGTCTGGTCCACGAGAGTCAACCCATGGACCAGACTACTGACCGAGCCTACCCTACCCCTTACCCTACCCCTTACCTTACCCTGCCGGCTACGGCTTCACCTGCTCGACCTCAACAGCCCCCCTAACCAGCCCATCCCCGTCCTTGCCATCGCATTCGCTCCAGCCCACGATCTCCACCTCAACCGGAACATGCATGAGGTCCTGCAGCGTCCATCTCTTCCCCTCAACCTCTTCCCCCATGGAGTTCACCTTCCGCATCCATGTAGCGTCCATGCCCTCGATGCAAACGGCCTCGTCCCACACCTTATCAGTGGCCGGCTCTACGTGCCAGCCCTTCCATGGCGTCCCGTCAGCCTTTACTCCCCCCAACTCAGCGGCCTTCTTGGCATCGATGAAGAACGGCACCACCGGATGCAACTCCACCCCGCATCTCCTGCAGATCGTGGCCATTACTCATCACCCCCCAGCCCCGGCCGGCCGATGTTCCTCAGTGCCTGCCTGCGCTGCTCGGCCTCGAACAGCATGGCGTCTCGTTCAGCGGTGTTCATCATGATGGTTCGCACCCGACCCCCACCAGAACCCTTGAACCCCCTTTTGGTTTTGGGCTTCCACTTCATCCTCACCCGGTTCGTGCTCATCGCCCCTCCTCTTCCGCAGTAGCGATCGCCTCGACCAGGCCCCGATATTCCGAGCAGTCCTGGCAAAGGATGCGGTGCGTCATGAGCTCCTTGGCAGTCGCCCCCTCGGGCGCATCCGTGACCATGATCGCCTCGACCTCCAAGCAATCACGGCAGACCAGGTCGTCAGCGTGGCGCATGCGCCCCTCGACCTTCCTGATCTCGAGCAACCGGTAACCCGGCGCCAGGTGATCCCCAATCGCCTCGTCAACCTCGAACTTCTTGCTCATGACCTCAGCACCCCCTTCCGGTAACCGTGCCTGCGACCTCAACCGTATGCCCCTCAGGAGCGTGGCCCTCGGTGTAGAGCTCGTCGATGGTGTGGACGTTCGTGCAGCAGTGACCCCATTCGGCCCAGTGCCGAGCCGAACCCAGATCTGCGAATGCCAGCGAGTGTCGAACCTCACCATCCTCGCATTCGACCTGGAAAAAGGGGCCCGTATGCCCAGCTCCCTCGCAGGTCGTGCCCTCATTATGCCTCGAACATTGCATGATGCCCCTTTCCCGATGCAATCCCCTTGATCGCATCATCACCCCCATTATATCAAACCCAGCACAACCAGTCAACGCTCTCGGATTAAGTTCGTTCTACTACCCTGTATTCCTATATCGGTCCAGACTCCTTGACTTCGTTGATTCCCCAGCGCATCATGATGCTATGCGATGCGATCAATCAACCCCCATCGCCAGGAGGCAATACCCGATGCCCAGCAATGACCCTTACCAGGCGACCCCGCCCCGACCTCTGCCCTACGGCCTGTCGGAAACGGACCTCGTCCCCGATCCCTCATGCATCATCCGGGATCACAACGCCGTTGCCGTGACCCGCAACCTTCACCAGCTCTTGAGCGATTCCCCTTGGCTCACTTCCCTCCCGAACAGGATCCAAGACGACCAGGAGCGCATCTTCGGAGCGGGACTTGCCCTCGCCATGCGCATGATCCCCGACCCCCAGTACGCCCACATGTCCCGAGGGCAAATCCTCGCCGTCGCCCTCGACACGGCAATCGTTTGGGAAAGGGGTTGACATGGCTGGCATGAGGGCCAAAGACGTGCCCATTACCCCTCGTCCCCTACCCGACCTCGACGCCTGCGACCCTCAGGTACGTAGCGTCCTGGAGGTAGCGACCCGCTTCATCAACCATCACGCATCATCGAACTATCCTGACGAGGCCCCGATCACCCTCCAGGACTGGTTCTCCATCGACATGCCCGACGGCAGCACTCTCCATGACCCGCCGGCTCTCATCCTGGATTCCCGCCCCTCCGATGACCCAACCATTCGCCTGGTCACCATCCTCGGAGACCCCTACCATTCCGAGGGAGGGCCAGTGAAGCTCACAGCATGGTTCGAGGACTGGGCGCCGCCCGCCTTCGAGCCTCCCGCTGACCTCGAAGCAAGCCCCGACTGGGTGGTCTTCGACTTCGACACCGTCGCCCAGCTTATCTGGACAGAGTGCAGCCCCAACTTCTGACACGCTCACTCGCCCAACCCTGACCCGCACCGAGGGCAGAACCTTAGCTTCCACCGGACTCCACGCTGGAGTTCGGCTAGTGTCGTGTCGCAGCTGGCGCACTGAACCTGGAGCTCCCCAGCTCTTGCCTTTGGTTTCCCCAGCATCTCCTCCAGCTCTGATGCTAGTCGCCCAAGTTTTCTGTCCGCAGACCCCTTCAGCTTCATAGCTTCCTCGTCCTTAACTACCCAGTGGTTGGCGTAGCCTTTCCCGTGTCTCGCCCCGTTCGCCCAGCTTTGCCTACTCCGTTCGTTCTTCGAGTTCTTGGCCTTCTCGATGCCTCCTCCCCCTCCCGCTCCCCCCGAGCTGACCACGTCCGGCCGCAGGGCCCTATCCCACACCTTGCGATAAGCTCGCACAAAGTCGGGAGGCAGCATATACAAGATCTCAACAGCGATCCTCCCATACGGTACCCCAGCAGAGGCCATGTAGTCCGAGACCCTTCGCCGAACCTCCCGCTCAATAGCGTCCAGATTACTGTTAGTCGAACTCATACCTCAATATCCCTTGCCCCAGGAGCGATGATCGGGTAGGTAGCCATGTTAGGCCCTACGACGACTTTGTCTCCGTAATGGTCATGGTCAAGGGGCTCTCTCTTTGGGACAACCCTCAAATTCTCGAGATGTGTTTGTCGGTGTCGTTGAGCAGCGGCGTAGTACTCTTGTAGGGAGGTGTCCTTCATCTTGTCCCAGATGGAGGGGTGTAGCTTGTGGATGTGTTCCTGGAACTCCTGGAGATGCATTACGTCGTAATCCGATAGAAGCGCCGCCGGCCGTCTTTCTTCACTTCAACTAAGCCTTTCTCCTGCAGTAGGGCCAGTTGGCGGGACATAAGACCTTGACTGGTGTCCATAGCCCCTACCAGATCTGCTACCGAATGCCACTGAGGGTCATCTAGCTTCATCAGACCTCGTAGTGCAGTGTTTACCTTTATTCGTGGATAGAGCATGCTCTTAACCTTACCTCTTAGAGTTCATTCTGTCAACCTTCTTGTTCCTGTGGGTTCGGTAGCCAAGGAGGCATAGGTTTTCTATGGTTTGTTCGTGAAGTCATGGAAGGGTGGTCAGCGACAAGTAAAGTCAATCATGCACGCGACCCTTTAGGGTCGCAAGTGCATTGACATTCACTTATCTCGCATGACCCTCCCATGTCCTTTTGACTCGGGCGAACTTGGGTTAGGTATGCGATTGCAGTTACCACGTCCTTGCGGCTTGAATGGCTTGCCCTTTTGATAGTTGGAGAGCCGGGTCATCGCTGCTTGGTTTGGCTATGCTCGTCATTGAGAGCTTCGGCCACAATTTCAGAGAGGGCGAGTAGGCCTGGATCATCCTTGGGGCCTACTATGATCTCAAGCTCATCTGGGGGCAGTCGGAGGAGGCAGTTGCAGGGCCTGAACTCGATAGTTTTAGTGGTGGCTACGTGAGCGACTACCATTGCGTCCCAGGGCCGGTGCTCCTCAAACTCTTGCTTCATCTCCCAGCCTCCGATTGGGGTTTGGCAGAGTGGGCAAGGGGCGCCCATGATGCTTGCTGGCTGCCCTTTCTTGGCCTGTATCTCTATCCGATACTTAGCCACCCGCTGTCAACTTCCTGCGTGAGATCTGTATGCGCTCAAGCAGTTGCTGGTTCGTGAGCTCCTGCCAGTCAGGGCCTCCTATCTCCACCATCAGCTCGGAGAAGGGCCAATCTGTCTTCTTGAGGATCCAGTACTTGAGCTCTTCGGCGAGTGCCTTGGCGGTGTTCCAGGACTCGTAGCGTTGGCTGTTGGCTATCCCTTGACCCATCGTACACCCACTTTCTTCAGGAGTTCTTTCTCTTGTGCTCGGTTGAGTTGTTGGTAGACAGAGCTTTTGGAGATCTCAAGCTCGTCGGCGAGTTGTTGGGCTGTCATCCCTTCGCTTCCGTGGGCGATGACGGTTTGCACGACGGGGGACAACCCTCGACCCGCACCATCACCCTTCCTTGGACCCCTCCTGCTGCCCCTGGCCGAACGCCCTGACCCATTCGTTGACCCATTGCTCGACCCGCCATTGCCCTGAGATTCACCCTCCTCCACAGTGTCATCAAGGAGGCCCTTAACGTCTGTGGTGTGAGGCGCCCATGAGCGGTTGCGGATGTTCTTGATGTCGAAGTGCCCTGAAGGTGCACTCTTGCTCTCTAGCTCAACGGTTACCCCCGAGCGGTTAAGTTTGATATAGAGGGCATCTTCAGCCCAGGCATGGTTAGCAACACTGCCCAGCATGAGCTGGCCGCCCCTCAGCTCCCCGCCCTTGGTCTCATTACCTCCTGTCTTCCGCATGTGGTGGACAATCGTGGCGGCAACGTTGTGTTTGCGGGCTAGCTGTTTCATGGGTTTAAACAGCCGCTCAGTCATGTCCTGAGCCTGATTTTCTTGAACATCTCCAGCGATCATCATGAGCGGGTCCATAACCACCATTCGGTAGGGCTCTCCGTCATACCCCTCCTCCAGTACTTCATCGAGCCATGCCTGCCAGCCAGGATCGCTTAGCACGAAGTTGTAGTTGACGGCAGCCATAACCTTGGCCTCAGTCATATCGGTGGCAGGGAGCCAGAGGACTGAGCCATCCTCGTCTCTGACCATGCGGTCTGCCTTTTTGTTGGGCCAGATCTTGTCGTGGCGAACCTTGACCGTGGGCAGGCCGTCTTCCTCCTGCACATACAAGACGGGCCCCGGCCTAACAACACGGAAGTTGTCAAGGAAGGGCATGCCGGAGCTCACAGCCAATGCCATGTCCAGAGCACACCAGGACTTAAAGCTCTTAGGCTGCCCGGCAATGAACCCGCAGGCACCCTCGGTCCAGATACCCTCGATCAACCAGGTGGGCGGCTTGACATTAGCAAGAGCGATGCTCAGCTTGATAGGTCTGGGCTTTTCCTCCCGCTCGGCTTCAACCTGCTTCTCTGCCTCGTCAGATCTACCGGCGATGGCCTTGCCTGCCTCGATCGTCAGTCGCTTAAGCTCGTCTCCCCGACCGTCGAACTTGTTCCAAACCGTGGGCCTGAGTACAGCGACAATCTCTACGGCGGTACAGCCGGCGTCGGCGAGGCAGCGCATGAGCCACCACAGGTTGGCCGATCGGTCGCCCATGACCTCTCGAGACCCATACATGTCGCGTGCCTTGGCGGGCAGTTTGAGGCGAACCCTGCCCCACACCTTCTTGACATCGACTGCTTCAATCTGGTCCTCCAGGATGTCCTCGAAGTCGCCCTGCTTAGGCACCTGCGGGAGGTCCTCAAACTCGTCGGGCAGGTACCTGCGACCCGACCTCCAAAGTAACCTCCCGACGACAGGCTCACTCAGTCGTTGGCCGGCCTCTCCGTCCCTTATTCCTCCTCGGTGTTCGGGTTTGTGGTTTCTCCAACCAGGTATCCGGAGTAGCTGAGTCGTGTCCCATCCTCCAACGTCAGCTCCAAGGTGATAGGTAAGACGCTGGTTTTCTCCTCCTTGCCAAGATGCCCCTTGGAGATCGCCTGTGCTAACAAGCCAGAGAGCTTGGTACCTGCCCGGCGACGTTTCCCAGGCGATGGTTGGCGGGTAGTCATCGATCCTCCTTGGATCTACTTCGTCAAGGTCTGCCCAGAGGCAGTGTTCGTCCATCGCCACTTCCATGACGCGGCGGTTAGTCTCGAATAACGAGGGGCACCAGTACAGGTCATCGTTGGTGTGGGACCTCATGTGGGCGAGGATCTTCTTCTTGTCCTTGGGCCACATGAACGCAGGCCCCTCGTTCCAGGACTTGATCCGCTCTTCCTTGTTCGTGGCGGCCCCTGAGATCGAAGGAAAGAAGCAGTAGCCGTCCTGCTTGCCCCACGCACGGCTGATGATAGCGAGTTGCTGCTCCGGCGTCAGTTCAGCCATCGTGATTGGCTTGTCTCCACCCATCCCCCTTATGAACATTGCCCGAACAGTAGCAGCATCGGGGATCTGGCTCTAGCCCTCCAACCTCCTCGTAGTAGTGGTAGCAATGCTGGCCGTGGTTAACCGGGGGGGCTTTCTGGCACAAGGCGTCGGCATATTCAGGCAGCAGCACCAGGTCTTCAACGTGCCAGGCAGTGACAGCCACTACCTTGGTGTGGTGCTTGCCCATCTCCGCCTCAGGCAGGAACTCGTGAACCTTGCCCTCTTCGTCGATGAGCTGCAGACCAGCCTTGTAGCCGTAGTGAAGAGCGCTGGCCAACGCTAACAGCGTTGTGCGCTTCAGCTTGTCCGGATCACCATAGTTCCTGATGATGATGACGAACTTCTGTGTCACCTCTTGATCTGCCAAATTGTCCTCCTTAGAAAGTAATGTCACGACCCGTGACATACAGTCATCTTACATGACTCGATTGCATTCCCGCAACCTTCCTGTTCCCCTACCGTAGTAGCTCCGAGGAACAAGAAGGTCCATGGAAGTTGACTGCATAAAAACCCTCGCATATGATGATGACGATGCATGCGATGCATGCGACTAGGAAAGGGGAGGTCCCTTACATGGCACTGTATCAGATTCAGGAGACGCCAGGGAAGGAGGTGGTCTCGGATGAGCGACTGAAGAAGGCGGGCTGGGACGGCAAGAAGATCGACAACCGTGATAAGGCGATCATTCTCGTCCAGGCGCTTCGTGCCCAGGCGAAGAAGGAGAAGAAGCAGGTCGACTTCCTCGTCGTCGCCACAAGGCACCTCGAGGAGGAGACGGGGGTTAAAAGCTCGGCTGGGGGCACGTCCATCCGACTGAGCGAGCCTCAGCGCCGTGAGCTCGCCAAGATCGTCGGCCGCCACATGATGCAGACCGGCGATCAAATGAGCATGGGCGAGGCGGTTCAGTGGCTCATCGACCGAGTGCAGCAGCTCGAGGCCAAGGTCGCCGAGGCGGACGAGGAGTGAAGGTCACCCAGACCACCTGGCGACATGACCTCGGTCGTGAGGAGAGCAAGCAAGTCAACGTGACCCCGGGCTCGCCTCTCGACCAGGTCATGTGGCCCGAGGGAGTCAAAGAGGTCAAGATCACCAAGCGCTCTGGTGACTCGGTCACGTACGTCAAGATCGAAGCCTCCGACGAGCTGACCGACGAGGCCCACGATGCTGTCGTGGAAGCTCACCAAGAGCGCATCCGCCTCGGTCGTGAGAGCCAGGAGAGCTGATGGCCCCGATCAACATCATCATCCACTTCCCTGATGAGGGGCCAGGTACGCCCGTTGACCAGGTCGTCGAGCTCTTGGACCACCTTTCCATGACCTATCAGCCACGACCAGTCAAGGTCGAGTGCGAATGGGTCGATACCGTGGAGATGGTCAGTCGCCTCGTCCAAGACTTCCCGAGAGACAACATCAACTGGCGCCAAGGACGCCCCACACCATGAACCCGAAGCCCGACGAATCGGCCGAGCCTGAGTACGTCGACGACAAGCCAACAGAGCCTGAGGTCGTCCAGGAGAAGCCGGAAAAGCATGGCAAGAAGCACGCCAAGCGCAGCGTTCTCGACCCTCCCACCGACTTCCAGGTCGTCGTCACCATGAACAGGAAGCACGTCAAGCGACTTGGCAAGGAGGAGTACAAGAAGATGGTGAAGCTGCTGTTCAAGGATGACAGCGTTCACCATGTCGACGTGGCCCTGAACGACGGTGCCGTCATCCGCTTTGTTCGGTGAGGTGCTCCCGCTGCGGCAATGAGCCTCGTGACGCCAAGCGTCTATTCGAGCTCGAGCCCGGCGTGATGGCATGCCGCTGGCAGTCAGGATGCGACGACCGCATCATCAAGCAAGAGGCCACGATCCATCGCCTTCTGGGCAATCTGGAGGCCCTCTCAGCGACGCCCGCGTTCGTCGAGCAGTTCGCCATGCCCGTATGCCCGCCGTGCCAGCAACACAATCACATCTGGTGCGTGGAACTCTATGCCCGCACTAGAGCCAACACGAACAGGGAATGCTACTGCGCATGTCACAAATTCCTCTGAAGAAACTCATGAAGGACCCCATCTTCCGCAAGTGGATGGCACAAGTCCCGTCTGGCTTTTTAGGCCAAACCCGGTGGAGGGTGTGGGTCAAGCGTAAGAAGAAGGGCCCCTGGGGGAAGATCGACTTCGCTACATACCCCGAGGCTTATCGGTGGATGGCTAAGAACCTGAGCGAATACCATGACATGGCGATACATAGCCTCGCTCGGTTGCACAGGCCTCCTCGGACAAGGGTCAAGACAGGGACTACAGCACAGGGTCTTGACACCTACAGATACAAAGATTGGCAACTCCCCGCCGGCCATGGTTGGTGTGGGCTTTGTCGTAGGCCGGTGGTGTTTGCGTACTTCAGCAAACACCACTTCTGGACTCACGTGGGTAAGCCGTGGGTCCTTGATGGGGCTACCCGCCTTTGCCCCATCTGCGGCGGACGAGAGTCGTTCGTCGATGTAACAAGGAGAAAATCCTGAGTCCCACACAAGCCCCAGACGACGACCG
>Ga0193738_1000451_pt1 | contig 21737 bp, 25 predicted proteins | sample L2a1metaG_FD_144927 | JGI IMG/M metagenome (GOLD analysis project Ga0193738, IMG submission 144927) | Soil microbial communities from a riparian zone of the East river system, Colorado, United States - L2a1 | ecosystem: Environmental > Terrestrial > Soil > Riparian zone | place: USA: East River...
TGGTGCCCAGGCTGTAGACCAGGCCCCCGAGAGTGCCCACGGCGGCACCGACCGGGCCGCCCACCGCGAACCCGACGGCCGCCCCACCCAGGGTGGTCTCCAGGGTGCTGACCCACTTGTTCGACTCCTGCGCCCCGGCCGCGAGCCCCGCGATCCCGGCCCCGACGAGCCCCAGGCGACCGCCCAGCAGTCGTGCCGTGGCAGCCATCGCGCCGAGGGTGAGGATGACGCCTTGCACATTCCCATCGAGTTGGTTGAACCAACCGATCAGGACACCGACCTTGTCGATGATGTCGCCGAACCCCTTGACGAGCCCGATCGCCCAGTCCCGGGTCTGCTCGGTGTCGAGGGCGTCGATCAACTCGCCGATCTGGACGACGACGTTGCCGATCTCCTCGCCCATCTTCTTCGCGTCCTCGAAGAAGTCCTTCAGGATGTCCGGGTTCCGTTCGATCGCGTCGACCCAGCCCTGGACAGCGTCCCCCATCGACCTGAACAGGCTGTCCCCGGCACCCTTCCCGGCATCGAGAATCTGCTTGGTGAGGTCCCACACCGGGCCGAGGAACGCCCCCAACGCCTCGGCGGACTCGGCGGCCTTGGCGAAGAAGGTGCCTGCCTGCGGGGAGATCGACCACTCGGCGAAGTTCGCGGTGATCTTCTCCAGGCTTTCGAGGAACGACGTGGTGACCGGTTCCAGGGTGGCGAACAAGCCGAACAGTCCGTCGAAGGTGTTCCCGACGACCGTGCCCAGGGACTCCATGGTGTTGGGGAGGGTCTTCGACATGACCTCGACGAACCGCTCGAACCCGGGGCCGAACGACACCTTGGACACGGTGTCGATGAACGTGCCGACCGACTCCCCGACCACCTTGAACAACGGCCGGAGCCGCTTCATCGGCTCTTCCAGGTTCACCGCTGCGGCGGCGATCCCGTCAAGGATGCCGGGCCGGGCCGCGTCACCGAGGGCCTTCAACTCTTCCTTGATCGGCGCGAAAGTCTCCTTCAGGGACTTCTTCGCGGCGTCGTCCATGCCGACGAACGCGGCGGTGACCCCGCCGATGGCGAGGCCGAGGGGACCGAGCAGCCCGATCAGGGGTGCGATGGCGCCGACCAGCCCGAACGCGAGGCTGGACACCAGCGCGCCGACCGCCCCCACGGTCAGCCAGAGGGCGGAGGTCACGGTGCCGAGCAAGAAGACGAACCCGATCAACCCGACGGTGGCGGCACCGATCGCGGGCGCGATCTTGCCTGCGGCGGCCAGCAACCCCGAGAACCCGCCGCCCGCCTCTTGGAACGCGTGACCGATAGACGCGCCCCAATTCGCTATCCCGACCCCCGCCTTGGCGAACAGGCCAGGAAGCCTGGCGAGGTTGCCCATCAGGGAGCCGAAGAAGTTCAAGAAGTTGTTGCGGGAGCCCTTGCCGAACGCCCGGCCGACCGCGTCCCCCACCTCGTCCATCCGGTTGATGAACCGCCCGGCGGCGGTGCCCGACCGGTCCATCTCCTCGTCGATGTCGGCCAACGCGGTCTGCAACCGGACCGCGAAGTCGAAGTCCGTCCTGCCGGTCTTGGCGAAGTCGGCCAGGAACGCTTTCGCCATCCGCTCGCCGAGCATCCCGGCGGACTTCTCCAGGTCGGGGTACTGCTGCTTGATCCGCAGCACGATCCCCCGGGTGAGGTTGTCGCCGAACTGCCGCCCGAAGACCCGAGCCCGCTTCGCGCTGTCCTCAAACGACTTGTCGAGGCTCTCGAAAATGCGCTTGCGCTGTAACTTCGCCTCATCCTCGAAGCCGTCGCCCCACGCCTTGCCGTGCTCGGCCCCAGCCTTCTTGGCAGCCCGGTCGCCCTTCGCCAACTCCTTCTCGATGGACTTCGGCAGGCCAGTACCGTCGGCGAGAATCTTGATGTACGCCCGACCGATGGTTTCCGCCACGACTCACCCCTTCGGACTGGTGACCATCTGGTGCTGCATCATCGCGGCCATGAACGCCGAGCCCTCGATCTCGGCGACAGCGTCCATGGGGGCGGCCTTCTCACGGCCGGGGAGCGGTGCGGCGAGGTCGTAGTCGAACTGCTCGCGCCGCTCGTCCTCCATGTTCCTTACGCACCATCCGTAGACGAGCCCACAGAAACGCCACGGGCGTTCGTAGATGAGGTCGAGCGTCGCGTACGCGGAGTCGATTTCGCTCCACCTCTCGGCGGCGATGGCGTAGAGCCGGAGGACGGTTGCGTAGGGCGGGCGCCCCACTCCTCCACCATCCACTCGATGATGTTCTGTACCTCGTCGATGCCGAACTGGTCGCGGCGGTCCAGCAGCCTGCGGGTGATGTAGGCCGACGAATCTTCGTCGAGCACGGCGTCGAAGAAGTTGATGACCCCGGCGACCTGATGCGTCCATGACTGGGTGGACGAGATGGAGGCCAGCAGGATCGCCAACTGGCCGTTCGACGGCTGGAACGCCCGGCATTCCTGCCCGTCGATCTTGAACTCCATCATCTCGTCGGGGGAAACATCGACGGATGCGGCTGCGGTGGTGAACTCCTTCATCGTCATGGGCACACTCTGTCCCGCACTCCCCGGGGTGAGAAGTCCCCAAAAACCAGGGGGGTCAGAACTCGGCGATCGACGCGGTCGGGGCCAGGCCCCGGATCGACGGGTGGGTGCGGCCGGTGAGCCGCCACGCCTCGAACAGGAAGTTGTTGGGTTCCTGCCCGGACACCACCGGGGAGATCACCTTCGGCCCGTACTCATCCGGGCCGAACTTCATGAAGAAACCCTTCTTGCGGACCACGTGCTGCTCGCGGCGCACCCCGGCGATCTTCTTGCGGGAGAACGTCCCGGTCTGCGGGTCGCGGTAACCCCACAACGTCGTGTACGCCGACTCCGGGTCGCCGCCCGCCGCCCACACCCGCCGGGCGAAAATCTGCCCGCCCCGGCCCCGCACCGGGTAACCGGTGCCGCGCAGCACGTACATGGTGTGTTCGGCCTCGGAGGCGATGGTGCCGCGCATCTGCTTGACCCCGAACGGTTCGGCGTGCGACCAGATTCCGGCCCGCAACGCCCCGGACCGAGTGGGCGCCGACCGTTGGGCGTGCCCCTCGAAGTGCTCACACAGCAGGGTCATCCACCGGTGCACTTGCCCACCGGGCTTGTAGAGCAACTCGTCGAAGATGACGACCGCACCGAGGGAGGCCATTACGGCGACCACATGGTGACGTTCCACGCCCCGCCGACCATGCCGCCGCTCGGCCCCATCGGCGTGTAACCACCGATCATCCAGTCCTTCGACCCGACGCAGCAGGCGACGGCTCGTCTCATGCTCATCATGTCGGCGTACTGGAACTCGGCGGCACCGAGCAGTTGGGCTGGGGCGGGCGGGGTGGTGGCGGTCCCGATCGGCGTGCACCGCAGTATCCCCACCTCCACCTCGTAGCCGATCCCGGACGAGCAGTTCCCGGGCTGGTCGTTGGGGACGCCGACCCCGGAGGCCGAGGTGACGGTGATCAACCGCACCCAGGCCATCCCGCATTTCTTGGTGCAGTCCCCCTGGTACATGGCGGACGCGGCCTCGCCGGGGATCACCCCACAGAAGCACACGTCGGGGAGTCCGTCCGCGACGATCTGGGCGCACAGGCAGGTGGCGAGGTTGGTGAGCGCGTCGAACACCGGGTTGGGGTACAACCCGATAGCACGTGGCCTGTCGAGGACCGTCACCGGGTCACCCTGACCCTCGGCAGGTCGGGTGACCACACCGACGGTGCCTGCCGGATGCCTTCGGGATTCCATAGGGCGATGTACGAATCGACCTCACGGATTCCAGTCAGCCCGCCCGGGAACGCCCCGGTAGTGATCTCGAACGCCACACCCTGCCGGACCACCGAGGTGACTCCGTCGGGGAGTCGGCAGGCGTCCCCGATGCAGGCACGGGCGTACTCCATGGCGAGGACCGCACAGGCATACGCTCCCAGTTGATCGACTGGGTAGGAGTTCAGGTAGGTCACCGAGAACGTGCCCGGCTTGTCGTCGTTCAGGCTGAGGTCCTGGCACGTGGGCCACGGACAATCCCCCTGTCCGGTCCACACCAGCGTCGACCCATCCACCCGATAGTTCACCGGCAACACCAGTGCCCCATCGACCCACACCTCGTACACCTGTCCCACCGGGGCAGGGAGGTCCACCTCGCACAGCACGGTGCACGAGCACTCGGTGGAGCACCCGCACGAGTTGACCCACACCCCGGACCAGTTCGTCGGCCAGAACGCCCCCAGTGAACCTGACGATGCGAACCGGTCGTAATAGGAGGGCCATGAACCAGCGCAGCCTTTCTTGCAGGGGCGGACGGTGATCGGGCAACCGCCGACCCGGTAGCCGGTGAGCCGGTGCAGGGTGGACGAGGCAAGCGCGGTGGACCGTGCCTTGACGATCGGGTCGAGGGCTTCCCAGTCCTCATCGAAACAGGCCGGGTCGACCGGCCATTCGCAGCCGTTGTAGCCAGGAATCGGCACCGGTGTTGTGGTCATGACTCACCTTCCCACCTGTCGAGCCCCCGCCCCGGTATGGGACGGGGGCTCGTTCAGTTTCCCTGGCTCCTAGGAACCGGCCCCTGGCCCAGCCGCCCACGCGGTACCGGACCAGTGCGCCTGCGACCCGTCACCCAGCGTCACGTACGAACCAGCACCCCACAGGGTCGCCGGGGTTGCGGTCAGCGAGGTGGCGGACGCGAGGTCAGCGGGCGGGTAGGAGTTCGCCGGGGTCAACGTGGCTGCCCCACCGGACACTTCGGTGGCTCCGGTCGCGGCCGAACCGACCGGCTGGAAACCGCACTCCGGGTCGGGCGGCGGAACCGTGGTCAACTGCATGTGCAGGTGGTCCTTGGAGTCGATCGGCTCCAAGAGCGGACCCGCGTCGAACACGTCCGCGAGCCCGTTGTCGACCACGTCGTACGGGCCGGTGCCCCACGTGGACCCGTCCCGGCTGGTGGCACCGGACAGGGTGAAGTTGATCGCGTCGTTCGCCACCGTGAAGTCCCCCAACACCCCGCCCCGCAGGAACGGGATGAGGAAGTAGCCGTAGTTCTCGCCCGTGCCCGGCTCGCAGGCACCAGCAGGGACCTGCGACCACAGTTCCAGGGCGAACCCGGAACCACAGGCATCGACACCGGAGTTCACCCGGAACCCGACGGTCCCGCCGTCGGCGTCAGTGACAGGGGCCTGGCCGGACATCAGCGCGAACAGCGCCGGGTCGACCTCACAGAACTGCACCTCGACCGAGTACCCCGTGAACGTCGGGCACGGTTCGTCGAGAATGCAGGTCTTGCCTGCCGCGTTCTGCACGCTGATCGTGGTGCCCTCGTCGGTGTTGGCGGTGAGGGCCACGGAGATGAACCCGTCGGACACCACACTCGACTCGGCTCCCATCACCGGCGCTCCACACCCGTCGGTCTTGGTGACTCGCATCGAGCGACCGCGAACCAGACTGAAGCACTTGCTCTCACCTGCCATGACCTACTCCTTCTACTTCTTGGCCTTGTCCGCGACGCTCTTCGGGACGATGAACACGCCGTTGCCGGTGCGTACGAGGGACTGATCGCCGTGGAGTTCCTCGGCGGCGGCCAGAAGCAGGGTGGCGGTCTCGCCAGCGTCGTCGCCGTACTCGACCTCGACCTCGTCTTCAGCCTGGGGGGTGGACTCGGCGTCGTCCTTCTTTTTGGCGGACTCGGCGTCAGTCTTCTTCTTGGCGGGCATGGTTCACCTCTCGCTCATGGTGTGGGGTCCGGAATGTTGCTGATCTTGATGGCACCGCAGTCCGCCGCCACCACGTAGGCCCGTTCGACGAGCACGTTGACGGTGTTCTGGGCCATGTCCGGCGAGTCCACGATCACTTTCTCGCTCCGGTACACGGTCACGTCGCCGGTGCCGTACATCGAGTCACTGAGGTAACCGGTGCCGACGACCACCTTGGTGCCCTGCCGGGTGCTGAACTGGCCCGCGTTCTCTCGGAGTTGGCCGCCAATCAGCGAAGCCAGGTACGGGGACATGTGGATCGTGCCGAGCCCGGCGTACAAATCACCGAGGGCGTTCTCCATGAGCGCCAGCGCGTGTTCTGCCGACACCGCCGGACCCGCCTCGGTCCCCTCGCCCAGTTTGAGAACCTCGAACCACTTCTCCACACCCCGGGATTCACGCAGGTCGAACACCCGGGAAAGGTCGGCCTCGACATCGTGGGTGAGCGGCTTGCACTGTCCACCGACGTAGAGCGCGAACCGGACTCCGTCGACCAGGGTGGGGCCGTCGAACGTCTTCGCCGGAGTTTGGTCGGTGCCACACACCTCGGTCTGGCTGATGTCGGTGCAGTTCCACGACGTGAACATGTCGGTCGGGTCGAGCCACGCAAGACCTTCGCGCACGTCGGCCACGTCGAGCAGTTCACCTCTACGCCCGGTAGGAGTGGGGGCCTCGATCAGCGGTCCACGACCGATCTGAGTCTGGGTCATGCGCCTACCTCCTTCCGATGGTGGGGGCCGAAGGCGCTTCGGCCCCCATCACGAGAGGACTAGACGACCGCGCAGGTGAGGTCAGCGGCACCCGTGCGACCCGCGTTGCAGACCGGGATGTCGACGGCCACACCGCCGTGGCACAGGGACGCCACCGCGATGCCCTGCTCGAAGAACAGACCGGTGTAGACGTTGGTCGCCAGCGAGGCCGCGTCGTAGACCGCGTTGAGGTTGATCACGTCGGTCTTGCCGACCACGAACGCACCCGCCTGGTAGATCAGCGTCGGGATGGTGGCGGGCCAGTCGGTCGCGTCGGCCGGGAGCGGCTCCCAGTCGTAGACGAACTGGACGCTCATGTTCGCCGCCGCAAAGATCGCCGTGATGTCGCCGTCGGTCGGCACCCCGTAGCCGCCACCGTTGCGACGGGCCACGTCGGAGAGCAGCACGTCCCTGGCCCAGAACGGCTGGACCACTTCGAGGGCGCTGCTCATCGGGAGCCGGTACTTCTGCCGCAGGTTCGCGCTCTGCAACAGCAGGGCGTCCAGGGTGTCCGTGGAAGCGGCACCGAGACCAGCGGGCGTGACCGCCGCACCGAGCGCGGTGGCGATGGCCGCGATGACCTTCGCGTTCATCGCGTGCTGGTGGGCGACCATGGCCTCACTCAGCGTGGCCGAGACGAGTTCCGGGTAGGCCGCGTTGGTGAGGATCGGCACCTTGATGCAGATGCCGCAGGCTTCGAGCCGGACCTCCACGAACGGCGGGCACGGCACCTCGTAGCACGGCTTCGGGGTTCCGGCGATCGCCTGCGCCTCGGTCTGGCAGAACCCGGCCGCGTAGAGGGCGGCGAAGTCCGGACCCTTGGTGTACTTGATGCCACCACGGGCCATGTTGATCTCCGGCACCGACAGAATCCCGTCGGTGGAGCCACCGGGGCACAGGTCGTAGATCGTCTCCGAGGGGGCGCACCAGCCACCTGCGGCGACCAGCGAGCCGTTGGGGAGGCGGTGCTCGTCGGCAGCCCGGTTGAGGACCTCCATGTCGTCGGAGTGACGGTCGATCGTCAGGTCCTCGGGGAAGTCGACGGAGAACATGGCGACGCCGTAGTGCTGGAGGTTCTCGCTCTTGCCGTCACCGGTGGGCGTTCCGAACCCGCGCATCCGGTTGATGGTCGCCTGGGCGACCCGCTGCATGTCGTCGAGCCGGGAACCGGTGGCGAACTCGGGCACGTCGGCGGCGGCGGTGATGGTCACCGGCGGCTGGGTGTTGACGGGGACGGGCGGACGGGCCACCTTGCGGGCCAGCGTGGTCACCCGGCGGACCGGCGTCCGGACGGACGCGGCGATCTCTTCCTCCACGATGACCTCGGCCTGCTCCTCGGTGGCCGGGGACTCGACGGGCTCTTCTCCCTCGGGGGTCTCGGCCTCCTCGGGGGTCTCTTCCTCGGCGGGGGTCTCGGAGAACCGCTCGCGGAGGGCGGCGGCACGGCTGGTGCGGGCCTCGGCGGCGTCGAGTCGGACCTGCTGCTCGGCGGCGAGGGCGTCGATGTGGTCGGCGAGCGTCTCGGCTTCGTCGAGTTCCACGTCGGTGGGAGTGTCGAGACCAGCGAGGTCGTCGAATGCGGCTCGGGCTTCGGCGAGGTACTCCGCGAGGCGGGTGTCGTCGAACTCCGTGAAGTTGCTCAGGATGTCAAACACAGTCGGCTCCTACACATGATGATGTACCGGATGCGCTATGCGCGGACGCCGGGCACCAAGGCCACCGACTGACTTCCTGGTCGGACCCTACTCGCGGATGGGGGGTCTGACTAGAGGGGGGTTACTTCACGACCAGATTGGCTTTCACCCAGGTCGGGTTGTGGTCGGTGTTGTGGTAGGTCTCGTCGTCGGTGACGACGTTCCACTTGATGTCGGTCAACTTCACCGTGCCCCCGGGCATCCACATCGACTTGTCGATCTGGTTGTTCTGGTTCTCGATCCACTTCTGGGAGTCCATGAACTTCGGCACGTCCTTGCGGTTGAAGTCCCCGACCGTGATCACCGTGTGCTCGCCGTCGTTGACCCAGCCCTTGATGAGGTCCTGCATGATCCCGTAGTGCTGCTTCCACATGTCGCGGCGCCACGGCATCGGGTCCTTCGGTGGGGACGACCAGGCACCCGAGATGTAGTGGGTGTTGCAGTAGACGATCTTCTTCTCCGGGTCGTCCCGACGCGCCAGGCAAGCACCGACCACGAACCGGGGCGGGGTGACCTTCGCCTTGCCGCCGTGGGTCTTGACCTCCTTGGTCCACTTCACCTTCCACTCGTCGGTCTGGAACGAGACCGGGATGGCGAGGTCGTCGAACAGGTGGTCCCAGCCCTTGTCGAGGGTCTGTTCCAACGCCTTGTGGTCGGCGCCCTCCCCGATCTCCTGCCACCCGATCAGCCCGGCCAACGACCCGACCTTGCGGATGTCGGAGCGAACCTGATCGTCCTCCATGTCCGGGTTGTTCTTGATGTTCGCGTAGGCGAACTTCACGGCCTAGTCCTTCAACGTCTTCTTGGCCGCATTCCCGGCCAGGTTCAGGTTCTCGCTGCGGCCGTTGTCGTTGGACTGCTTCTTCTGCCAGCCCTTCTCCACCTCGTCCTTGACGATCTCCCGCAACTTCTTCCAGTCCTCGTCCTTCATCTCGTCCTCGTCTCCCAGGGGCAGGGTGACCCCGTTCAGGTCCTCGGTCCATCCGAGGTACTCGTAACCCCAGGTGCGCTCGGTCCAGGCAATGTCCTCATCGCTGACCCGCCCCGAGGACTGGCAATCAGTGGACCGGCACCCCTGGTGGTGGATGTCGGCGATCACGATGTGGCCGTAGTTCCCGCCCCGGTAGAACAGCGGCGCCCCGTTGGGTGGGGTCCGGTCACCAGGGTGCTTGAACCTCGCGCCGTTCCACGCCTCGATAGCGGAGGCGTACAGGGAACCGACCTCCCACCATGTGCGGACGTACTTCAGGCACATGCCCACCGAACAGGAGGTGGTGTTGTGGGCGTTGTCCAGTGCTTCGGCGGGCGACGAGGCGCTCACGATCGTTCCTCCAACCGGTCCTTGATCCGGCGGAACACGGCCAATGCGGCACCGACCCGCAACCGCAGGTCTTCGGTGTCGTGGTGGGTGGTCTGCTCGGGGTCGAGGTGGTCTCGCAGATCACGGAGCAGCGCAACGATCATCCCGACGGCGAGCAGGAGGACTGGTGGGGAGTCGTCCTGCCCGCCGGGGGGTTCGGGGGGTGCGGCGCTCACTTGGGTCGCCTCCCTGTCATCACGAACGCGAAGGCGAGGAACACGACCAGCGACACGACAACCACCCACCACACCGGATGCACCGGGATCACCTAGTCATTCAGTCGATCTGCCATTTGGATCAGCGGGACCAGCACCCAGGCCAGCAGCCCGAGGGCGATGAAGTTGATCCGGGTGAGCGTCACCGCAGGAGCGGCAACGGTGCCGTCCCGCCGAGCGCCTACCGGACCGTAGGAGGTGACTGCCGCGACCGCGAACAGCACCGCCGCGATGATGTAGAGGATCAGGTACAGGGTCCTCATCGGACCCGCACCCTCTCGCACTGCCGCACGATGTCACCGGCGTCGATGATGCACACGTCGCGCCCGAGGCCACCGATCAGTCGGTCACCGGGGGTTCCGTCGCGGCTGATCAGGCGGTCGTTGCCGAAGCCGCCACGGATGGTGTCCACGCCGGTCCCGCCGTTCACGATGTCGTTGCCACGCTGGCCGAGCATGATGTCGGTCTCCGCAGCCCCGAACATGATGTCGTTGCCACCGTGCCCGGCCATCACGTCGCGGCACGGGGTGCCGACCATGGCGTTGTTGGAGTGGTTGCCCCGGATCGCGTTGAACAAGTTGGGCGGCGGGCAGCCCGTCTGGGGCACGAACGGCCCAGGGGTGGGAGTGGCCGTCACCGTCACCGTGGCAGTCGCCGTGGCCGTCACCGTTTCGGTGGCTGTCACCGTCTCGGTCGGAGTGGGCTCCTCGGTCTCACCCGGCACCTGGCAGCCGTTGGTGAAGATCGACTGGTCGCCGTGGGCCGGGACCGTGACGATCTGACCGCTCTTCAACTTGAACTGGAACGAGGGCCAGATGTCGTAGGTGTGCCCACCATGCCCGTTCCCGTTGACGATCGCCTTGGCGTCGATGTTCACGGTGACGTACGGGTTGGACTTCGAGCCGGTGTGGTGACACACGTCGACCTTCTTGACCGGACCATCCTCCGTGGGAGAGGCGGTGGCCGTGGTGTTCTGGGTGACCCCGATGAGAACCGCAGCGATCCCCATGAGTAGTGCCGCAAGAACGGCAACGATGCGAGTTTTCATGGTCGGAGGGTAACCCGTCAGGCCGCTCGTACGGCGTTGTAGGAGCCACCGCCGTTGCGAATCTGTGCGGCCCGCGCCTCGACCTCGGACTTGTAGACCTTCTTCTCCCCCTTCGGGGAGACGTAGACGAAGTTCATCTTGGGGCTCGTCTTCTGCCCGCAGTTACACCCCACCGGTGCCTCCCATCCTGGCCGCCAACAGTTGCATCTTCTCTCGCCGGGCGTCGATCTTGCGGAGGTGGACGGCGACCGCCAGGGCGAGTTCCTCGGTGGACGCCTCCAGCGTGGCGGGCTGCTCGTCGTCGCGCATCACGCACCCGGCGGCGACCAGCGACACCTGCACCCCATCCTCGATGCCGACCCGGGGGACCGGGAACCCACCAGAGTTCACGGCCAGCGCGGCGATGAGTTCCTTCGGGTGCCCGTTGACCATCCGCCAATCCCCGGATAGCCCACCGGATGCCCGCAGCGCGTACCTCTGCTCGTCGGTAGCCCCGGGCCGAATCCACCCCGCCACCCAGATACCGATGTCATCCTCACCGCAGGTCACGTCAGCGACCACGGTGCAGGTGTTGTCGTAGTGCGCCATCGCCGGACGGGCGGCCCTCCGCAACGGGGCGTGCGACCCGTCCATGGTGATGTTCCCGACCGGGATCACCCCCGCGTCGGTGACCACCTCACCGGTGAGGAAGTAGGCGTAGTCGGTGTTCGACCGGGGCGGGTCGACGCACACACCGTCGAACCCGACGTGGCACACGCCCCACTGGGCGAGGTGCCCGAACACCCGACCGTCCTCGGTGACCGTGAGCGGGGTGGGCTTGTCCAGGTCAGGGTTCCTGAACCACTCCGACGGGGCACAGAACCCGGCACCAGCAACCAGGGTGAGAGCGGGTGCCGGTTCGTCGGGGATCAGGGACGGCTCCAAGCCGAGGTCCTCACTGGTCTTGACGAACGCCTCGCTGTCCACGGACGTGGGTCGGCCCGGCCACCAGCCGAGGGCGTCGTGGTGCCACTGGGCGCAAATCTGGTTCAGGTAGCCCATGTCTTCGGGGGAGTTGGCGGCGATCTTCTCGCCCACCAACGCCCGGCACCGGTTGAAGTCGCCGGGCACACCCCAGTTGATCTTGGCGTAGCCGGGCTGACCCTTCTTCGTCCAGTAGTCGTGCAGCCGCTTGGTGTCGTCGGGGTTGGTGACCCACCCGGGGCCACGTCCCGCCTCCACCTTGCTCCGCATCGCCTCGATCACCGCCCACGAATCGGGGAGGTCCACCTCGGGGCACCCGAGCGACGCCTTGCGGCGCTTGATGTGGGCCTTCACTGGGCCAGGGTCCTTGGCGCGGCCAATCGCCTGGATCGCGTTCTTCAGGTCGGAGCAGTTGTCGATCGGGTAGGACCCGTCGGGCATCGCCCGACCTGCCTTGGCGTCCTTCTTCCGCTCCTCGGTGGACACGTCCCGGAGGGCGGCAGCCTGCAACGCGGCGCACGCCTCCTCGTCGTACTTCGGCGACTTGGGGTCGCACACCTCGTCGTCGACCTTCTCCCACATGGGGGCGTCACCGAGGGAGACGAACGCCTCCGCGAACGCCGGGATGCCGACGATCGAGGCCCCGGAAATCCGGGCACGGGAGAACGACATGGCCCCGGCGTCTTCGTCGAACTCGAACTCGGCGTCGTCGGCGTCCACGCTCACCCCGTACCGGCCGAAGTGGGCGATCAGCCCGATGGCTTCGTCCGCTTCCGGGGTGTCGAGGAACGTGCCGCTGGCGTGCATCAGGTTGCCGCGCCGTTCGATGGTCTCGATGGAAGCGACGGTGATGGACCTCTTGTGCCCGTCGTCGGACTCCTTCTGCCAGGTCAGCGGCAGCGGCAGGTCCCGGAACTCCAGGCTGTCGGGGAGGAACTGGCGCTTGTCCCCGGACCACACCCCCTCGGGGGCGAGCACCCCGTGCCACGGGATCGGTCCGTCAGGACGGCTGACGGCCTCGGGCTCGGCTTCGGCGACGGTGGCGGTCATGGTTCCTCCTTGGGCCGCCTCGGTTCCTAGGACCGGGGCGAGGGTGCAACGGCAGTTGATCCACAGTTCGATCGGGGCGGTGGGGTCGCCGGGGTAGCGCATCGGGAATCCGGCCACGTCGAACGGTTCGCCGGGGGGACGTTGTTGTCCCTCGGTGTCGGTGTGCGCGTCCCGCACATCCTCGTCGTGCATGGTGACCCACTCCATGACCACGAACTCGTCGTCGTCACCGACAGCCTCCTGGGTGGCGGCGTTGAGGATCGCGGTGGACAACCACACCGACAGTCGGTCGGCGGTCGCCTCAGTGGGGTTCTCGGTTTTGTCCAGCGTCTCCCGTACGTCCTTGACGAACCCCTCGATACCGGGGGGCCGACCGGTGCCGCCCTCCCGGTGATAGGTGTCGATGTAGAGCCGGGTGACCTCGGCCAACAGGTCGGCGTACCAGTTGGTCGCCGGGTAGGTCTCCAGTGCCTCGGACACCTCGGGGTAGAGGTTCTTCTCCATCTCGGTCTGGTCGAGGCGCCGTTCGGCGGCGAACGTGACGATGTCGTTGACGAAGCGGATCATCCGGCCTCCTCCTCAGCGAGCCGCAGCCAGTTCCGCAACCGACCCCGTTCGTGAGGCTGGCGGCCTTGGATCAGGGAGGTGCAGTACGAGTCGAGCAGCGGGACCACGACCGCCGGGTCGCCGATCCCTTCCAGCACCATCGGGGCACACGACCAGGCGTCGTCGAGCAGTTTCGCGGTGTTGACCGGGGTGACGTACAGGTGGGTCTCGTAGGCGGGGACGCCCGGTGGTTTGGCAGTGGACTGGCGGAGCCGGTTCCCGGCACGTTCCAGCGCCCGGAACACCAGCGCCTCGGAGGCGGCGACCAGTGCGGACTCGGCTGGGGTGCGGGGCCGGGTGGGGTGACCTTCGAGGGACGGGGTGGGGCGTTCCAGCCGGGGAGCCTGGTTGGTGGTGACCGGGCCGAGGTCGACGCCGAGTTGGGCCATCGCGGCCTGCACCTGTTCGGGGGTGGTGGACTGGGTGGCGGCCTTGACCAGCAGCCAGGTCTGGAACTCCTCCTCGGACGCCATGTCTTCGAGGGCGAACCCGTTCTCTCGGAACAGGGCCTTCGGGGACAGCAGCCCCCGGTCGTACAACTCGAAGGCTTCCTGGGACCGGTCGGGCCGGAGCCGGAGCCGTTCGGTGGAGTAGGTGACGAACGCGGAGACGGACTCTTCCCCGTCGGAGATGGTGGGCCGCAGGTAACCCATGGTGAGCGCGTTGCACACCGTGTCCAGCATCGGCTCGATGTGCAACTTGATGGTGGACTCTTCGATCTGCCACGCACCCCAGTGCGACACCCCGTTGCTGTTGCCACCACCGGTGCCGCCGTTGCTGGACATTCCGAGCACCTGCTCGGGGGGCAGGTCCATGCCGAGCGCGAACCGGCGGATCGCCTCCACCCGCATGTCCATGGAGGCCGAGTCCAGGGCGGACCAGAACTCCAGCAGCCGGGGCTTGTCGATGGCGTCGTCGGGGGCGGTGACCACGATCGGGACCAGCGCGGACGGTGACCCTGGGTCGGCGATGGGGGCCATCATCGCCTCGGCCAAGGTGAGCATGAACTCGTCGGCCTCGTTGGCGCCGGTGACCTCGTGGCCCTCTTGGGCGGGGGGCTTGGGGAACGACATGCCCTGCGGCATCAACAGGATGCCCGCCCCGGCCAGGCGGCTGGTGATCTGAGCGAACACGTGCCGGGTGAGCCATTCGATCTCGGACAGGATCGGCAGCAGGGAACGGAACGGGGAGTCGGCTTCGACGTGCTTGCCGGGGGCGGGCAGCCAGATGCGGATGACCACGTCGTCTTCGGTGAGGTCGATCGGCGGCAGCCCGTTGCCGTAGTTGATCTGCCACTGGTCGTTGGCGACGACCTGCACTTCGAGGCAGGACAGCACTTCCCACAGGTCGCCGGTGATGGCTTGGCGGCCGATCAGGTAGCACTCCCCGGCGACGGTGAGGTGCAACCCGATGGCGTCGAGCATCTGGGTTTGGCCGTCGGGTCCGTTGAACAGGTCGACCAGGGCTTCGTAGGCGGGTCCGGAGTCCAGGGACTCGATGCTTCCTTCGCCGTCGAGTTGGGCTGCGGACAGCACGGCCCGGGACAGGGCGTGCCCGAAGAACCGTGCCCCGTACCGGGCTTCCCCACAGATCGCGTAGTGCCGGTAACACTCCCGTTGCCAGTCCTGTCGCTGGGAGTAGATACGGACACCCTTGCCCGGATAACGGGTCGACGAGGCGACTAGTGACTTTGTCGTCGGAATGGCGACAGCACTGGAGGGCTTTTCTCTGGGCACGTCACTCCCCGCAGGTCAGAGGGGTCCGTTATTCGGGGAGTGTAGACCTAGCCTTCTTCGGGCTGGTCGTACGAGACGAGGATCGCCGCGATGTAGGACCCCGCCCACACCCCGTTGATCACCCACCATGTCCAATGCAGGTCGCTGATCCATGCCCACGCCAGCATCCCAGCGGACAGGTACGGGGTCATGCAGTACTGACACTCCCACAGTTTCGACCACTTCGAGTCGTCCTTGTACCGGGCGAGGATGTGGACCCGCAACCACACCATCGGCGGGAGTTCGTCGAAGATGATGAGCCGGGCAGTGCGGGCTACGGACACCACGCCGACCAGGGTGGCGACCACCCATTCCCAATGGCTCACGAGTTCCCCCTGATGTTCGCGGTGATGGTCTGCCCCAGGAGGATGAGGGCCTGCTCCTCGGTGAACCCCTCGTCGACCAGGGCGACAAACATCTGACGCGCCGCGTTCGCCATCGCGCGCATGTCGGCGTTGGGTTCCATCTTGGGATCGTTCATCACACGGCCCGCAGGTGGGCGGGGCGGTCGACCCGGCGGGTGCGGAGCAGCCGGTCCGGGGACGCGATCTGGGCGGGCATCACGATCTTGGCGAGTTCGGTGCAGGCGTGCACCAGGGCGTCCACCCGGTTCGGGGACGACCCTTCGCCGGGCACCCAGGTGGTCTGCTCTTCTTCCAGTTCGGCGAGGTCGCCGGAGCGGCCGACGTGGAAGACCCGGCCCTTCTCGTAGAGCGCGACGATCGGTTCGGCACGCAGTTCCTTCCCGCGCCGGGACTCGGCGAGGATCACCCGGGCTCCGTTGTGGCCGGTGGATTCCAGCGTGTGCTTGACCATGTCACCGCCGTAGTTCTTCTCGGCGACGATGGCGTCGGCCTTGAACGTCTCGTACTCACCGTTCGCCCGACCAGCCCACCCGGCGGGACTGTACTTGCCGGTCGCGTCGGCGAACACGTACAGGTTGCGGTCGTGGCCGATACCGACGGTGATGATGCCGGTGTCGTCAGACTTCTTGTTGGTGGACCCGGCGGGGTCGACCCCCACCACCATCCGGATCATCGGGGGCGGGTCAAGGATGTAGTGGAACATCTCCCAGTTCCACAGGGCGCCTTCCACATCTTCGAGGACTTCGCCGTGGAGTTCCTGGCGTCCGGTGCGGGTGCCTTCGTACCGTTCGAGGATGGTGTCCCGGAACGTAGGGGCCAGGTTGATCAAGTTCGCGTAGGTGGACACGGTGTGGGTGATAGTGCGGGGGTCTTTCAGGAGGGTCTTCATGAACCCGGTGGGCTTGGGAGTGGTGGTGGCGACCACCTTCGGCCGCAACGGTTGACCGTTGATGCTCCGCTTCACCCGGAGACCGAGCAACAGGTTGTCCCAGCACTCGGTGGCGAGGTCCCAGTGAGCGGGCTCGTCGGCCCACGCGAACCCGTGCTCGGGGCCACGGAGCCGGTCGGGCTCCTCGGCGGAGAACCCCTGGCCGATGCACCCGCTGGGCCAGGTGAGCCGCTTCCTCGACGGCTCCCACAGTGGGCGCTTGCCGGGGGGTGCGGTCGCCAGGATGCCGGACTCTCCCTCGACCATGATCTCGCGGAGGTCGGGTCCGGTGGCGGCGATGAGCGCGACTCGGGGGGTGGCTTCCGATGCCCGGTGCGTCACCTCCGATCCGGTGCGGGTTTTCCCGGAGCCGCGCCCACCTTTGAGCAGCCACACCAGCCAGTCCAGCGACCAGTACGGGGGCCGTTGGTCGGCTCGGGCGTGCTGCCAGTCCCAGGTGTCGTGGGGGTTGCCGTCGCAATCAGGGCGTTGGCAGTAGAACGGCCGCCATGACGAGTTGGAGAACTCGTTCAGCAGTTCGACAGCACGGGCTTGGGACTCGGGTCGCCAGTGCCGGTATTCATCGAGGCCAACCTCTGGCACGTGGCCCGGTGTCGGGTCACGCATGGCAGACACCAGAACCCGCCGTGTAGGCGGGTGGCGTGGGCGCCAGGGCGCAGCAGAAGGCCGCAGCCACCTGCACACCGTTGGGTCCACCTGACCTTCGCCATGCCACAAGAATACCCTTCTGCCCCATTTGACTCACCTGACTTCTTCGTTGGTGTTGGCGGGGCCGATCGCCACGGACTTCCAGAACCTCGACATCGTGTGGTTGGTCTGGCCGGGGTCGAACAGGTGACCCGCCGGTCCTCGGGGCGGTGGCAACGCGGCGACCAGTTCGTCGTAGTCCAACCCGAGGTCCCGGGCCAAGGCGGCACAGGTCGCCAACTGGTAGTACACGGTGTTCGACGGCACGCCGGTCTTCAGGCAGGCGTCGTAGACCAGCATCGGCATGTCGGCCGAGGTGGTGAACTGCACCTTCGCCCGGAACTCATCCAGCCTGAATGGCATCGTCTGGCCCTTCGATCTCTCCGGCGATGATGTCGTACTCGACGACCTCGGGCATCTGGAACGCCACCACCTTGGCGACCCAGGCTTCCAGTTCGGCTTGCGACGGGTTGTGCACGACAACCTCGACGGGGGAGTCCAGCCCGAACAGTTTGCGGTGGTCGGCGATCACCTCCCGAGCCTTGGAGATGAACACGGCCTGGTCGGGGTTCTCGGGGTCGATGGCCTTGGGCCAGGCGGCCCGGATCAGCCGTTCCAGGCGAGCGCCCGCCAGCCTGCGCATCTTCTCCCGGTCGTCGGCGTTGGCGAGTTCGCGTTCCAGCGCCTTCTCGGTGGCGACCATGGCGGTGCGGGGGGTGGGGTAGCCGAGACCTTGGGCGATCTCGGTCCAGGTCGCCCCGGCGTACCGCATCTGCAAGGCGGCGTTGGCCTTGCGATTCCGAGCGCGTCCGGCCGCGTTGCCGGGGTCCTTCCACTGCTTCGTCGGTGAGGACACTCCGGTCGGGTCTGTGCTGTCCTGTTGCTGCACCATCGTTGCCTCCAACGCCTGTTCTACACGGTCTCAGTGGGAACCGGCGACGCCCACGCCCCGATCAGGGACCACACGTGCCACCGCCACAACAGGGTGGGGGTGTGCCACCCGGCGGCGGTCAGGTCCCTGGCGATCCAGGTCGGGGACGCCTGGTACAGCATCCCCCGCAGCGCCTTGGTCTTGGCGACCCGATCCGGGTCGGTGACCCCGGCGTCCGTCTTGTACTCGTCGAGGGCGGCGACCGCGACCTCTTCCCACCGGGGTCGGCGGTGCCGAGTCTTGGCGGCCACCAGCACGCACCCGGTGGGCTTGGACCTGACCCGGGCGTCGTGCAGGATGCGCACCCATTGGCCGGGGGGCACGAACTGGAGCAGCCACAGGCACACGGTCAGGTCGGCGTCGTGGTGGTCGAGGGTGCCGGGCAGGGACAGCAGGTGGGTCTTCGCGGACGGCACCCGCTGCTCGGCTTCGGCGAGCATCGAGGGGTCCTCGTCGTACAGGTGGTAGTCGACGGCCCGGTCGTGCAGGTGGGCTTGGAGGGTGGCAGCGGTGCGGCCAGTGGAGCAGCCGAGGTCAGCGACGGTGCCGCCGGGGGGAACCGCGAACTCGGCGACCAGACTGACCAGGCGTTGCACGTCGGCGTACCCGGGCAGGTGCGCGGCGACGTGGGTGTCGAACTCGGGGCCGAAGTCGGTGAACGTCCAATCGCTCATACCGGCACCTTCCCGAACATCCGCAGGTGCTCTGCACGGTAGTACCGGGTGGGGTCGGCGATCAGGTTCGCGGTGGCCTTGGTGATCTTGGTCCCGGTCTGGAAGGCGTGCTTGGGCCGCCACCCCAACCCTTCGGGGAGCAGGTCGTCGAGGGCGGTGGCGAGGACCGCTTTGGGGTGTGCCCCACCCTGGGTGATCTGGTCGCGGGACATGCCGAGGATGTGCCGGACCAAGGGGTCGTGCAGGAACGGCAACCGGGGTTCGATGCCGTGCGCCATGAACACCTTGTTGGTGCGGGCGAAGTTCTTCTTGTGCTGCCGGGTGAACATCTCGGACCGGTAGCCGAACCACCCGGAGCGTTGGATGCCGTGCCACCCCCACCCGTAGGAGCCGAACAGTTCGTCGGAGCCTTCCCCGGACAAGACGACCTTCACCCCGTCCCGGCGCATGGCGTCGGCGAGCGGGAGGCAGCCGAGGGCTATCTCGATCTGGGCCTTGTAGACCATCTCGGTGGCGGCGATGGCGTCGCCGATGGTGGCCCGGGTGGGTTCGGGGATGGGCACTTCGATCAGGGGTAGGCCGAGGTGGTCGCACACGATCCTGGACCACTTCAGGTCGGCGGTGCGCTTGTTGTAGAACGCGGTGTAGCAGGTGGGCTGGTAGCCGTTCTTGACCAAGAGGGCGAGGATCGCCGAGGAGTCGAGGCCGCCGGACACCAGGCAGGCGACCGGGGCGTCGGAGGTCATCCGGTCCACGGCACCGTCGGCGAGCAGGGCGGCGAGGTCGCCGTCGGGGTGGTCTCGTTCGCTGAGGGGTTCGGCCCAGGTGTGGGAGACCACGTCGGACCCGGTGATGGACAGGTAGGTGCCGGGTTCGACCCACCCGATCGTGTGCGGGTACACGCCGTGGGCGAGGAGGGCCTTGATCTCGGAGGCGTACACGATCTGGTTGGTGCGGGTGCGGCCCCAGTGCAGGGGGACTTCGCCGTAGTGGTCGCGGGCCAGCCACAGGGTGTGCCCGTCGGTCCAGGCGAGGGCGAACATGCCGTGCAGCATCGGCAGGGCGTCGGTGCCGTACCGGTGCAGGGCTGTGGCGACGACCTCGGTGTCGCCGGTGGTGCGCCAATCCCCGCCCAAGGCGTGCCGCAGTTTGTGCGGCTGCCACAGTTCGCCGTTGTAGGTGACCACCACGGCCCCGGTGTCCCAGGGCTGGTTGGAGTCGTCGGTGAGGTCTTGGACGGCGAGCCGGGTGTGACCGAGCAGGTAAGGGCCGCAGACCAGGGTGGCTTGGTGGTCGGGGCCACGGTGGGCGAGGGTGGACAGGTCGACGGTGGCGATCTGGCCGCCGATCAGACCGCACACAGGACCGTGTCCTTCAAGGTGGCGGCGACGGCTCGCATCATCGGGGGTGGCACGGCGCGGCCGAGTCGTTCCCACCGTTGGGCGTAGGTGCCGGTGAGGATGTAGTCGTCGGGGAACCCGCAGAGGGCTTTGAGTTCGCTGATGCTGAAACTGCGGGTCCGGTCGGGGTGTGGGTGTTCGGACAGGACGTGGTCGTCGGCGAGGGTGGTCAGGTCGACGCCGGTGTCGGGGTCGATCCTCAGTGGTGGGGCTCCGGTGAGGATGGCTTGCCGGATCGCGCGTCCGTGGATGCCGCTGGCTTGGAGGGTGGGCAGGGGCCTGGCGGCGTGGATGCGGTCCCATCGGGCGTTGGAGTTGCGAGGGTTGTGGGTCCACAGGCAGGCGAGGCGTCCGAGGACCACGGACATGGGCACGACGGGACCGGGGGTGGGGTGGGGTGGCTCGATGTCGAGGTCGTTGCGGACCCCGACGAAGATCACCCGGACTCGTTTCTGGGGGACGCCGAGGCGGGAGGCGTCGAGTTTGCGGGCGGCGACCCGGTAGCCGCATCCGGCGAGGGCGGCGTGGATGGTCTTGAAGTGGCCGACAGAGACCCCGGAGGCGAGGCCGGGGACGTTCTCGGCGACGAAGGTCTTGGGTTGGAGGGCGTCGAGGAGCCGGATGTATTCGCCGAACAGGTCGTCGGTGCGTTGGGTGGTGTCGGAGTAGCGGCGGACCTTGCCCCAGGTGGCGCTGGTGAGACCGCCGGTGGTGTAGGCGGCGCAGGGTGGGGAGCCGTCGAGGAGGTCGATCTCGCCGACGCTGAGGCCGGTGGCGGACAGGATGTGGCCGGGGGTGATGGTGCGGATGTCGGCGCAGTTGAGGATGGTGTCGCGGTGGTTGGCGGCGTAGGTCTGGGCGGCGGCGGGGATGAACTCGTTGGCCCACACCACGTCGTATCCGGCTTGTTCGTACCCGAGGCAGGACCCGCCTGCCCCGGAGAAGGTGGACACGACTTTAGGGTTGGGCATTCCCGTTCCATTCGTAGCCGCAGGCGGGGCAGGTGTGGGCGGTGGGCAGGTCGGGGGGGATGGTGGCGAACCCGGCGTGGTCGAGGCGGGTGACGAGTTGCCGGAGGTCTTCGAGGTCCTGGTCGGCCCACCCGGTGCCGAGCAAGGTGTCGTCGGTGGCGATGGTGTCGAGGAGGGACAGCAGGAGGTTGTCGTCGTAGGTGCCGAGTTGGGCGGATCGGTTGTCGACGAGCAGGATGCGGCGGGCGGTGGCGTCGTCGACATCGAGCCAGACGACGGGGACCTTGTCGGCGCCGAGGGACAGGAGGGCGGCCGTGGTGTGGTTACCGGCGAGTAACGTGCCGTCTTTGCGGGCGTAGACCGGACGGTAGAGGCCGTTGATCTCGATGGAGGTGGCGATCGCGTCGGTGTCGCCGTTCCAGGGATTGTCGGGGTGCGGGTGGACCTGGTCGATGTCGACCAGGAGGGGGGCCAGGGATTCGTGGCCTTGGGCGAGTCCGCCGAGCGGGATCATGGT
>Ga0193738_1000452_pt1 | contig 21596 bp, 18 predicted proteins | sample L2a1metaG_FD_144927 | JGI IMG/M metagenome (GOLD analysis project Ga0193738, IMG submission 144927) | Soil microbial communities from a riparian zone of the East river system, Colorado, United States - L2a1 | ecosystem: Environmental > Terrestrial > Soil > Riparian zone | place: USA: East River...
CCGCGCCGAGGACGGCGTTGCTGCGCGAGTTCAAGGCCACACCCAACGCCGTGCTCTTCGCCACGTCCAGTTTCTGGCAGGGCGTGGATGTCGTCGGCGAGTCGCTCAGCTGCGTGATCATCGACAAGCTGCCGTTTGCGTCCCCCGGCGACCCGATCACCTCAGCGCGGATCGAGGCGATCAACGAAGCGGGCGGCAACGCCTTTGGCGAGTACCAGATCCCGCTGGCGATCCTGGCGCTGCAGCAGGGACTGGGGCGGTTGATCCGCCACCGGACCGACCGCGGCGTCCTCGCCGTCCTCGACCCACGGCTCAAGACCATGGGCTACGGGCGAAGATTTCTTGCATCTTTACCCCCCGCACCCGTAACGCACGACCTCGAAAGTATCGATAAGTTCTTTGATGCGTGAAGTGCGTACGGGGGCGGTCCGCCCGATCCTGAAGTGGGCCGGGGGCAAGCGCCAGCTCCTGCCGGAGCTGCGGCCGTTCTATCCACGTGAGTTCGATCGCTTTATCGAGCCGTTCCTGGGCAGCGCGGCGGTGTTCCTGGACCTGCACAACCTCGGCCTGCTGGACGGGAGACGGGTTGTTCTGTCGGACATCAACGCCGATGTGATCGGCTGCTACCTCGCGGTGCGGGACTTCCCCGACCAGGTGGTCAAGGCCCTGCGGGTACTCGAGGCCGACTACAAGTCTGGCGGTGCCGCACATTTCTACGACATCCGGGATCGCGCATTCAATCCCGCGCGCCGCGTCATCCGTCAGCTCCCGGATCCGGCCGCCGCCTATACGCCGCGGCTGGCGGCGATGCTCATCTATCTGAATCGCACCGGGTTTAATGGCCTGTTCCGGTTGAACGCCCGCGGCGAGTTCAACGTGCCGGCCGGCCGCTACGCCAGCCCCCTGATCTGCGACGAAGAGAACCTGCACGCGTGGAGCGACGCCCTGAAGCGGCCGGGCCGGACGCTCAAGGTCCGCACGTTCGATCGCGCGCTGGCCCACTCGGGCGAAGGGGACTTCGTCTATCTCGACCCGCCGTATGCGCCGTTGAGCGGCACCGCGCGGTTCACGTCCTACACAGCGGGGGGGTTTGGCGCCGGCGAGCAGGAAACCCTGCAGCGCGCCGTCATCGCGCTGGCGTCTCGCGGGGCGTCGGTCCTGCTCAGCAATTCGGCGGCGCCCCAGATCCGCCAGCTTTATGCCCGCCACAGTGGCGCCCGGTCCGCCGGCCTGCGGGCCAAGACAGTCGCGGCGCGCCGCGCCATCAACTCGCGCGCGTCCAGCCGGGGTCCGGTCCGCGAATACCTCATCACGAACGTCGCTCCCCGCTCGTTGTAAGATGAAGCTTTCAGTGGAGGATTCCCAAATGAGGACGATGACGAGCGCCTCACTTCGCCGGACGCTCCTGATGTGTGCAGTGGTCCTGGCCCTCGTGGTCGGCGCCGCCCCGGCGTTCGCGCAGACCGGGCAGATAAAGGGCAAGGTCGTCGACCAGGCGGGACAGCCTGTCGACGCCGCGCAGGTCAAGCTCTATAACCACGGCACCAACCGGACGATCGAGACCAAGAGCAACAAGAAGGGTGAGTACATCCAGGTCGGCCTGTCGCCGGGCAAGTACACGGTGACGGCCACCAAGGGCGAGATGACGTTCACGCGCGATGTGGACATGCATCTCGACATGGTCAATCTGGACATCACCCTCGGAGCCGCCGGCGCCAAGGGCGCCCCGGTGTCGAAGGAAGAGGCCGCGAAGATCAAGGCCAAGGCGGAATCGGCGACCAAAGCGTTCAACGAGGGCGTCGAACTGAGCAACACGGGCAAGAACGACGAGGCGATCGCGAAGTTCAACGAAGTCATCGCCGCGATGCCCAACTGCGCCGAGTGCTACGCCAACATCGGCACCGTGCAGACCAAGGCACAGAAGTACGCCGAGGCCGAGGCCGCGTACAAGAAGGCGATCGAGATCAAGGCGGACTTCGCCGAGGCCTACAACGGCCTGGCCAATCTGTACAACACCCAGAAGAAGTTCGACCAGGCGGCGGAGATGAGCAAGAAGGCGATGGAACTCGCCGCGGCCTCCGGCGGCGCTGCCGGAGCAGGTGCTGCGACGCCAGCCGGCAACGCCGCGAACGTGTTCAATCAGGGAGTCATTCTCTGGAACGCGCAGAAGTTCGCCGAAGCCAAGACGCAGTTCGAGGCGGCCGTGAAGCTGGATCCGAACCTGGCCGAAGCGCACTACTGGCTCGGCATGGCGACGCTCAACAGCGGCGACATGGCCGGGGCCAAGCCGAAGTTCGAGACCTATCTGAAACTCGCCCCCACGGGTCAGTACGCCGAGACCGCGAAACAGGTCATCGCGTCGATCAAGTAAGTCCCGTCGTGAACGATATCGTCGGCAACCTCGCGGCGATCCGGGAACGGATCGCCGCGGCGGCTGCCGCGGCCGGTCGCCCCCCAGACGACATCCGCCTCCTCGCCGTCTCGAAAACCTTCAGCGCCGACCACGTCCGCGCCGCCTATACTGCCGGGCAGCGCGACTTCGGGGAGAACAAAGTCCAGGAAGGCCTGCAGAAAATCGAGGAAACGGCCGATTTAGCTATCAGGTGGCACCTGATCGGGCACCTCCAGTCGAACAAGGCGAAGAGGGCCGCGGAGGCCTTTGCCGCCATCCATTCGATCGATTCGGTGGAACTCCTCCGGCGCGTGGACCTGGCGGCGGCCGACGCGGGGGCGATGCCCGACCTGTATATCCAGGTGGATCTCGCCGGTGAATCGACGAAGTTCGGCGCCCCGGAAGCGGACGTTCCGGCGATCGCGCGAGCGGCGATGACGTGCCGGGCCGCGCGGCTGAAGGGTTTGATGCTGCTGCCGCCGTGGTTCGACGAGCCGGAACGTGCGCGCCCCTACTTCCGCCGCCTGCGAGAGCTGCAGGAACGATTGGTGAGGGACGGCATCGACAAGACCTACATGCGAGAGCTGTCGATGGGCATGAGCCACGATTTCGAAGTAGCGATCCAGGAAGGGGCCACGCTCGTGCGCGTCGGCACCGCGATTTTCGGAAAACGGATTGTGAGGACCTGATGTTCGACCGCACCCAGCAGCCGCCCCGCACCGACGATCCCGTCGCCCCGCAGCCGCCCGAACGGATGATGCGCATCACGCCGATGGACATGCGGCAACAGCGCTTCAAGGGCGCGATGCGCGGCTACGACCGGACCGAGGTGGTCGCGTTCCTGACCGAGGCCGCCGACGACTACGAGCAGGCGATGTGCGAGATCGATCGCCTCCGGGGCGATCTGGCGCGGATGGAGGCGCTGCTCTCGGAGCACCGCCTGCGTGAGAACAACCTGCGCGACACGCTGCTGACGGCGCAGAAGGTCACCGGGGACCTCAAGGAGAACGCGCAGAACGAGGCCAAGCTGATCGTGCGCGAGGCGCAGGGACGCGCCGACATGCTGCTACAGAAGGCGCAGGTCCGGCTCGAGGAGATCGATCACGACATCAACGAGCTGAAGCTCCGTCGCCGCGATGCCGAAGGGTCACTCGAAGGGACCATCCAGGCGCTGTATCGCGCGCTCGAGTTCATCCGCGACCAGGATCAGACGCGCACCGCCAACGACGACAAGCTCCTGCTTCATCGTCCGCGCCAGGCGGACCAGACGTCAGCGGCGCCGAAGCCGCTGCTCGAAGAGCGCACAGGCTCCAGTTAGTTCGCGGTCGGCGGTTTGCAGTCCGCAGTTCTCAATATTCGCGTCATCCCCCGGTCACCCCGCACCTGCGTGGACGGCATGCGGGGGGACGCGATCCTCATCCGCCTCAACGCACCTCCGGTCGATGGAGCGGCCAACGAGGCCTTGATCGCTTTCCTGTCCGACGTTCTCGGCGTTCCCCGACGCGATATCAGCCTGGTGGCGGGCGAGAAGTCGCGCGACAAGCGCGTGCGCGTTGTCGGTGTCGACCAGCAGTCGGCGCTTGACCGTTTGCGGTAGCATCGCCGAGTGCTCCTCGTACGCCACATCCGACAACTGATCACCTGCGCCGGTGCGGCGCCGCGTCTGGGCGCGGACCAGCGCGCTGTCGGCATCATCGACGACGGAGTTGTCGTCGCCGACGGCGAACGAATCGTCTTCGCCGGACCGGAGCGCGAGCTGCCGGCTTCGCTGGCATCGGCGCCCGACAGCACCACCATCGACGGCCGCAACCTCTCCGTCGTCCCGGGATTCGTCGATCCCCATACGCACGCGATGTTCGCGGGGGACCGGCGCGACGAGCTGCGGCGGCGACTCGGTGGGGCCACGTACGCGCAGATTGCGGCCGAGGGCGGCGGAATCGTCTCCACAGTCCGCAACACGCGGGCTGCCAGCGAGGACGACCTGGTCGCGGCGACGCGGCCGCGGCTTGCCGAGATGCTCGCCTGCGGCACGACGACGGTGGAGGTGAAGAGCGGGTACGGGCTCGACGTGGCCAGCGAGATCAAGATGCTGCGCGCGATCCAGCGGCTCGCCAACGAGCAGCCGATGGATCTGGTGCCGACCTTCATGGGCGCGCACGAGATCCCGATCGACTACCGCGGCCGGCGCGAGGAGTACGTTCGGCTGGTCATCGACGAGATGATCCCTGCCGCCGTCGGCCTCGCCGAGTGGTGCGACGTGTTCTGCGAGACCGGGGTGTTCACGCCGGAGGAATCGACGCGGATTCTGCAGGCCGGCGCCGCGCGCGGACTGAAGCCACGCATCCATGCCGATGAGCTCGGCGCAAGCGGAGGGTCGCAGGTCGCCGCCGCCGTGGGCGCGCGATCGGCGGACCATCTGATCTTCGTCCCCGACGACGGCATCCGCGCCATGCGGGACGCGGGCGTCGTCGCCACGCTGCTGCCCAACGCAGCCTTCTACCTGAAGCTTGGGCGGTTCGCCCCCGCCCGTGCGCTGATCGACGCCGGCGTGCCGGTCGCCCTTGCGACGGACGTGAATCCTGGCGGCGGGTTCTCACCCTCGATGCCGTTCGCGATGACGCTGGCCTGCTTCGGGATGGGGCTGACCTTCGAAGAGGCACTGGTGGCCGCAACGATCAACGGCGCCTACTCACTCGATCGTCACGCTTCCGTCGGCAGCCTTGAAGCAGGTAAGCTGATGGACGCGGTGCTGATCGACGGCGACGCAATCGACCTGATCCGCGTCGGCGCAGCAACGATCGCCGGGGTGATCAAGCGTGGCGAGATCGTCTTTCAGCCATCACCCATCGGCGAGCGAGCGCAGCGACGCGAGCCACGCGACCGGAGCGAGCCGGCGAAGCGGCGAGCGAGGCGCGTGTAGGGGAGTCCGAGGGGCGAAGCCCCTCGGAAAATAAATGAAATTCATCGACAAGATGGTCACCGAGCTCCTGGCGGACTTCCGCGCCCCGGAGCCTACCCCTGGCGGCGGATCCGCCTCGGCCCTGGCGGGCGCGCTCGGCGCCTCCCTGCTCGCGATGGTCGCCGGGCTGCCCAAGTCGAAAGCCACGACCGCCGAGGACGTGGCGCGGCTCAAGGCAGCCGGAGACCGTTGCACCGAGCTGTCGCTGGACCTCGCCGGCCTGGTCGATCGCGACAGCGAGGCCTACACGCAGGTCATGAACGCCTATAAGAAGCCGAAGGCCACCGACGAGGAGAAGGTCGCGCGCTCCGCCGCGATCCAGGAAGGCTTCCGCGCCGCCATCGCCACCCCGCTCGAGGTGATGCGCGCCTGCGCTGCCGCCGGCGAACAGGGCGTCGTCGTGGCGACCCTCGGCAACCCGTCTGCGTTCAGCGACGTGCAGGTGGGATTGGAGCTGCTCGGCGCCGCACTCCGCGGGGCGAAGCTGAACGTCGAGATCAACCTGGACAGCATCAAGGACGCGGAATACGCCGACAAGGCGAGGGGTGAGGCCGTGGAACTCGAGCGCGCGCTGGAGCACGAAACCAGCGCGGCGAAGCGCTGCTAAGGCGCTAGCAGCCCGTGGTGAAAACTACTTCTCGTGAGCCGCTACGGAAGACCGCTGCGCTCGTGGTAAAGCGAAGCGTGAGCGGTGAAACCTCGTGTCCGGACCGCGCATGACGAGCAGCCAGATGCCAGAGCGCGCGGAGCAGCGCCAATAGCGCGGCGATGACGGCAATGCGCCGCCCTTGTAGTCCTCGCGGCGTGCCGACGCCGATCAGCTGCCGCATGACCAGGCCGAGATTGAAGCCAGCGGTGTGGATCAGCAGCCGCTTGCGAATGTTGGTGTGCCCCCGCAGATGCACGCGGCGCATGCCGCCAGTTTCGTAGAGATGCGCGAAGGGCCGTTCCAGACGCTCCCCCCGCAGCCGCAGCAGACGCAGGCCTCGCGGCCCGCGAATCCGTCGACGATTGCGATAGACGACGGTCCGTGCCTCGGGCTTGTCCTTCCAGTTGCGGCGTCCCCGATCGGGTTCGGAGATGTAGCTGCGGACACCCACGGCTTCGAGGTCCACGAGCGACTGGTTGCTGTGATAACCCTTGTCGCCGACCACCTCCTGGAGGCCGCTGCCATCGGGCCGCACGGCTTCGATCTGTTCGGCCGCTTCAATCAGCGTCTCGCGGCTGGTCGTCGTGTCGCCCTCGTCGGCATCCTGCACCGTCACCGCGACGACCGCACCCGTCTCGAGATCGACGGCGTGCTCGGCTTTGTGGGCCAGGTGCGTCCGCCCATCCTTCATCTTGGTAATCTTCGCGTCGGGATCCTGCGGATGGGTCCAATCGTCGTTCGACCCTTTCTTCTTCCGCTTTCGGTCAATACGCGCCAGATCAGCCCGGGTCGGTGTTTCGATGCCGGAGGCCCGCGCGAGCTCCGTCAAGAAGGCTTGATAGCTCTCCCCGCTGTCGCGCCGTACGATGCTGCGCAGCGCGGCGTTCGCCTCAAGCGTTGTCGCATCAATGCCGACAGTTTTCCCCTTGACCAGGCCCGCATCGGCCAGTCGGTGCAACATCCAGGTGAAGACCGCCTCGTGCGTCTCCAGATCGATCAGGCGACGCGTTCGGGAGATCGTCGAATGGTCCGGGGAAGCCTCCGGCAACACCAAGCCGAGGAATTCACGCAACGCAAACGAATCGGCAGCCCGCCACGCAATCGCGCGCTCAGCGTCCAAGCCCTCGAAGTAGCCGATCAGCAACAGCCGGAAATAGCGTCCGGGCGGCAGCCCCGGTCGCCCCTCGTCCGAGTAGAATCGCTGACATAGTTCTTCGACGTACTTGTCAAAGTCATGCTCGTCGAGCATCTGATTCATCGCGTGTAGAAGGGATGAGCGGCACTGCGCGGCAGGTCTTGGGTCGCCACCCACATCGACGCCTGCTTCGCGTGCCGCTTTCGTTTGCCCATCGCCATCGGCGACAGTGTAGTTCGCGCGATCGATCGCGTCGATCCCTGAAATCACACAACGCGTGTTCGAAGAACATGTTTCTGACTGACCAGCGATTCCTCGGTCGGCTCTCGGCCGGTTCTCCAGAATGGTGATGCATGGATCCATGTGTCTTTTGTCGAATCCTCGCCGGCCAGCTCCCGTCCAGTCCGGTCCTCGACAGCGACCTCATCGTGGCATTTCTCGACATCCATCCCTGGAATCCGGGCCACACGCTTGTGTTGCCGCGCCGACATGTTGAGTCGTTCACGGATCTGAGTCCGATGGAGGTGGAACAGCTGGCACTTCGCGGTCAGCAGATAGCGACAGCGTTGAAGCAGGGATTCGATGGGTGCGAAGCCGTCACGTTCTCTTTGGCCGACGGTGTCGCCGCGGGACAAGATGTACCCCACACTCACTTGCACGTGGTCCCACGACGAACGGGGGATGGGCTCGGTTGGCGAGCGGCCGGTCAGCTCCAGGACCGAGAGACGCTGGACGCCATCGCCTCTCAACTCAGGACGGCGCTGGGCGTCTCTTTACGGGTTAGCTAAAACAAGAGTCCGACGCGACACTTTCACCACGGGCTGCTAGGGCGTCGTGTAGGAGAAGTCGAACCGCCGAACGTAGCCGGGGGCGACCTGGACGTTCACCGCATAGGCGGCTTTGATGACCACCTTGTCGTTGACGCCGACGACGCTGCGGCGGGTGATCTCGATGAAATCGACCTCTTGCGGGACCTGGTGCTCACTGGCGGCTTTCATCACCGCGAGCTTCAGTGCATCGTCGGGTTTGGCGGCGCCGAAGAGCGCAATCTCACGGACGGCGTCGTTGAACTGCTGATCGTGGAAGAACACCAGCCCCACGCGAAAAACGGCGTTCATGATCAGCAGGAAGATGACGATGCTGATGACGCGTTTGATCATGGACTGGGTATCTCAGCGAATCTGATGAAACAGCCGCTCCCAGCGGGTCTTGGTGAAGAAATGGGTCACGACGGAGCCCAATCGCTTGATCGAGGCCCCGAGACCCTCGTCTAAATAGTCTTCTCGGCCGGACTCGTAGGACCAATAGATCAGCAGGGCTTTTCCCTTCACGTAACCCCTGGGCAGGAACCCCCAATACCGGCTGTCCTGCGAGTTGTCCCGGTTGTCCCCCATCACGAAATACGAGTCTGCAGGGACGGTCACCGGGCCGAACCGCTCCCGGACGTCGAACGACGTCACTTCCTGGTAATCGTTCGACGGCGGCGTCAGGAAGTGGACATAGGGCTCGTCGAGCGCCTGGCCGTTGATGTGGACCTTCTTGTTCTTCAGTTCGATCGTTTCGCCCGGCAGCCCGATGACGCGCTTGATGAAGTCGCGATCCGGCTCGTCCGGGTACTTGAAGACGACGATGTCGCCGCGGTGGACCTGGCGGACTGGCAGGACGGCGCGGCCGATCGCCAGCGGCGTCGGGCCGAAGATGAACTTGTTGACCAGCAGGTGATCGCCGATCAGCAGGTTGTTCTCCATCGACCCCGTCGGGATCTTGAACGCCTGCACGACCCACGTCCGCACGAACAGCGCCAGCACGACGGCGATGACAATCGACTCGAAGTACTCGCGGACGACGGATTTCTTGACTGTCGCGGTGGTCGTCATTCGGTGTCCATCTTCAGTACCGCGAGGAACGCTTCCTGCGGGATCTCGACGCGGCCGACCCGCTTCATCCGCTTCTTGCCTTCCTTCTGTTTCTCGAGCAGCTTGCGCTTGCGGCTGATGTCGCCGCCGTAGCATTTGGCCAGCACGTTCTTACGCATCGCCCTGACCGATTCGCGCGCGATGATCCGGCCGCCGATCGCCGCCTGGATCGCGACCTCGAACATCTGCCGCGGAATCAGCTCGCGCATCTTCGACGCCAGCTGGCGGCCCCGCGCGTAGGCGGCGTCGCGATGGACGATGATCGACAGCGCGTCCACCGGCTCCTCGTTGACCAGGATGTCCATCTTGACCAGCGGCGATTCCCAGTAGCCGGTCACATGGTAGTCGAGCGAGGCGTAGCCGCGCGAGATTGTCTTCAGCCGGTCGTAGAAGTCGAGCACGACCTCGTTGAACGGCAGCTCGTAGGTGATCATCACGCGATCGCTGGCCAGGTATTCGAGGTTCTTCTGAACCCCACGCTTTTCCTGGCACAGCTCGAGGATGCCGCCGACGTGCGTCGAGGGCGTCAGGATCGTCGAGGTGATGATCGGTTCCTCGATCTTCTCGATGCGGCCCGCGTCGGGCAGCTTGGCCGGGCTGTCGATCTCCTGCACCACCCCGTCGGTCGTCGTGACGCGGTAAAGAACACCCGGCGCCGTGGTGATCAGATCGACGTCGAACTCCCGCTCGAGCCGCTCCTGCACGATCTCCATATGCAGCAGGCCGAGAAAGCCGCAGCGGAATCCGAAGCCGAGCGCCAGCGACGTCTCGGGCTCGAAGTGGAACGAGGCGTCGTTCAGCCGCAGCTTCTCGAGCGCGTCGCGCAACTGCGGATACTCGCTGCCTTCGACCGGGTAGAGCCCGGCGAAGACCATCGGCTTCATTTCCTTGAAGCCCGGGAACGCTTCGACGGTCGGGTTCCCGGCCTCGGTGATGGTGTCGCCAATCTGAGCGTCGCTGACCGTCTTGATGCCGGCGAAGATGAAGCCGACTTCGCCGACGCCGAGTTCTTCGACCGGCTGCGGCTTGGGAGAGAACGTCCCGACCTGTTCGACGGGGTACTCCTGGCCTTTCGCCATGAAGCGGATCTTCATGCCGGCTCGGACGGCGCCGTCGATCACGCGCGTGAGGATGATGACCCCGCGGTACGGGTCGTACCACGAGTCGAAGATCAGCGCCTTGAGCGGCGCATTCGGATCGCCTTTCGGCGACGGCAGGCGGTGGACGATCGCCTCGAGGATCTCGTGGACGCCGGTGCCTTCCTTCGCGCTGGCGAGGATCGCGTGGCTCGCATCGAGCCCGACGATCTCCTCGATCTGCCGCTTGGCTTCGTCGGGCTGGGCGCCGGGAAGATCGATCTTGTTGATGACAGGGACGATCTCGAGGTTGTTCTCGACCGCGAGGTAGGCGTTCGCCAGCGTCTGCGCTTCGACGCCCTGCGAGGCGTCCACGATCAACAGCGCGCCTTCCGACGCCGCCAGCGAGCGGGTGACCTCGTAGGAGAAATCCACGTGCCCGGGGGTATCGATCAGGTTGAGGATGTAGGTCTCCCCGTCGTCAGCCTTGTAGGTGAGCCGGACGGCGTGCGCCTTGATCGTAATGCCCCGCTCGCGCTCGAGGTCCATCGTGTCGAGGACCTGCGCCTCCATCTCGCGTTTCTGGAGCGCGCCGGTCATCTCGAGGAAACGGTCCGCCAGGGTGGACTTACCGTGGTCGATGTGGGCGATGACGGAAAAATTGCGGATTCTGGTCTGGTCCATCGATGCGGGCGTAAACGCAAATTATAGCATTTACGGGACTTGGACCGCTCCGCACCCAGGACGCGTGGGATCCGCCCGGCAGGCGACCAGGTCGGCGAGCGCCTCGCTGACCTCCTTGCGGGCGCGACGCTCCTGCGCCTTTCGAAGCGCCTTGCGGATGTTGTTGCTCAGCACCTCGACCACGGTTACGACCGGGATTCCCACTGGATAGAGAGTGGGACCGCGAAACTCCTCCTTGGTCACCTGGGACATGAATTCGTGATGGTACGAGGGCATGGGGGTCCGAAGGTATCCCGGTATCGCATCCTTCCAGGCCGGGTCCGCTTCCCATGCCTGGATCGTGACGCGGAAGACTGGGCCGTCACCAGTGCGGGACACTGTGGGCGCGGAAATGGGAGGCGGTTCGGCGAGTGCTTTGCGGATCCGGTCAAGCGCCGCGGCATCCGGGCCCGCGGGGGCCGGAGGCGCCTGCGCCAGCAGCAGCGTGAGTATCACCCCACCCACATCGTAAAGACGACCGAATTCCCTATCCGGCCGGATGTCCCTTCTCGTGCTCCAGCAACCACTGCTTCCGCCACTTGCCGCCGCCGTAGCCACACAACGTGCCGTCGGCGCGGATGACGCGGTGGCAGGGAACGACAATGGCGATCTGGTTCTGGCCGTTGACGCGGCCGATCGCGCGGACGGCCGCGGGGGATCCCACGCGGCGTGCCATGTCGGTGTAGGACCGCGTCTCGCCGTAGGGAATCTCGCAGAGCGCCTGCCACGCGGCCAGCTGGAACGGTGAGCCGCGCTGCTTCAGCGGGATGTCGAACTCGCGACGCGTGCCGGCGAAGTACTCGCGCATCTGGTGCGCGGTCTGGCGCAGGATCGGATGATCCCCTGGCACGATCGCGCTGGAGAGCTTCGCACGCAGCGCCCGCAATTCCGTTTCGAGGGCGCGCCGGTCCACGAACTCGAGCAGCTCGAGCCCGTGGTCGCCCGCTACCGCCAGCATCGGTCCGAGCGGACTCTCGATCCAGGTCGCCGTCAGCAGCGCCGTGTCACGCGCGCGTCCCGGCGTCTCGCCGAACACGCGCGCGAACGCGTCGCGGAAGCCGCTGTCGGACTCGAAGCCCGCTTCCATGCCCGCGTCGATCGTCGGCGCACCGGCGTGCAGCGCCTTCATCGCCGTGCCGAGCCGGCACGCGCGCTGATAGGCCTGGAAGGTCATGCCGAAGCTGCGCTTGAAGGTGCGGCGCACTTGCACCGGGTCCAGCCCGCGCACGCGCAGATCGTGGTCACGCAGTTTCAGGTCGGGATGAGACTTGATCTCGTCGAGCAGCGGCGCCAGCCAGTTCGGCGCGCCGGTCCCCGAGGTCATCGGCTCGCACACGCGGCACGGACGGTAGCCCCGATGCAGGGCCTCCTGGATCGTCGAGGCGTACTCGACGTTCTCGGGTTTCGGCTTGCGGGCGTGGCACGTCGGCCGGCAGAAGATCCCCGTCGTCCTCACGCAGGCGAAGAACAGCCCCTCGAAGGACTGGTCGCGCTCGACCAGCGCGCGGTACATCTGGGTCGTGGAAGGCAGCGTCATCATGGGCGCAGATTACGCGCCTGCGCCCAGTATGCGCTACCGGGATTTGGACAGGCAATTCGTCATTGCCGACTGGCGATTGCTGATTGAAGATTCACGAATTGTGGAGCCCCAATCGGCAATCGGCAATTAACGAATCTGCAATCTGCAGTCGCCAATCTGCAATGACCTACCGCTGGTCCAACGGAAGGAATGATTGAGGGTACGTCGGCCCCACGTAATCGGTCCTTGGACGTATGAGTCTGTTGTTCTTGTACTGCTCGAGGCAGTGCGCCGTCCAGCCCGAGACACGGCTGACCGCGAAGATCGGGGTGAACAGGTCGATCGCGATGCCGAGCGTGTAGTAGGTGGACGCCGAGTAGAAGTCCACGTTCGGATACAGCTTCTTCTCGCCGGTGACGAGCGCCTCGATGCGCTGCGACATCTCGTACCAGCGGGTACTGCCCGCGCGCTCGCCGAGGTCCTTTGACATCCGCCGCAAGTGCGTCGCGCGCGGATCCTCAGTTCTATACACTCGGTGCCCGAACCCTGGAATTTTTACCTTGCGGGCCAGCTTGCCGCGGATCGCTTCATCGATGCGCTCCGGCGTCGCTTCGGGGCCGATCTCGATCAGCAGCTTCATCACTTCGGCGTTGGCGCCGCCGTGGAGCGGTCCTTTGAGCGCGCCGATGGCGCCGACGATCGCCGAGTAGATGTCGGTCAGCGTCGCGGCCGAGACCCGCGCGGCGAACGTCGAGGCGTTCAGCTCGTGATCGGCGTGCAGCGTCAGGGCGATGTCGAACGCCCGCGTCGCCAGGGCCGAGGGACGATCCCCCTTCAGCATGTAGAGGAAATTCGCGGCGTGGCCCAGCGCCGGGTCCGGCTGGATCGGCCCACCGCCCTGCTGCAGGCGGCCAAAGGTGGCGACGATGCTGCCCATCTGCGCGGTGAGGCGGACGGCCTTGCGGTACTGCGCCTGTGGCGAGCTGTCGTTGGCTTCCGGATCGTACTGGCCGAGCGCCGACGTGAGCGTCCGCAGCATGTCCATGCCGTCGGAGGCGGGAAGTTGCTTCATCAGCCGCAGGATCGGCTCCGACAAGGGACGCGCGGCCGCCAGCTGCGACTGCAGGTCCCCCAGCTCGGCGCGGTTCGGCAAGCGCCCGTGCCAGAGCAGGTAACAGACCTCCTCGAACGTCGCGCCCTTCGCGAGGTCGTGGATGTCATGGCCGTAGTACGCAAGAACGCCGCGATCCCCGTCCAGATAACAAATGGACGACGTCGCGGCGACCACGTCTTCGAGACCGGCCTTGGGCTTCGCTTCCTCTACAGCCATATCTGGATCATATCAGGGCGACTTGCCGATCGGCGGCCGCTTGTGACGGCCGACCGGCGCGCGTACAGCACGAAGGCCACAAAGACCACGAAGATCACTAACGAGTTTGTGATCTTGGTGAGCTTCGTGGCCCTGGGGAATACGGAGGCCGTTGCCCGTGACAGCCTATTTGGCGATCTCGGGGGCCATCTCCTCGTTGCCGGTGAACTGCTGGAGAATCGACAGCAGCCCGGTGTAGAGGAAACCGACCTGGAACAGCATCAGGAACGGAACGGTGCCGTAGATCTGGTTGCTCAGCGCGTAGAACACCGTGCCGGTGAAGTACAGCCCCAGCGCGAGTTCGATGATCGACTGCGTGCCGACCGTCTGGTGGTACTTCTTGCCGGCCCATTCGTCACTGTCGCGCTCGATGCCGTACTTCGGCGTCCGCGCGAACTCACTCTGCTTCCGGAACAGCGCTTCGAGCACGGCCTTGGTGTTGTTGATCGAGAGCCCGATCCCGATAGACATGAGGAACGGCAGGTACTTCAAACGGGAGCGCCAGTCGGAATGCAGTTCCTTCTGCGACTTCATGTAGAACCGGAAGAAGGACCACGTCGCCAGCATGAACAGGGGAAGGTCGATCAGGAGCGTCTCGGTCCAGCCCATGTTGTACCGGACCCACATCGCAGGGAACATGAGGACCGACAGCGCGCACATCAGCAGGTAGTTGAAGTTCGCGGTCAGGTGGAAGAACGCCTCGACCTTGACCTGCAGCGGCTGCTTCGACCGCAGGATCTGCGGCAACAGCTTCATGCAGGTCTGGATCGAGCCCTTCGCCCACCGGTGCTGCTGCGACTTGAACGAGTTCATCTCGACCGGGACTTCGGCCGGCGAAACCACGTGCGGGAGGAACTTGAACTTCCAGCCGCGGAGCTGGGCGCGATAGCTGAGGTCGAGGTCCTCCGTCAGCGTGTCATGCTGCCATCCACCCGCGGAATCGATCGCTTCACGGCGCCATACCCCGGCCGTGCCGTTGAAGTTGAAGAAGCAGCCGGCGCGGTTACGGCCGCCGTGCTCGAGCACGAAGTGCGCGTCGAGCAGGATCGCCTGAACCTTGGTCAGCAGCGAGTAGTCGGCGTTGATGTGTCCCCACCGCGCCTGCACCATCCCGGTTTGGGGATCGTTGAAGTGCGGTAACGTCTTGAGCAGGAAGTCCTTCGGCGGAATGAAGTCGGCGTCAAAAATGGCGATGTAGTTCGCTTTCGCGGTGCGAAGGCCGGCTTCCAGCGCCCCCGCCTTATACCCGGTCCGATCGACGCGGTGCAGGTACTTGATGTCGAACCCGCGGGCGGCGTGTCGGCGTACGGCGAGCTCGGCAATTTCCGTCGTTTCGTCCGTGGAGTCGTCCAGGACCTGGATTTCGAGCAGCTCGCGGGGATAGTCCATCTCGCAGACCGTGTCGATCAGGCGGTCGGCAACGTACATCTCGTTGTAAATCGGGAGCTGAATCGTGACCTGTGGCAGGTCCTTCCGGGCGAGCGGCGGCAGATCGCCGGGGACCTTGTCCCGATTTTTCGTGTAAAGATGAACGAGATAGTACCGATGCCACCCGTAGATGGCCAGGATGCTCAGGACGAAGAAATAAAGAACGAGGATGAGTGTCTCAGGCAGCGACGTCATATTAAGAAGATGAATCGGTCACGCGGTCCAATCGATTATTTTATGGTTCAGGTCGGGTCAAAGTCAACCCGATGAACCGCCAGCAGTTGCGGGCCCTCCTCGAGGGCGTCGGCGCCGGCTCGGTAACACCTGAGTCAGCCCAGGACCAGCTCCTTCAAGTTCTGCGCCAGCAACCATTCGAGGACCTGGGGTTCGCCCGCATCGATCACCACCGGAAAACACGCCAGGGATTCCCAGAGGTGATCTTTGGGCAAGGGAAAACCCCTTCCCAGATCGCGGCGATCGCTGCACGAGTAGTCGCCGCCGGTGACAACCTGCTGGTCACCCGCACCACCCAGGAGGCCTTCGAGGCGATCCTGGGGGAGGTGCCCGGGGCACGGTTCCACGAGCTCGCCCGCTGCATCACGTTCGAGGTCCACCCCGCCGCCCCAGGCCGGGGGACCATCCTAATCGCCGCCGCCGGCACCGCCGACCTCCCCGTGGCCGAGGAAGCGGCCGTCACGGCGTGCATCATGGGGAACACCGTCGATCGGCTGTTCGACGTCGGGGTCGCCGGCCTCCACCGGCTGCTGAAAGAGCACGCCCGCCTCACCGCCGCGCGGGTCATCATCGTCGCCGCCGGGATGGAAGGGGCGCTCCCGTCGGTCGTCGGGGGCCTGGTGGACGTTCCGGTGATCGCGGTTCCCACGAGCGTCGGTTATGGCGCCAGCTTCGGCGGGATGACGGCGCTGCTGGCGATGCTCAACAGCTGCGCGACCGGGATCTCCGTCGTGAACATCGACAACGGCTTCGGCGCCGCCGCTATCGCGTCCTCCATCAACCACTTGGACTGATTTCCGGCTATACTTGACGATTGCGCTCTGCTCCCCGGAGCGCACCGCAAGTCATGCACGCCGGAGCCCTCAAGGCCCTCGAATTCGATCGCATCGTCGCCGCTGTCGAGCGGCTGGCGCAGACGCCCCCGGGCGCCGAGCGCCTGGCGCAGCTGCAGCCGCAGCACGACGCCGGCACAGTTGTGGCCGCACTCGCGACCACGGCCGAGGGAGCGCGGTTCCTGTCCGGCGCTGGCGAGATCGCGCTGCGCGCGCCGGCGGAGCTCGACGAGATCTTCGAGTCCCTGGCGGTTGAAGGGCGTCCGCTCGAGCCGCTCCACCTGCTCGGTCTCGCGACGTTCCTTGGATCCGTCGAAGCGACGGCGGCCGGCATTCGTCGCGCGCGCGCATCCTTCTCGCGGCTCGCCGCGATCGTCGAGCCCGCGGCGTCGTTCGAGCACGAGATCGCCGATGCGCGGCGCAAGATCGATCCGGGCGGCGAGGTCGTGGACGATGCGAGCCCGGAGCTGCGCAGCATCCGCGATCGACTCCGCAAACAGCGCGCACGGCTCCGCGGCACGCTCGAGTCCTATCTGCGCGGGAAGGACACGGCGAAGTACCTGCAGCAGCAGATCGTCACCGATCGCAACGGCCGGTACGTGCTGGTCGTTCGAGCAGAAAACCGCGCGGCGATCCCCGGCATCGTGCACGGCAGTTCCGCCAGTGGCGCCAGCCTGTTCCTCGAGCCGCTCAGCACCGTCGAGATCAACAACGACATCGTCGAGCTCGAGCAGCAGGAGCGCGAAGAGATCCATCGCATCCTGCTCGCGCTGACGGACGCCTTCCGGCGCCGCGGCGGCGAGCTGCAGCGAACGATCGAAGCTGCAACCATCCTCGACGTGCTGCAGGCCAAGGCGCGCTACTCCCTCGAGGTTGGCGGCATCGCCCCGAAGATCGCGCAGGATGGCCGGCTGGAGCTGCGCGCGGCGCGGCATCCGCTGTTGATCGCGCGCGGAACCGCCGTCACGCCGGTTGACGTGCTGCTCATTGCGCCGACGCGCGTCCTCGTCATCACGGGTCCGAACACCGGCGGCAAGACCGTGGCGCTCAAGACCGCTGGACTGCTGCCGATGATGGCGCAGGCGGGGCTGCTGATCCCCGCGGCGGACGGATCGCAGGTCCCCGTATTCCACAGCGTGTTCGCCGACATCGGCGACGAGCAGTCGATCGCCGAGAGCCTGAGCACCTTCTCGGCGCACATCGCGAACGTCGTGGCGATGGACAAGGCGCTGCAGCCGCCGGCGCTGGTGCTGCTCGACGAAGCGGGCGGCGGCACCGACCCAAACGAGGGAGGGGCGCTCGCGCTCGGCATCATCGACCACTTTCGCAAGCGCGGCGCGATGGTCGTCGCGACGACACACTTCGACGCGCTGAAGACGTACGCCTCGACGACCGAGGGCGTGACGTCGGCCGGGTTCGGCTTCAACCCGGAAACGTTCGCTCCGACCTATCGTCTGCACTACGGATCGCCGGGCAGCAGCCTCGCGCTCGAGATCGCGACCCGGCTTGGATTGCCGGCCGGCATCATCGAGCAGGCGCGGGCACAGCGCACCGTCCGCGAAGCGCAACTCGCCGAGCACCTCGCGAAGGTCGAGCGCGAGATGCAGGGACTCGAGCACCAGCGGCGCCTGGTCGCGCGCGAGCGGCAGATGATCGAGGAGACACAGGCAAAGTTGTCCGCGCGCGAGCACGAGCTGCGCGAGCGCGAGGAGACCGTCCGCAAGCGGCTCGACCTGAAGATCGAGGAACGCCTGCGCGACGCGAAGCGCGAGATCGACTCGGTGATGGACCAGTTGAAGTCGCGCGCGTCGAACATCGCGGCGGATGCCGAGCGTCGCGCCGCGCGCCTGGTGCCGACGGGCGCAATTGGAGCCGTGCGGACCGAAGCGCGTGCGGCACTCGATGAAATCGGCAGCAAGCTGCGGGACGCAACCGGTGGTCCGCCTTCGCCGGCGGCGCCGGCTTCGGCGGGACAACAGCGACGCGCTGAGGAAGGGGATCGCGTCGCTGTTGGTGGATTAGGACTGGAGGGCGTCGTCCAATCCATCCACGGCGATCACGCGGAAGTGGATGTCCGGGGCAAGCGCATGCGTGCAAAGCTGGACGACCTGCGGGTGCTGACCGCGGCGGCGGCCCTCGCGGCGTCCCCCTCGCGCGTGCGCATCAACGTGGACCTCGCCCCTCGTCCCGGCGGCAGCCTGACCGAGATCAACGTCATCGGCAACAATGCCGAGGAAGCGGTCGGACGCGTCGATCGATTCCTCGACGACGCGGCGAGCACCGACTTGCGATCGCTGCGGATCGTCCACGGCTACGGAACCGGCACGCTGCGACGCGCCATCGCCGAGTTCCTGCGCGCGCACCCGCTCGTCTCGACCTTCGGTCCCGCGCCTGACAACCAGGGTGGCGGCGGCGCCACCGTCGTGGAGTTACAGGATTGAAGATTGGCGAATGCAGAATGAAGATTGAACGGATTGTTCATTGCCGACTGGTGATTGAGGCGATCCAATCGGCATTCGACCATCGACAATCCGTGAATCTGCAATCTGCAGTCGGACTTCGAAAATAGATGCCCCTCTTCCCCGCCGGATTCGTCGACGACTTGAAGTCGCATCTGGACATCGTCCAGATCGTCGGCGAGCGTGTGCCGCTGCGCAAAGCCGGCGGCGCGTCGTTCAAGGGGTTGTGCCCGTTCCACGGCGAGAAGACGCCGTCATTCAACGTGCACAGCGACAAGCAGTTCTTCCACTGCTTCGGCTGCGGCGTGAGCGGCGACGTGATCAAGTTCGTCCAGCTTTCCGACACGCTGACATTCCCCGACGCCGTGCGACAGCTCGCGGGACGGGCCGGCATGACGGTGCCGGAGCCGGACGACGCGAAGGATGACCGCGAGAATTCGCGCGACCGCGAGGCGCTGCTCAAGGCGCACGAAGTCGCGGCCGCCTGGTTCAAGGAGCAGTTGGCCGCGCCCGTCGGAGCACCCGCCCGCCGCCTGCTCGCGGATCGCGGGATGACGGCGGAAACCATCGAGCTGCTCGGTATGGGCTTCGCCCCGGCCGCGGGTGGACTCCGCGCGCGGCTCTTGAAGGAAGGCTTCACCGAAGGCCTGCTGCTCAAGAGCGGCCTGCTGGTCTCGCGCGACGAAGGGGCGGCTCGAGACCGCTTCCGCAACCGGCTCATGATCCCGATCTGCCGGGACAACGGGGCCATTGTCGCGTTTGGCGGGCGCGCGATGACGGCCGACCAGCAGCCGAAGTACTACAACTCCCCGGAAACGGCGATTTACGTAAAAGGTCGGACGCTTTACGGCCTGAATCTCTCCAAGGCGTCGATCAGCCGGCTCAAATACGCCGTCCTGGTGGAGGGGTACTTCGACTGGGCGCAGGCTTACCAGGGTGGTATCACCAACGTCGTCGCCTCTTCGGGAACGGCGCTGACCCCTGCGCAGGCGCGACTGTTGCGTCGATTCGCCGGGAAAGTCGTCCTGAGCTTCGATCCGGACGCGGCGGGGCAGGGGGCCGCGGTGAAGAGCTCGGAAATGTTCGTCACCGAGGGCTTCCAGGTGAACGTGGCCATGCTTCCGGCCGGCGATGATCCCGATAACTACATCCGTCGGCATGGAGCCGGCGCCTACCAGGCCTTGCTGCGCAATTCACGGCAATACCTGGAATATCTACTAGATCACTCGGCCGCGGACGAAGACTTGTCAACGGATGAGGGTCGGCGGTCGTTCCTCGGGAAGATGCTTACAGTGGCGGCGCGGATTCCAGATGCCGCCCAGCGTGACCAGTTTGCGGACAGGCTGTCGCACAAAGCGCGGATTACGGAAGAGGTCGTCCGGGCGGAAATCCGGAAAGCGGCGGTCCAGAAGCAGACGAGCGTGACGGAGGTGGAGCGCCGGGCGCCCGCCCTCGGGCAGGTAAAAGTCGCGGAACGGGGCCTGATTTGGGCCCTGATGCACGAGCCGGCGTCCGGAATGGCCGCCCTGGCGGGGGCGGAAGGGCCGGATTTCGACGGCCTGGCCACCCGGGAGATCCTGCGGCAGGCCCAATCCCTGCAAGATTGGCCCTCCGGGTCATTACCCAACGCCCTAATCGAGCGTCTAAGTACTGCAGAAGCCGAACTGGTCCAGGAAATCGCCCGCCAGGTAGGCGCGCCGGCAGAAGACCCCGTCGACTGCGTCCGGACGCTCCGCAAACAGCGATACGACCGGGAACGGGCCCAGTTGCAGCGGGAAATCGACCGGCTGCAGGAACAGGGCGGGCCCGGGCGGTATAGCGAACAGCTCGACGAATTATTGAGAAAGAAGGAAGCGCTTCAGCGGATCGGTCATACTGAAGGGCTCGCGCACTAATACTGGAGGACGGCGTTGTCGATCGAAGAAAAATATGACGAAGTAAGGCAGCTCATCTCCATCGGCAAGGAGAAAGGGTACCTGCTGTACGACGAAGTCAACGAGCTGCTGCCCGCGGACATCACGTCATCGGACGAGCTCGATGATCTATTCAGTACGTTCGGCAGCGCCGGCATCGAAGTCGTCGACTCCGAGAAGACCTACCGCGAGGAAAAGCTCCTCGACCGCACCGGGGAAGGGGCCGAGGAGCTCGAGCTCGATCTGACGCCGGGCGCGCTCGACAAGACCAACGACCCGGTCCGCATGTATTTGCGCGAGATGGGCACCGTCCCGCTGCTCACGCGCGAAGGTGAAGTCGAAATCGCCAAGCGCATCGAGCGCGGCAAGCTCGCGGTCATCAAATCGATCTCGCGCACGCCGACCATCGCGCGCCTGATCATGCAGATGGGCGACGCGCTTCGCAACGACGAGCGCAGCATCCGCGAGCTGGTCACCTTCGTTGACGAAGAGCTGACCGACGAAAAGATCGAGGACCGCAAGAAGCAGGTGCTTCGCCAGATCGACGCCGTCAAGAAGGCGTGGCTGGTCTCCGAGAAGTGCAAAGAGAAGCTCGATAACACGGCGAAGGGCGCCACGACCAAGGACAAGCGGAAGTACCGCAAGGTCCGGTGGGAATCGATGCGCGGGCAGGTCGAAGTCTCCCAGCTGATTCGCAAGATCGAGTTCACCGAGACGATCAAGCGCCGGATGATCGACCAAATCAAGGAGAAGGTCGAAGCGGTCATGCGCTTCCAGCGCCAGATCGCCTACATCGAGCGCCAGCTCACGGCCAAGAATCGCCGCCCGAAGCTGAAAGACGACGAGCGCAAGAATCTCGTCAAGCAGCAGAAGGAACTGCGCGTCCAGGTCAACACCATGGCCGCGGAGCTCGAGGAGAAGCCGGAGCAGCTGATGCGCACCCTCGAGACGATCTCGAAGGGCGAGGCGCAGGCCGAGCAGGCGAAGAAGG
>Ga0193738_1000453_pt1 | contig 21577 bp, 14 predicted proteins | sample L2a1metaG_FD_144927 | JGI IMG/M metagenome (GOLD analysis project Ga0193738, IMG submission 144927) | Soil microbial communities from a riparian zone of the East river system, Colorado, United States - L2a1 | ecosystem: Environmental > Terrestrial > Soil > Riparian zone | place: USA: East River...
AGACCAGCAGTTTCAAGTGCCGCAACAGTAGTAAGCGCAGCCGGTGCATCAGCAGTAGTACAACCTTCTATAGTAACAGGAGCAATTGTACCGGTGATGACAGGAGCAGTGAGATCACTTGTCCATATCACAGTTCTTGAAACAGTAGCGGTATTACCACAACCATCGTTGGCTATAAATGTTCTTGTCCGGGATTGAGTACATGTTCCTGTTACAGGGCCGTCGGAAGAAGTTATAACAGGAGTACCACATTCAGCGGTTGCGGTAGCAGTTCCCAGAGCAGCGCTAATGTCAGTTGCAGATGGATTACATCCAATAAGTGTTATATCAGTATACGTTCCGGTAAATGTTGGTGGATTAGGTGCTGTTGCCCATGTAACCGTTCTTGATGTGGTGGCAGAATTACCACATGCATCGATTGCTGTAAATGTCCTTGTCTGTGTCGCATTACAAGCTGTTGTCGACACGGGTCCATCACTTGAAGTTACCGTTGCTGTGCCGCAACCATCAGTTGCAGTAGCAGAGCCAAGTGCAGCATTGATATCAGAAGCAGTCGAGTTGCAACCAAGTGATAAAGAAGTTCCGGTTGCTGTAATAATTGGAGGCGTAAGATCCTCTATCCAGTTAACGATTCTTGATGTTGTAGCGCTATTGCTGCAACCATCAATTGCAGTGAATGTTCTTGTTTGTGATCTTGAGCATCCGTCAGAAATAACTGCGCCATCACTTGATGTTAACGTTGGGGCACCACAGGCGTCAGAAGCAGTGGCAGTACCGAGTGCAGCAGTAATACTGGCTGCACTAGGATTGCAACCCAAAGATGTTGCTGTTCCGTTTGCGGTTATTGTTGGTGTTGTATTATCAGTAACAGTAAAAGAAGAACTACAAGTACTGGTACATCCATCGCTATTAGTGATGCTTAGAGTTAATGCATAACTATTACAAGTATTTCCCGCAATTACTGAAACTGTTGATGTGTTTGCTAGTCCTGAAATTGTTCCGTTACCACTAATGGTCCATGCATAATTTGTCATTCCTGCCGGACCTGAATAAGGCGTTGTTGTATTAGGGCAAACATCGGTATTTCCCGTAATTGAACATACAGGAACAGGATTGACTATTACAGTAACCGGCGCAGTTCCTATTACACAACCGCCCATTGACACGGTCAATGTATACGTAGTAGTTTCAAGTGGAGTAACTGTTTGAGTATTGCCGGCTGTTGCGGTAATTACTGATCCATCAGTGGCAGTCCAGGTAGTAACGACGGGTGTGGTCGTTCCGGGAGTTCCAATTCCATCGAGTGTCCAATAGCTGGTATTACATGTTCCTATGTATCTAAACCTGATCTTAAGATTAGAAAGACCGATATAACTAGCAAGTGATATAGAGGTAGGCTGCATTGTTGATGTAGTGCCGGAGAGACCCAGTGATGTCGGACCAGTATACTGAGCAAGTGTATTGGGATAAGTTGCCCCACCATCGGTTGATATTTCAATAGCAACACTGGAGCCAGCGCATAAATTATAAGCCTGGAAAAAGTCCAGTGAAGCCGGGCTTTGCCCGATCAAACTAAATGCGGGAGTTGTTAAGACTGAAGTAAGGATACCATTTACAATTGCAAATTTGCTATTATCAGGGAGATCATTATGATATATTGTACCAAATGTATGGTCGTTGGTTTCTCTCCATGGGCCGGACTGCTGATTATCTCCATTTGCTGGTAAGACACTCCCGCTGCAATCACCATCAACACACCACCCGGGTGGATTAGCGTTATTAAAGTTGCCTCCGGTAATACCAGGAATGGTAATAGGTAGTCCACCGGCACCAGTAAGTACGGATGATTGTCCCAGGCAAACTGAAGTCGGATTTGCAGTAGCTGTTACAGCCTGTTGCGGAACAACACTGATAACAGCAGCTGTCGAATAGACAATAGGACAAGGGCTACTTTCAATAACTGCCCGGTATACTATAGTTTGCGCTGTAGTATAAGTTTGAGTGTTGGTTGTATTTGCAATTGGTGTCCAAGTATTTCCTCCATTGATAGATGATTCCCACCTGACGATATTTCCTGTATATCCACTTAAGGTTAGTGTTCCCCCGGCTGCATTAACACAAGCAGGAGTGACTGCAGGTGTGATGGTACCGCCTGTGGCAGTTCCAACCACAGTTATTGATCCGGGTAAAGAGGTGTTTACACAAGGGCCAGTCGTGGTTACCGTATAGTTGAAAGTTCCTGTTGCTGTTGGTGAGCCACTTATTGTAAATACTCCACTATTGTAATTACCAGTAACACCTGCAGGAAGTCCGCTTACTGTTGCACCTGTTGCACCACCGCCAACAGCATAAGTAATATTAGAAATAGCAGTACTGACGCATACAGTTTGAGTAGCATTTCCTCCGGATAAACTTAACGTTGAGTTTTGACCAACAGTTATTGTTCCTGTCGAAAAAACATTTGTACAAGGACCTGTTGTTGTTACTGTATAATTAAATGTGCCTGCTGCAGTCGGTGTGCCACTTATTGTAAACACTCCACCACTGAATGAACCTGTAACTCCTGCTGGTAATGCTCCCGCTGTTATCGATGCGCCAGTTCCACCACCACCGATCGCATACGTGATAGGAGTCAAAGCATTATTTACACATAATATTTGTGTATTTGTATTTGGTGCGGATGTTAAACTAATTGTTGAATTTGGATCTACTGTTATTGTTCCGCTGGTTGAAACATTTGTACAAGGACCAGTTGTAGTGATTGTATAATTAAACGAACCTGGAGCAGTTGGCGTACCACTTATTGTAAATACTCCTCCACTAAATGAACCTGTAACACCTGCGGGCAATGTTCCTGTAGTGATAGACGCACCTGTTCCTCCACCACCGATCGCATAAGTGATAGGAGTTAAAGCAGTGTTTATACATTTTGTTTGTGCATCTGTACCTGCTGCTGATGTTAAGTTAATTGTTGAATTCGCATTGACGGTGATCGTTCCATTGGCTGTAACATTTGTACAAGGACCAGTTGTAGTGATAGTATAATTAAATGAACCTGGAGCAGTCGGCGTACCGCTTATTGTAAACACACCACCACTAAATGAACCTGTAACGCCAGCAGGTAACGCACCAGCAGTGATCGATGCACCTGTTCCGCCGCCACCAATCGCATAAGTAATAGGAGTTAAAGCATTATTTACACATAATACTTGTGCATCTGTATTTGCTGCAGATGTTAAACTAATTGTTGAATTAGGATCTACAATTATCGTTCCGCTGGCTGTAACATTTGTACAAGGACCAGTTGTAGTAATTGTATAATTAAATGAACCTGCTGCTGTCGGTGTACCGCTTATTGTAAATACTCCACCACTGAATGAGCCTGTAACACCAGCAGGTAATGTTCCTGTTGTTATCGATGCACCTGTTCCACCACCACCGATCGCATAAGTGATAGGAGTTAAAGCAGTGTTTATACATTTTGTTTGTGCATCTGTACCTGCTGCTGATGTTAAGTTAATTGTTGAATGGAGATTTACAATTAATGCAACAGCTACAGAATTAACAGACGAACATGTATATCCTGCCGGGCCATTTATTACTACATCATAACTTCCCGCATCTGCAGAGGTTACACTATTCAGCATAAGTGTAGCAGATGTTTGACTTGGAATATTCACTCCATTTTTTCTCCATTGATAAGTTAACGGATCACCATTTGCATTAGCTACAACTGAAAAACTAACATTTACTCCTTCACAAACTGTTTGAGCAACAGGTTGAGTTGTTATTTGAATTGCCTGGTCAACATTTAATGTTCTTACTGCAGAAGTAACAGAAGCGCAGGGGGTAGCACCGCTGATAACAACATAATAAGGACCATCGTCTGCTAAAGATGCCTGGTTAAAATGAAGATTTGGCGATTGGGCACCGCTAATGTTTGCTGAGTTAACTACTGCAGTGCCGGTTGGAGGATTTCCTTTGTACCATTGATAAATTAAGTTATCACCTATAGCAACAACATTCAGATCTGCCGGGAAGCTTGCGCATACACTTGTGTTTGAAGGTTGATTTGTTATTACAACAGCTTTTCTTATGGTTAAAACAGTATTATCAGTTACAGATCCGCATGGACCAGCAGGATCATCAGTGGTATATGTAAGCGTAACCGTACCTGCAGTAATATCAGCAGCACTTGGTGTGTAAATGGCAGTTGGTGTATTGTTATTAAATGTTCCGCTTCCACTTGTTGTCCATATTGCTGATGTTGCTCCGCCTCCAAATGAACCGGCCATTGTCGCTGTTCCATCAGAACAAATTATAAGATCAATTCCTGCACTGACAGAAGCAGCAGGATTGATGGTAATTGTTCTCGTTGTACTAACTGCTGTACAATTAGTGGGTGCATTCGTTGTTAATGTTAAAGTAACAGTACCGGAAAAATTTGCAGCAGGTGTATATGTCACTGTTGCTGGTGAAGCAGTTTGCGCAGTACTACTTAAGGTTCCTCCACCTGAAGTAATCGACCATGCTGCTGTTGTTGCTCCTCCTCCAATTGTTGCTCCACTTAATGTAATAGCAGATGGAGTTGCTGATTGACACGCTAAATCGGGACCACCTGCATTAACAGTCGGTGCTGCATTTACCGTAATAGTTCTTGTCGAGCTTACAGCTGTGCATCCTGCTGGCGCATTTGTTGTAAGTGTTAATGTAACTGTTCCACTAAAGTTTGCAGCAGGGGTATATGTTACTGTTGCAGGCGAAGCGGTTTGTGTTGTACTGCTTAAGGTCCCTCCACCTGAAGTAATCGACCATGCTGCAGTTGTTGCTCCTCCACCAATTGTTGCTCCACTTAAAGTAATAGCCGAAGGTGTAGCAGATTGACAAACTATATCAGGTCCACCTGCATTAACTATTGGGATTGGATTTACAGTAATTGTTCTTGTTGCACTTGCTGCAGTACATCCTGCTGGTGCATTTGTAGTAACCGTTAATGTAACTGTTCCACTGAAGTTTGCCGCAGGTGTATATGTTACTGTTGCAGGCGAAGCAGTTTGTGAGGTGCTGCTCAAGGTTCCTCCTCCTGATGTAATGGACCATGCTGCAGTTGTTGCTCCTCCACCAATTGTTGCTCCACTTAAAGTAATAGCCGAAGGTGTAGCTGATTGACACGCTACATCAGGCCCGCCTGCATTAACTATTGGTATTGCATTTACAGTAATTGTTCTTGTCGCACTTGCTGCAGTACAGCCTGCCGGTGCATTTGTAGTAAGCGTTAATGTAACTGTTCCACTAAAGTTTGCGGCAGGTGTATATGTTACTGTTGCAGGCGAAGCAGTTTGTGCTGCATTGCTCAAGGCTCCTCCTCCTGAAGTAATCGACCATGCTGCTGTTGTAGCTCCCCCACTAATTGTTGCTCCACTTAGTGTAATTGGAGAAGGTGTCGCTGATTGACATACTGTATTAGGTCCGCCAGCATTAACTGTGGGTGTTTGACTAACTGTTACAGTGGCTGTTCCCGATACAGTTACTGGGCATGGGGAACTGGTTGAATAAGCAACGCTGGTTAAAGTATATGCAGTCGTGGCTGATAATGCAGCAGTGGTTAACGTTGCAGTTCCGCTTGCACCGACATTTATTGTTGATGGACCTGCACCATTGATAGTATAAGATACTGTTGTATTAGGTGTAGCAGTAAATGTTATAATAGTTGTTGAACCGGAACAAATTGTTGTAGTACCAGAAATAGAAGCAGTAGGAAGAGGTCTTATTGTAACGGCCATTTGATCGCTTGCTGCTCCGCAACTTCCAGAGGGAACAGGTGTAGTTAAAGTTATTGTAACAGTTCCTGCTGCTATTGCTGCTGCACTTGGTGTAAAAACCGGATTTTTTCCATTGCCTGCAAAAGTTCCGCTACCTGCTGGCGATGCCGACCAAATGTAATTATTTTGCGGATTCGGATTAATGGCGCCACCGACTAGACCGTTTAATGTTACAGTTTGTCCAGCACATATAGTTTGGTCAGGCCCAGCATCTGCTGTCGCAAAATTTCCGACAGTCGATAATAAAGTGCTGGCAATACTTGTTCCGCATGGATTGCTTGCAGTTACTGTAATGTTTCCACCGGTAGCAGTCGAACCTGCAGTAGTAGTAATAGATGTAGTTCCTTGTCCTGAAGTGATACTCCATCCTGATGGTACAGTCCAAGTATAAGAAGTAGCATTAGGAACTGATGCGATTGAATAAACAAGGCCAGCTACTACAGGGCAAATTGCAGTTGGGCCAGTGATTACACCCGGCGTTGCTGGCGGTGCAGTATAAATTGTTACAGGCAATGATTGTTGACTACTTGTTCCACAGGAGTTGGTTGCGCTTACAAAAATAGTTCCGCTGCTCGCAGAACCATTTGTAGAGACTGTGATGTTAGCAGTTCCTGCACCTGATGTGATCGTCCATCCTGATGGTAATGTCCAGTTGTAAGAAGTTGCATTTGGAACAGCACTAATGCTATAAGTCAAATTAGTTCTATTGATACATTGGTTTGCATTTCCTGTAATAGCTCCAGGAGTTGCAGGTATCCCAGGACTTACAACTACAGGTAAGCTTTGTCCTGTACTTGTACCGCAGGAGTTAGTTGCTGTTACTGTTATATTTCCATTTTGTCCTGCCGCTCCTGCAGTTACTGTAATTGAATTTGTTCCTGATCCTGCAGTTATTGACCATCCTGTTGGTACTGTCCAGTTATAAGATGTGGCATTTGGAATTGCTGTGATACTATAAACCTGTCCGATGATACCAGGACAAACAGGTGATGGTCCTGTTATAGTTGCAGGAGTTGCAGGTGTACCGGGACTAACAACTACAGCAAACGTTTGAGGAAGACTTGTGCCGCAGGAATTAGTTGCTGTTACTGTAATATTCCCACTTGCTGCAGATCCTGTTGCCGATACAGTGATCGAATTTGTTCCTGCGCCTGATGTTATTGACCAGTTTGCTGGTAATGTCCAGGTATAGCTTGTGGCTCCGGGCACAGCAGTTATGTTATAGATAAGTCCTGTAGTGCCGGGACAAACTGGTGAAGTTCCTGTAATAGATCCGGGAGTTGCCGGTGTAGCAGGACTAACGACTACAGGTAAACTTGATGCAGCACTTGTTCCGCAAGAATTTGTTGCAGTTACAGTAATGTTTCCATTTTGACCTGCACCACCTGCAGTAACAGTAATTGAATTTGTTCCTGCACCACCTGTTATTGCCCATCCTGTTGGAACTGCCCAAGTATATGAAGTTGCAGTGGCAACTAGAGGGACAGTATAAATTAATCCTGTTGTACCCGGACAAACCGGTGAAGTTCCTGCTATAGTTCCAGGAGTTGCAGGTGTACCAGGACTAACAACAACCGGTAAACTTGATGCTGCACTTGTTCCGCAGGAGTTAGTTGCCGTCACAGTAACGTTTCCATTTTGTCCAGCACTTCCTGATGTGACAGTTACTGAATTTGTTCCTGCGCCACCTGTTACTGTCCATCCTGTTGGAACAGTCCAGTTATATGAAGATGCATTTGGAACTGCTGCTATATTATACGTTAATCCTGTTACACCGGGACAAACCGGACTTGTTCCTGTTATTGCTCCTGGTGTTACTGGTGTTGCTGGATTAACAGTCATCGTAACAGGAGTGCTTGTCGCAGTTGTTGGCGAAGCACATGTTGCATTTGATGTTAGTATCACGGTTACCAAATCACCATTTGCAAGTGAAGTAGTGCTGAATGATGAACTATTTGTTCCCGCATTCGTTCCGTTCACCTGCCATTGATATGATGGGGAGGTACCACCATTGAATGCAGTCGCATTAAATGTTACTGAATTTCCAGGACAGATAGTTGTAGCACTTGGAGCAACAGTTACTGATGGAGTAACAAGAGCATTCACGGTCATCGTGATCACGTTGCTTGTGGCAGTTGCGGGTGATGGACATGTAACACTTGGAGTCATCACCACCGATACAGCATTTGTATTTACAAGTGATGATGAAGTAAATGTTGGACTATTTGTTCCTACAGGTGAGCCACTCACATACCATTGATACGAAGGTGTTGCGCCGCCATTTGTCGGTGTAGCAGTAAAAGTTACTGAAGTACCAGCACAAATATTATTTCCAGGAGTTGCGGAAATTAAAACAGAAGGAACAATTGTTGGATTAACAGTAACAATTGCAGAACCTGTTTGCGGTTGAGAACAAGTATTGGCATCACTAACACTAACAAGAGCATAAGTATAAGTTCCTGCAGTTCCTGTTGGCGCGGCAACAGTAACTGAATTACCGGATGATGTTGTTACAGTTTGATTTGCTCCGCCATTGATTGTGTAAGTGAAAGTATAAGGAGTTGTTCCATTAGCTCCATTGAAAGTAATATTAGGAGAGGCAACATTTTGACAAACCGTAGTTGTTCCAGTTATTGTTGCAGTTGGTAATGGATTAACAGTAACAATTGCAGAACCTGTTTGTGATTGAGAACAAATATTGGCATCACTAACACTAACGAGAGCATAAGTATAAGTTCCCGTAGTTCCAGTTGGTGCAGAAACTGTAACTGAATTACCGGAAGAAGTTGTTACAGTTTGATTGGCTCCACCATTGATTGTATAAGTAAAAGTATAAGGCGCAGTTCCGTTAGCACCAGTAAAAGTTATGTTAGGAGAAGCAGCATTGCGGCAAACAGGAGTTGTTCCACTTATTGTTGCAGTTGGCAGAGGATTAACAGTTACGGATACACTTGCACTCGAATTGTTACATGAAGCAACATTTGGTGATAAAATAACTTGGTAATAAAGTGTACCTACTGATGTCGTGAGAGGTGAATAGATTGATGATAAAACGTTATTGTCTGTAAAAACTGTTGTCCAGGAACTGGTGCCATTAGGACTGGACTGCCAAGTAAAATCAAATGAACCAGTTCCACCAGTAACATTTGCCGTAAGAGGCAAATTTCCGTTTCGACAAACCGAACCTGCGCCAGTAATGGTTACTGTCGGATCCGCAATTATTGTTATTATTTTAGTTGATGTTTGAAAACTATTGCTGCATTGATCAGTTACAACAGCATAATAGTTGTACACGTTTGCGACAGTAAGTTGTCCAGGATCATATGTGGAAGAATTTGTGCCAACAGGATTTCCATTTTGATACCACTGATAAGTATAAGGAGGTGATCCTCCTGAAGGTGCTGTACTAAAATTTAAAATAGGATGATATCCAGTACAAGCAGTAACAGGACTTGAATTGATATTACCAGGGATTAGTGGAGGATAAACAGTTACAGTAAAAGAACAAGTTGTTGAGTTACCGCAACCATCTGTTCTCATCCATGTAACTGTTGATGTGCCAGTTCCAAATATTGCACCATTCAATGAAGAACCCGTTGCAGGATTAACAGAGCCGGTTGAAGTATATGTAAATGCTGCGGTTCCTGTCGTACATGAAGCGTCATTTGCTCCGGTTGCATCTAATGCACCATTGTTAGGCTGTGTATATGTACTATTCCCAGCAGTTAAACAGATTGTTGTGTTACTAGGACAATTTATGGTTTGTGCTAAATTTTTTTCCTCATCAGCAACAATTGGTTTTTTAATAACACGAATACGCAATGTTTTCTGTTTACTTGCAGCGCTATCTTTTGCAACCGAAACTTTTTGCGGAGAAAATATTTTTTTGAAAAAATTATTTGGAACTGTTTGCCCGACCAGGAATACACCAAAGCCCATTGCCATCAATGCAATAAGTAGCTTCTTCCTTTTATGAAGAAAATTTCTAAAGGAGTTTTTAGATAAAAGGTTAATATTTTTCACGCCTCGAGTCAACTTCTCTTTATAAACTTTGGTTTGTTTATAAAAGCTTCATGGGTAACAATAGTTCTCACAGATAAGAATACGGTCCGTTCCAATAAAGCTTTTACACTTTACTAATCAGAAAAAGCAAAATGATTTTTAAAAAAGGATATTGTGAAAAAGGATGGGCAGCATTAACAATGCTGACTTTGGATTCTATAATTGTGTTGCGGAAATTTTATTTCTGTTGAACTAACGAGAAATGAAATAGAAATAAATTCTTTGTGTAAAGATTTAGAAATTTCATGTTGCCGATTTTATGGTTAAATAAATACGGCTTCTCAAGGTAATTGGCGCAACTTAGGGTATTCATAGACAGGATTTTAGGCTAGTAATGTGAGCCTACAAAAATATAAGCTTTTTCCGTATTTTCTAATGGACTTTTCCCCTTTTTTTATAGACGTTTTTAGGGAAGGGAAAAAAATCCCCTAAATGGGGAAAACAGGGCATTTTTTAATAGTAAAGACCCGAGAAAGAGAGATTTTAAAGATTTTTTGGAGGGGTCTCTCCGAAAGCACTCGGAGATTTTTTGATTTTGCTTCAAAAACTCTGAATTTTAGTAAAGATCACTCCGAAACTTTCGGAATGATCTTTACTCTTTTTGCCTCAGAAGTCGTGAATTTTTTAGTGGAGGTTACCGGAGTCGAACCGGTGACCTTTTGCATGCCATGCAAACGCTCTAGCCAGCTGAGCTAAACCCCCGATTTAAACGGATTGCAAAAATAGGGAGATTGAATTTTACTTATCAAACTTCATTCTGTTTCAACCGGCATGATTTTTATCATCTTTTTGCAGATAGTTCATTTACTATTTTGAGGATTGAATCCAATCCTTAGATTTGCGTAGTATTAGTAGCTAATCCGTTAAAACTTGAAATTTTTAGTAATCATCCTTGCCATTTTGTTTTCATCATTTGTGAAAACTTCCGATCCCAAAACCGAAATGGTTTGTGGTGTCTGGAAAGGATATTTCGGAACGGAAACTGAGATCAACTCCATCACGGTTAAGATCAATCCCCAAAACAAAGCGGAAATATTTTGCAACTTCAATGAAGCCTGTCTTAAAACATATGGCACTTATAAACTCATTGGCGATTCTGTCATTGTGATCTCCTGCATTCTTACAGATAAAAAAGGTTCAGAAGTAGTATTGTATGGCAATCTCAATCGCACCACCAGTTTTATTGATGGGCAATGGGATGGCGAAGGAAAAGAAGGCGGATGTTTTTATCTGCAAAAGCAAACTGTTCAAACCAATTTCTGATTTTTTTCTCACTGATTACACAAATTCACTCAGATTTCTTGCTTTAATCTCTCACAGATTACACGGATGAGCACAGATTTATTTTCTGTGAAAATCTGTGACATCTGTGAGCCATTGAGAATGACAAAGGGAAATAATCCATGATAAGTAAAACAACAAGTCAGGAACAAGCCGGGTCTTGAAATAAACTAACTGTATGAAAAAATTATTCCCCGTGTTGTTTTTTCTTTTATCACAATCACTATTTGCACAAAAGCCTTGCAGTCTTCCCATATTTCGGCAATTTGATTTTTGGGTAGGTAGTTGGGAAGCTTTTGCAACAAATGGAAAAAAAGCTGGTGATAGCAAGATCAGCATCATGCTTGATAGTTGTGTGATATTGGAAGAATGGACAAGTGCTTCTTTACAACAAGGATTGATTTTCTCTGGCAAAAGTTTTAATATGTATAATGTTGCTACCAAACAGTGGCAACAAACATGGGTTGATAATACAGGCAATACAACTGAATTTTTAAGAGGTACCGGTAATGATGGTAAGATCGTTTACTATGCCGATAAAGTAATGGATCCCCAGGGAAAAAACTTTATGCGAAAGCTCACCTTTACAAGGTTGAGCAATGATAAAGTAAGACAGTTTGGCGAACGAAGCGATGATGAAGGAAAGACATGGTCAGCCGAATACGATCTGGAATACCGGAGAAAGAAATAATGCTTCCAATAGTTTTACATTTTAAATGAAAAATTGCCGTGATAGACGGCAGTTAATGCAATTTATTTTTTACTGACCTTTAAGAAAATTATGATCTTTATAAAATAAAACTACTGTTATGAAAAAAATTGCTGTCGCCTTTATTTTATTCTTTACGATCATTCAAGCTTCAATGGCGCAAATGGATCTGCCGCCCAGTGGTGGCAACCCAAGAGCTACACTTTCTGAGGAGGTTGGCATTACGAGCATCACCATAAAATATACACGACCCGATGTAAATGGAAGAGAAGGAAAGATATGGGGTACATTAGTGACGTATGGGTTTACTTCTCAAAACTTAATTACAAATAAAAGTGACATGCCCTGGCGTGCCGGTGCTAATGAGGCAACAATAATAACATTTGAACATGATGTGAAAGTGGAAGGCCAGCCGATAAAAGCCGGCACTTATGGTTTATATATGGCTGTATGGCCCGAGAAAGCCACAATAATTTTTTCTAAACAAGCTGATGCATGGGGCAGTTTTTTTTATGACGAAAAAAATGATGTATTGCGTGTAGATGTAAAACCTGTTACATTGGATAAAAGCGTCGAATATTTGAAATATGAATTTATAGAACACAAAGAAAAATATTGTGTGATCGCATTGCAATGGGAAAAATTATCTATTCCTTTTAAAGTGGATGTTGATGTTGACAATATAGTATTGGCAAGAATGAGAGAACAGGTAACAGGTCAGCGGGGTTTCAATCCACTTCTTCTTACTTCAGCAGCCAATTATTTTATAAATAAGAATATCAATCTTGATGAGGCTTTGGGCTGGGCACAAAGGGCCGCTTTGACAAAAAGTTTTCAAACTTTAAATACGCTTGGAACAGCATATACAAAGCTTAATAAACTTAAAGAAGCTGATTCTACAATGAATGAAACATTAGTATTTGCAAATCCGGGACAATACCTTACTTATGGCAGAAGTTTAATAACGGCAAAAAGATTAGATAGGTCCTTTGAGGTCTTTAATGCAAGTCAGAAAAAACACGGAGATATTTTCCAGGTAAATGCCGGATTTATGTCATATTATTCTGCAAAAGGAGATTTTCAAAAGGCATTGGACTACGCTAACAAGGCGTTGGCACAAGCACCTGATCAGGCAAAGCCAGCAATAAATGCAAGTATTGCAAAGTTGAAAGAAGGGAAAGATATTAATCAATAATAAATTCTTTGTCAATGAAAAGAACATCAATTGTCTTATTGGTCACTTCGGTACTTGTTATATCACTCTATTCTTTTTCCAATAAGAACAAAGAAAATTCAATTGCTATTGTGTACGCCTGTCTTCCATGCGGGTCGGGTTGTGATTCGGCAGTCTATGATAAGCCTGGAACCTGTAGTCACTGCAATATGAAGCTTGTTGACAAGTCAACAATTGTACATAAGGATATTGAACCCGGTAAAATGTGTTCTCTTGATGAAAAGAATGTTGTCTTCCTCGACGTTCGTACACCTGCTGAATTTAGCGGTACGGCTAAAGATAAATTTGGCGCAATAAAAAATGCCATCAATATTCCTGTGCAGGACTTGGAGAAAAGGTTGAACGAATTGGAAAAGTATAAGGATAAAGAGATCATTGTTTATTGTTCGCATAGCCACCGCAGCCCGAGGGCAAGTTATATGCTTACACAAAATGGATTTAAAAAAGTGACCAACATGCTTGGTGGTATGAGTGTTTGGAAAGACCAGGTGAAGAAAAACGAGTGCAATGAAAAGTTATATCAACAACAATGATTTTTTAAACACTAAATAAAAACAAATGAACAATGCAATCAGTTGGTTCGAGATAGGAACCACGGATCTTGACAGGGCAACAAAATTTTATGAAACAATTTTTGAAATTAAACTAGCTCCGCTTGATCTCGATAATATAAAAATGCGAATGTTCCCATTAGATGATATGATGACAGGAGTGGGAGGGGCATTGGTTTTTTCAAATGGATTTCATAAGCCATCTTCAACGGATGGACCATTGGTTTACCTGAATGGAAATCCCGATCTGCAAAAAGTATTAGATAAAGTAGAAGCAGCAGGTGGGAAGATCATGCTTCCAAAAACGGAGATCAGTCCTGAGTATGGTTTTATGGGAGTGATAATAGATACAGAAGGAAACCGTATTGGTTTGCATTCTGTGCCGCAATAATAAGGGTAACATAAAACAAGTACAATGAAAAGGAGTATAAGTTTATTGATCTTACTTTCTTTGGCTGCCGGATCTTCATTTACCCAAAAGAATGATGAAAGTAAAATGCAATTATTCAAATGGATGGTTGGATCATGGACCATGAAAACAAAAAATAGTTCGATCATGGAAACGTGGGTCTCTTTAAATGATAGTACGTTGGGTGGAGAAAGCAGCAGGGTAAAGAATACCGGCGGCACTCAACAGCTTGAGACTACACGATTGATCTATCGTAACAAAGAATATTTTTATTGTTCTGTTGCACATGGCCAAAACAATGAAGAAGAAACAAAATTCAAGATCACTTCATTTACGGAGAATGGATTTGTTTCAGAAAACCCTGCGCATGATTTCCCTAAACGAATTACTTACCAGTTGATCAATAAAGATTCTTTGCATGCATTTATTGACGGCGGTCCATCCATGCCTGATAAAAAATCTGATTTTTATTATTCACGGTATAAAAATTGATCATGGCAAATTTTGATTCGAGCAAAATCGATCTTGGAAGGCGGAATCGATCTTCGAAATAAAAATGAGCAATTGCAAAATATGTTGAATGCATAATTTGCTCACGGATTTCACATATCTCCAAAGAAAAGAAAAGAAATGAAGTACAGTCTTGAAAGATCATATCAAATTCTTGAAAGAACTCCCTCTGTTCTCAAAACATTGTTAAGTGGGCTGGATGATGGTTGGGTAATGAATAATGAAGGGCCTGATACATTTTCTCCTTATGATGTGATAGGGCATTTAATTCACGGTGAAAAAACAGACTGGACAGCAAGAGCAAAAATTATTTTAGAATTTGGTTTATCAAACCCATTTGTTCCATGGGATCGCTTTGCACAATATGAAGAAAGTAAAGGCAAAACATTACAGCAATTGCTTGACGAATTTGAAAAGGTGAGAGCAGAAAATGTAAACTGGTTCAAATCTTTGAAATTGGCAGAACCCGAACTCGATAAAAGAGGAATGCATCCAAAACTTGGTGAAGTAACATTAAGGAATTTATTGGCTACATGGGTAGTGCATGATCTTACTCATATTGCACAAATAACAAGAGTGATGGCAAAACAATACAAAGAAGAGATGGGGCCATGGCCTGAATTCTTTCGCATTTTGAGTTTTTAGTAATTTTTAAATGTAAAAAAGGAAAACATGAGTGAATCATTAGACAAGGCTTATGCCACGCAGATCGCCAACATAGAAAAAAGTACAGGCAAAAAATTAAACGAATGGATCGCCATCGTCAACAAATCTGGTTTTGCAAAACATGGTGAACTGGTAAGTTTTCTAAAAGAGAAACATGGCTTCACACATGGTAATGCAAACATGGTGGTGCATTATGCAAAGCAAAGTCATGCCGGTGCTGCTGAAAATGATACAGACTGGATCGCTGAGCAATACAAAGGCAAAGAAAATCTCAAACCGTGGTATGATAAGATCATGAATGAGATAAACAAGTTTGGAAAGGATATTGAAGTGTCACCGAAGAAGGCTTATGTGAGTTTAAGAAGAAAAAAACAGTTTGCAATTCTGCAACCTTCAACAAAAGACAGGTTTGATGTGGGGCTGAATATAAAAGGAGTGGCGCCATCAGGAAATGTAATTGCTGCCGGTAGCTGGAATGCTATGTGTACACACCGTATAAAAGTCGAAGATGAAAAAATGATCAATAAAGATCTTATCAATTGGATAAAACAATCTTATGATCAGGCAGGATAGTAGCCTTTTGAAAACTTCATATCACCGCTTATCATAAATAGCTTTCCTTTAGTAAGGATGTAAGTTTACCTTTCTAAGAATTTATTTTCATTAAATAACCTATTTATGAGAAAGATATTTTTGATGATGACAGTAATTGCTTTTTCAATAACTGTTTCTGCACAGAATATAATTGTCTCTCCGCAATGGCTGAATGATAATATGAATGATCCGGATCTTGTGATCGTTCAAACAAGTTTTTTAAAATTTGATTATGATAATGAGCACATCAAAGGTGCAAGATATTTGTGGCCCGACTGGTTAACTGCAAACTCACCCGAAGGAACGTATAATCCACCTGATCCAAAAGCGGCAACTAAAGTTTTGCAGGATCTTGGTATAAATAAAAATTCCAAAATTGTTTTATGTCATGCGTTTGGTGATGTCAGCATTACTGCAAGAATGTTTATTACACTTGAAAATCTTGGATTAAGGGACAGGGTGTCGTATTTAAATGGTGGATTAGTTGCGTGGAAAAAAGCTGGCTTTCCTGTTACAAAAGAATTTCCTGTTGTGAAAAAAGGAAATTTTGTGGCCACATCTTCTGCTCCATTATTAGTTGATAAAGATTATGTGTTGAATTCATTAAAAACAAGATCAGCTGAAGTAGTGGATGCAAGAATGAAAAGATTTTATGATGGCGACCCAACTGGTAACCCTCGTGATGGACATATCACTGGTGCATTGAATCTTGCTTATACGGATATGATCGATTCCACAAATTCAATAAAACCAACTGAAGTATTATTAAAGAATTTCCAGGCAGTTTTACCTGATAAGAACAAAGAAGTTGTTACTTATTGCTTCATCGGCCAGACTGCCAGTGTTATTTATCTTACTGGTCGTTCACTCGGTTATAATGTAAAAGTGTACGATGGCTCAATGCAGGAGTGGAGCCGTATGCCTGAATTGCCAATGGAAAAAACAAAGAAAGAGTAGTTTATTTTGTATAGCCATCATATATGCTTACCCAGTCAACAGTCATTATTAACAGACCAATCAAAGAGGTATGGGATTTTTTTAAAGATCCCAATACCCTCAAACTATGGCTTGGAGGTTTTCAACGATATGAGCAAGTAAGTGGAACACCGGGAACCGTTGGCGCAAAAGCAAAACATTACTTTATTGAAAGAGGAAAGGAATTAGTGCTTGATGAAGAAATTATAGAAGTAATTCCTGAAAAAAAATTCCTGGGTACATTGGGCTCGCCAATGATGGTGAACACAGTAACAAATTATTTTAATGACCTCGGAAATAACAAAACTGAATATTCACTTTCCTCCGACACGCAATTCAAAGGTTTTTTTTGGAAACAAGTTGGGCCGCTGATGAAAGGTGAATTTAAAAAGAGACAACAGAATGACCTGCAAAAATTAAAACAGGTATTGGAAACCCAATAATTATGATCCACGATGCAATTCGGGGATTTTTTATTTGCTCATTTTTTCCGTTTAAATGTTCCTTCCATGAATTTTATTTCTTTTCCACCCGGGGCATCGCCGTACATTACTAATGTGTAAGTATCATTATCTAAGATCTTCATAACCTCTCTTATGCCCATATCTTTTCCGGTCGAAGGATTGCTTTGTGTTCCTTTTAGGTTTAATGTTTTGGATGTTGAGTCGTAATCCCCGGTCATATAAGTGAATCCTGAGCTAAAACTATCCATCCAGGTAGTTTGAAATTTTTTCTTAGCATTATCAAAACCATTAATACTTCGTCCTTCAAATGGCATTCCCATCATAGAACCGGTAAGCTTTGCTTCCTGGTAAAGACCATTTAATATCATAGAGTAAGTTTGTATGAGTTTAGAAGTATCTGGTTTTGTTGGATCCATATAACCAATCACATCCGCTTCCCATGTGCCTGTAAAACTTGCCAGCCATTTATGCATGGGGCCGGGAGTAAAGAACTCCGTTGGATCGATCCCGGTTTCAGTTTCGGTTATTGTTTCCGTAGTAACAACATCAGTCTTTTTATTTTCGCTTGCCTTGTCATTTGCGCAGGAAAGAAGGAAGATGGCCAGGCAGATACTTAAAGCAGTTTGTTTCATAATATAATTTTGAATGAAGAAGATACAAATTCTAAAAAGAAAATCCCCGAACATTAGTTCAGGGATTTCAATATTATCTCTGTGCAATTATTTTTTCCTGGTAAGCTTTATTTCCATGTTCTTATATTGTTTTCCCGTTTTTAGATCAGGTCCATACATTTCCATCACTTGATTATTATCATCTATTATTTTATAAACTTCTTTAAACTCACATTCTTTGCCGGTAGCGGGGTTCATCATTGTGCCTGTCAAGGTCATGGATTTGGTAGCTTCATCCCAGGGACCTTCCATTTGCATAATTCCTGTTCCCATATTATCGATCCATGTACTTACATATACTTTTTTATGATTATCATACCCGGTTGTGCCCATACCGTTAAATGGCATTCCCATCATATTCCCTTTAGCTTCTGAAACCTGGTAACGGCCATCCATAACCGTTTTATTTGTCATAGTCATTGTGCTGGTCATAGGCGGTGCGTCAGGTGCCATCCACATCGTTACTTCGCCGGTCCATGTGCCGTTTGATTGGACAAGCATTTTATGCCACTCGCCAGGTGTGCCATACTCCATCATTAATTTCATGGCTGTTGCTGAATCGACAGGTACCCATGGTTCTTCCTTGAGTTTTGAGTCAGTAGCAGATGAAACTGTTGCGTCAGCTTTGATCTCATCAGGTTTTTTCTCGTCGCCGCAGGAAGTCAATAGAAATACTGCTGCATAGAAGGCAAAGGTTATTCGTTTCATAAAAAAAATTTTTGGACGAAAAAGGTACAACTTCTTCATTATTCACAAACACTTTTTTGATGAACTTCTGAATTTTGTTGATAAAATCAGTAAGTAAATAAGCAAGATGAGCAATTGTTGTTTCAACGTAACTTTGAACTCATTTTTTATGGGAATCTTAAAACAAATAGCAGAATACCTCTATATCCGCAAGCCGGACCCTGATAGGCCCAATACGGATTTTATTAGAAAAATGCATTGGATAAACAGGACCAGCATCCTGATCTTTCTTCTTTGCCTGATCTTGTTAGCAATAAAATTATTTTTTTAAGGTAAAATCGTGGATGAGTTGTGCAGCTTTTGAAGAGGCGTTTCCTTTTTCACTTAATATATTTTTCAGATCAGCATAATCTTTCTTCAATTCATCAATCCTTTTTTCATTCGTCAATAATTCGTGTAATTCGTGTTCCAGGTTTTTCACATTCATGTCGTGCTGTATCAATTCTTTTACCACCAGTTTATCCATGATAAGATTTACCAGTGAAATGAATTTTACTTTCACCAATCGCTTGCCGATCTCATAAGAGAGGAAGGAGCCTTTGTAACAAACTACTTCAGGCACTGCGAACAAAGCAGTTTCCAGCGTTGCCGTTCCAGATGTTACTAATGCTGCTTTAGCCTGCATTAACAGGTCATAAGTTTTTCCCGACACAGCGCTTACATTATTATATGGAGCTAGTAAAGAAGAATAAAAATCATCATCAACACCCGGTGCCTTGGCAACAATGAATTGATAAGAAGGAAACGCTTTGCTTACTTCAAGCATTACCGGAAGCTTTTTTAGAATCTCCTGTTTGCGACTTCCGGGTAATAAAGCTATGATCGGTTTGTCAGAAAACTTTTGACTATTGACTGTCGACTGTTGACTGTCGACTACATCAACCAACGGATGCCCCACATATTCCACCTCCCAGTTCCATTTGTTTTTAAAATAGTCTTTTTCAAAAGGAAGAATGACGATCATTTTATCGATCGTTTCTTTCATCATCTTTACACGGTTTTCTTTCCATGCCCATACTTGCGGGGAAATATAATAGATGATGCGCAGCCCTTTTTGTTTTGCCCATTTTGCAATGCGAAGATTAAAGCCGGGATAATCGATAAGAATTAAAGTATCGGGTTGAAATTGTTCAATATCTTTTTTGCAAAACTTCAGATTGCGAAGAATGGTAAAAATATTTTTGATCACTTCCCAAAAACCCATGAAAGCAAGTTCACGATAATGCTTTACCAGTTTACCGCCGGCTTGTTGCATTTTATCGCCACCCCAGCAACGAATAGTTGCAGATGCATCAAGCTTTTTAAGTTCTTTAATAAGATTGCTGCCATGCAGATCTCCGCTGGCTTCACCTGCTATAATGTAGTACTTCATTGAGGGTTGCAAAATACGTTAAATGATTTATAGCATTTTGATAGGAAATGAAATGTCTTTTTATTTGAAAAATAGCGAATGGCTCACAGATGACACGGATGTTCACGGAAAAAAACTTCTGTGTAAATCTGCGGAATCTGTGAGAAGATTTAAAAGGAGAATAGAATTGTTGTGGCACAAGAGTGCGACGCAACAGAAGCAAAATAGAATTACTGTTGCTGGTATAATTAAATAAAAACTTTAATGATCAGGATCGCTATACCATATAAAAGGGTAGTGACAAAAATTCCTTTAGCGGTACTGTCGCGATGTGTATTTATATATATCGTAAACAAAATTGCATTGGCTAAAAGGCAAAGAGCTCCGACAGAAGTGATCAATCCCCTGGTATTGAAAAAATAATCGAGAAACTCTAAGAAGCCGTAGGAAGAAAATTTAAGGAAGTAGACAATGATAAGGCCAAGTACAGGTCCCGCCAATCCAAGAACTAATCCAAGCTTAAGATTATCTTTTTTTAGGATAAATGTTGCCACGTTTTTTCAAATTTAGATTTAAGAACGTAATTGGTCATATCAAATTGTACGGGAACTACACTTACATAATTATTTGCCAAAGCCCATACATCCGTATCCTTGCCTTTATCAAAATTTACAAACTCACCGGTAAGCCAGAAATACTTACGTCCATGCGGATCGTGTCGCTCAATAAAATCCTCTTCATATTTTGCATACGCCTGGCGACAGATCATAATTCCTTTTATCTCTTCAATCTTGGCCAAAGGAATATTTACATTCAGGATCATGTGCTTGTCCTGTACGCCTGAAAGTAATTGCTCAACAATGATACGGGCATATTTTCTTGCTGGTTCAAAATCGGCTTCAATGCTATAATCTAGCAATGAAAAGCCAACAGAAGGAATACTTTCGATCGCCGCTTCAACAGCAGCAGACATAGTGCCTGAATAAATAACATTGATGCTATGATTAGCGCCGTGGTTAATTCCACTTAAACAAAGATCAGGTTTGCGATGAAGCACTTTATCAACTGCAAGCTTCACACAGTCGACAGGCGTACCCGTGCATGAATAAGCTTCTATTCCTTCAAAAAAATTTACGGGATGTAATCTTAATGGCGATCCGATAGTGATCGCATGGCCCATTCCTGACTGAGGTTTATCTGGCGCCACTACAATTATTTTTCCAAGATCCTTTACGGCTTCTACCAGGTTTCTGATACCCGGCGCCGATACTCCATCATCATTAGTGATTAGGATTACTGGTTTTTCTTTTTTCTTAGCTGCAGATCTTTTTACCGTTGCTTTTGCTGGTTTCTTAGTTTTTGACATAGGTTCTTATTCTAAGGCAAAAATGTTTTGTTTTTTCCGGCTTGCCAAATGGAATTATTAAAATGTTTTTTGAAAAACCAAAAAAATTAGTATTTTGCAGCTAACTCAATTAGTTTCTTATGAATATTGCCAATCAAAATCTGAAATACCTGCGCAAGTTGCGTG
>Ga0193738_1000454_pt1 | contig 21527 bp, 17 predicted proteins | sample L2a1metaG_FD_144927 | JGI IMG/M metagenome (GOLD analysis project Ga0193738, IMG submission 144927) | Soil microbial communities from a riparian zone of the East river system, Colorado, United States - L2a1 | ecosystem: Environmental > Terrestrial > Soil > Riparian zone | place: USA: East River...
ATCGCTAACGTAAGAATTGAATTTAATAACGGATGTGTTGCCAATCTTACATCATCCCGGATCTCTATGAAAAAAATGCGCAAGATCCGCATCTTTCAAAAAGATGCTTATATCGGGATCGATTTCCTGAATAAGAAATCAGAGATCATAAAATTAAAGGACCAGGAAATGGATGACGAAAATGTTTTCACCTTTGATATTGAAACATTAAGTGGTAAAAAAAGCATTGCCATATCCAATCCGCAAATTCCGGATATAAATGCAATAAAGAAGGAGCTGGAAGAATTTAAAAATGCGATCGAAAAAAATACGAGAACAATAGTTTCTGAAATTGATGGATTGATGGCCATGGATGTGGCACACCAGATTTTACAAAAGATAGGCAATAATGTGATCACACGCTGATGAAGCAAACCAAACCAATTCATATCGCCTGGTATGTCTTTTCTGATTTCTTAATGGCCTCATTGGCATGGGGCATCATGTATTTTCTGCGTAAATATTTTTTAGGTCTTACTGTTAGTGAAGATGGCGGATTAGCGATCGATGATAATTTCTGGTTAGGTATTACCCTTGTTCCATTGGGCTGGGTGATCCTTTATACACTCGTTGGTTCATATCGTTCCTTATATAAAAAATCAAAACTGCAGGAAATAACAACTGTATTTATTTGCAGCCTGATCGGTACCGCCTTTCTTTATTTTGCAATTATTCTTAACGACATCCAGGAAGATAACCGGTCCTACAGATATTATTACATCGCCTACTTTACGCTGCTGGGTGTTCATTTATTACTAACAAGTATTGGACGGCTGATCATTCTTAGCATAACACAAAAGCAATTGCAGGCAGGAAAGATCTTTTTTAATACACTAATGATCGGGAATGATGAAACAGCTATAAAAATTTATACTGATACCAATAAAAGTTTTCATAATACAGGATACAGGTATATTGGTTTTGTGAGCACAGCAACAAATGGCAATCATAACATCAGGAACCACATGCCTGAATTAGGACGTATCGACCAGGTTGAAAAAGTTATTGATGAAAACAATGTTAAGCAGGTGGTAATTGCTTTGGAAAAATCTGAGCAATCAGGAATGGAAAAGATCATCGATCGTTTGAGCGAAAAAGATGTTGAGATAAAGATCCTTCCCAATACATTAGACATTCTTTCAGGTTCTGTAAAAACAAGTAATGTTTTTGGTGCCGTTCTGATTGACCTGCAAACTGGTTTAATGCCCGTTTGGCAACAAAACATAAAACAGGTGCTTGATATAATGATCGCAGCAATTTTCCTTATTATTCTATCGCCACTGTTTCTCTATATTGCTATCAGGGTTAGCTTATCATCAAAAGGGCCAATTATTTTCAAACAAGAACGAATTGGTTATAAAGGCAAACCTTTTATGATGTATAAATTCAGGTCGATGATGGTTGGTGCGGAAAAAGAAGGGCCATCGCTTTCATCAAAAAATGATCAGCGAATTACTGTATGGGGAAGAAAAATGCGTAAATGGCGGATGGATGAATTACCTCAACTATGGAATATTATTAAAGGAGAAATGAGCCTGGTGGGACCAAGACCTGAACGAAAATTTTATATTGACCAGGTGGTGGCAAAATCGCCTTATTACAAATACTTATTGAAAGTAAAACCCGGTCTTACCAGTTGGGGCATGGTGCAGTTTGGTTATGCTGAAAACGTAGAAGAAATGATCGAACGCAGTAAGTTTGACCTGCTTTATATCGAAAACGTTTCCCTTGCTCTAGATTTTAAGATCATGATACATACGCTACGAATAATCTTCCTTGGAAAAGGAAAGTAATTGAGATTTCGGATTGCGGATTTTAGATTTTATTTTTGAGAACAATTCTCCCGATACACTAAGGTTCATATGGTTCCATGTATGGCCAAACGCCTATAAAAATGATAAAACAGCTTTCACTGATCAGTCATTAGAAAACGGTAACACCAAATTCTATTTCTCAAATAAAGAAGACCGGGGCTATATGAATAAACTTGAATTCAAAGTAAATGATCAAACCGCCTCAACAGAAGATCATCCGCAGCATATTGATATCATAAAACTTGTTTTACCATCGCCATTGGCGCCGGGACAAAAAATAATTATTACAACACCGTTCCATGTAAAACTTCCTTTCAATTTTTCACGTGGAGGTCATGATGGTGAATCTTACCAGGCAACACAATGGTATCCTAAACCTGCAGTCTACGATCGCAAAGGCTGGCATCCTATTCCCTATCTTGACCAGGGAGAGTTTTATGGTGAGTTTGGAAACTTTGATGTCAGTATAACATTACCTAAAAACTATGTAGTAGCAGCCACTGGTGATCTGCAAAATGATGATGAAAAAAATTGGTTGCAGACAAGGTCATCTTTTACATGGGTACCAATAAAAGAAAAATTCAAAACTAAGTATGGTCAAACCAAGACTAAAATTCAATTATATCCTACCTCCTCTTCTGAATTAAAAACATTAAAATATACCCAAACCAATGTTCATGATTTTGCCTGGTTTGCCGATAAACGTTTTATTGTAAAGCATGATACTTGTAAGCTTGCCTCTGGAAAGATCATCGATGCTTATACATTTTATACTCCATCTGAATCCAAAACTTGGGAAACCAGTTTGCAAGTTGTAAAAGATGCTACACGAACAAGAAGTGAATGGATTGGCGAGTATCCTTACAATGTTGTAAGCGCTGTACAAGGTCCCCAGGGTTTTGGCGGAGGGATGGAATATCCAACGATCACTTTAATTTCTCCGCAAGAAAATGAAAAATTGCTTGAGTTTACGATCGCTCATGAAGTTGGTCATAATTGGTTTTATGGAATTCTTGGAACAAATGAAAGGCAACATCCATGGATGGATGAAGGCATCAATACTTTTTATGATAATCGCTATGCACAATGGAAATATGGAAATGAAGGCGAGGTACAATTCGGTTCACAAAGCTTTGCTATAAAAGATGCAGAAAGATTGCTGTTTGAAAGCAAAGCGGTTGTCAAAAAAGATCAGCCGATTAATATGGACGGTGACAAATTCAGCAATATGAATTACTCCCTGATAGCTTACTATAAAACGGGAGCCTGGCTGGAGGTCGTTGAAAAAAAATTAGGTAAAGAGACATTTGATAAAGCCATGCAGGAATACTACCGGCAATGGCAATTCAGACATCCCTACCCGGAAGACTTTAAAAAAGTTTTAGAAACTGTCAGCGGACAGAATCTTGACCCGGAATTTGCCTTGCTTGATAAAAAAGGAACACTACCGGGCATGGAAAGAAAAGGAACAAAAATAATTTTTCCTTACTCAGCAAAGGCAGTGGTCTCTTATCTAAGAGATCCTTCAAAGAATGCTGTGATCATTTCACCTGTAATGGGTGCAAATGTTTACGACAAGTTCATGATCGGCGCAGTGATATCAAATTACAAATTACCCTCTTCACGTTTCCAGTTTTTTGCAGCTCCTCTCTATTCAACCGGCGCTAAAAAACTAAATGGAATAGGGAAAATGGAATACTCCTTCTACCCTTCACGTACATTTAAAAAGATAAATGTTTTCCTGAATGGATCGACATTCTCCATGAATAGCTTTGAAAAAGATGATGGCGGTGAAGTAACAGCAAGCTTTAAAAAACTTGTTCCCGGAATCCGCTTTTCGCTGAATGAAAAAAATGTCCGCGGCAGCAGGAACAGGTATATTCAATGGAAAACATTTTTCATAAACGAAGAGTCCTTCAATATTTCTTATGACAGCACTTTTACACCTACAGATACAATTATTAACCAAAACGTAACTACCAGTAGCGATGACCGTACGCTTCATCAATTAAAGTTTGTTGTTGAAAGTTTCAGGGTCCTTTATCCTTATAAGGCTGAACTTAATCTCGAGCATGGAAAAGATTTTATAAGAGCCGGCTTTACCGGTAACTATTTTTTCAACTATCCAAAGCAAGGCGGCCTGGATCTTCGGGTATTCGCTGGTAAATTTTTCTATCTAGGTTCTCAAACTTTTACCAAACAATTCGCTACTGATCGTTATCACTTGAATATGACCGGCCCGAATGGTTATGAAGATTATACATACAGCGATTATTTTCTTGGACGAAATAAATTTGACAAGCTTCCAAGCCAGCAGATCATGATGCGTGATGGAGGATTTAAAATAAGAACCGATCTGTACGCTGATAAAGTTGGAAAAACAGATGATTGGCTGGCGGCAATTAATTTATCAACTACTATTCCGCCGGGCATAAATCCTCTTTCAATATTGCCGTTTAAAATTCCTTTGAAAGTTTTTTTTGATCTCGGCACTTACGCTGATGCATGGGATAAAGATGCGGGTCTTGATCATTTTATTTTTGACGCCGGTTTGCAGCTTTCCTTATTTGCCAACACTGTCAATATTTATGTGCCGATCATCTACAGCAGCATTTATAAAGATTATATACAATCTGTGTTGGAAGAGAAAGGAAGATTTTGGAAAACAATATCATTCAGTATAGATATCTCTAACTTCAGTCTTAGAAAAATAAACCGGGACCTGGATTTTTAATGACTACCGGAAATCAAATAAAGTATTTACAGTATAAAGAAATTGATAAAGCAAGATGGGATGCTTGTATTACCAATGCTCCCAATGGACTTATCTATGGTTATTCCTTTTATCTCGATTGCATGGCCAGGCATTGGGATGCACTTGTACTTGGAGATTATGAAGCTGTAATGCCATTAACATGGAATAAGAAATATGGTTTTTATTATTTGTACCAGCCAGCATTTACAGCTTCGCTTGGTGTGTTTGGTAAGAATTTAACCAAAGAGATCATTGATGATTTTGTAAGTATGCTTCCCTCAAAATTTAAATTGGTTGAAATTTCTTTAAATAGTGGAAATATAATTGATGATTCGAAAGTCTTTTCACTTTTAAGAAGCAACTATATTCTTCATTTGAATAGATACTACGAAGAGATTTCCAAAACTTATCGCGATAACCATAACAGAAATATTAAAAAGGCATTTCAATTAGGATGCAGTGTAAGTAAAGAAATTCCTGTTGATGAAATAATACAACTGAACAAAGAACAATTGCAACACATTGATGGTACAAAACCGGAAGATTATCCAAATTTTAAAAAGCTCTATGAGTTACTAAAAAATAGAGGGCAAGCAAAAACATATGCCATTGTTGATCCAAAAAATAAAATTCTTGCTTCTGCTGTTTTCTTTTTCTCACACAACCGGGCTTATTATATAATGGTAGGTAATCACCCGGATGGAAAAACAATTGGCGCATCGCATGCTTTGATCGATGCATTTATTAAAGATCATGCTAGTCAAAATTTGATCCTCGACTTTGAAGGTTCTGATATCCGCAATCTTGCTTTTTTTTATAGCGGCTTTGGTGCAACAGAGGAGATCTATCCTGCGCTTAAAATAAATAAACTTCCCTGGTATATCAGGTTGCTGAAAAAATGATCAGTAATTCACTTTCAAGATAAACTTATCTGTTTCTGAAACAGCAAGTGAAGAAGCAGCGGCATCACTAATACGAATATCCACTCCCTGGTTCTCTCTTATCTTTTCCATTGAATAGAGAACTTTCGCATAAACCATTTTACTGTTAGAAGGGTTTGTAATTTTTACAATCGTCCCTGGCTCTACCCCATTAATAAGCAGATAATATTTACCATCCCGCCAGCCACTTTGAGTTTTAAATATTGATGAAGTAACTGTTTGATCTTTTGTAACCGGTGCTGTTTTCACCTGCTGAAAAAAGTTATTTTTAAAGTAACCGGTGCCATCTTCATTCATTGATGCTTGTGGCTTAACAACGGGTGGTTCTGTTTGCTTTGGTTCCTCCTTTACTTCAGGGGGTGTTTCTTTAACAGCAGGTTCTGTTTGCTTCTTCTGCTCCTCCGCTTTTTTTACATTTGAAACAGATTCTTCCACTACTACATCTTTTTTAGGTTCATTCACCGGTTGTTTCTTTTCTGAAGTTTCTTGTTTTTTTACATTCGAAACAGATTCTTCTACAACCATTGCTTTTGGAGTTACTGTTACTACCCTATCCTGCATTTCATTTGTAATTAAAAAACCAACGATCAGTTTTGCTCCGGCAGATACGTTATCAGTTGTAAGATTATTCCACCCTCTCAGATCTTCAATTTGGGCTTTACTCTTGACACTCACATTAGCAAGACTTTCCTTTTCTGCAACATAATAAACCGGCACACCTTTATTCACATTCTGTTTAAAATTGGTATCAGTTAAAGGAATTTTTAACTGCTGCCCAATTGCAAGCCCTTTATTAAAATCAATACCATTAAAATTGGCGATATGTCGCGGATGAACATTATACATTCTTCCTATAGGAAATAAACCCTCTTTTGCGGCCACCTTGTGTTCGAGATATGAGCCTTTTGGTCCTGATTTGACCATAAGGTCCTGGGAGAAGACAATTGAGTAAAAAAACAAAAGTGATACAACCGTCATTAGTTTTTTCATCGGGATATATTTTTACAAAGATGCAGAAAAATATGGTGTTTTAATCCTTAAGAATTCTTAACTCTTTTGGATAATAATTGTTAATTCGGTTTGGAAGAATATTGATCCAACCCAAATTATGACCCTGGTGTGTGACAAGCGTCCATCCCTTTATATCGGTTTCTAATTTTAGTTCCTTTTTCTTTAAATATTGAATGGCCTGCTCAAAATCCAATTCAAGCCGGGAGCTTTTATCACTAATAATATTACTCAGCGCCAACGAATGATCGGGTATCAATTTATCTTTAATGATCTCACCAATTCTCGTTCCGCAATTCACGACCTTAAGTTTTGAGGATAAAAAATTTATAACAGCAAGTGTTTTTTCAGGAACAGTATAGATAATTTCCTCATGTCTTAAAAAAGCAAGGCTCTCAGTGTTTACATTCTTATTCAAAATTTCTATTTCCTTTGCTGAAAATTTCTCCGGTTTTGTTTTTGGAGTGTAAACTTCCTCATCATTGTCACCTGTTTTTCTAAAGCAAGAAATAAAAAAACCTTCCCCTTTCAACTTATCAGGCCAGAAACGATAACCGCCTTCACTTTGAATAATGTTCCAGTCATTTTCAATTTGAAATTTCAAATTTAAAATTTCAAATTCTTTAACCAGCCAATCACAAATCTTCTCGTCCTCCTCCTGAGAATAAGAGCAAGTAGAATAGATCAGCATTCCTCCATTTTTTAATGCTGGTAAAATATCAGCCAAAATTCTCTGTTGCCGTTGACTGCATAGCGCCACATTATGTTCACTCCATTCCTCGATTGCTTCATGATCACGCCGAAATAAACCACTACCGCTGCATGGCGCATCTACAACGATCACATCAAAATAATTTTCGAGTCTTTGAAAATCCCTTGGATCATTATTGGTAACAATAACATTACTGCAACCCCATTTCACAATATTGTCAGTAAGAATATTTGCCCTTGACCTTATCACTTCATTACTGACAAGCAAGCTTTCCTTTGAAATAAGCGAAAGAATATGCGTTGATTTGCCACCGGGTGCCGCACACAGATCAAGCACTTTTAATGGCTGTGAGAGATCAACAGTTTGTTTTAATGCCTGCTCTAAAAACATACTGCTTGCTTCCTGCACGTAATAACAACCTGCATGAAAGAGAGGATCGAAAGTAAAGGAAGGACGGATTTCAAGATAGTACCCATATTCAGTCCATGGAATTTGAAATTTAAAATTTAAGTCCCGATAACTATCGGGATCAAATCGTTTAAATGGGTTCACCCTGACAGAGGTCACTTGCTCTCCCGATTCATGAACTTTTATAAATGCTTCTTCATTGAATCCATTTACTGATTCAAGCGAATTCAATAATGCTTGCGGTAATTGCATTTAAGGAAATAATTCTCTATAAATTAAAACGCCTTCGGTTTCACAATAGTCGTCGCTTGCTTCACTTCATTTGTATAAGACTCTATCGTCTTTGCAACGATTAAAATATTATCCTGTGCCTCCTTCCAATTCCTTTCTTCAATTCCCTCACGGATCCCCGGTAATGTTTTTACACCATAACCAGTATAAAATCCCGGTGCATACACCTGGTGCTTGTACCACGATCTTCTTGGCAATCCTTTTTCATTGATCAATGCCCTTTCAACTTGAAATAAGACAGTATTCAGTTCTTTTTGTTTCTCAGGCGAAAGCTGTGTACCATTCGCATACAATTTTTGAAACTCTTCAGCCTGCGTTTTTAATTCAGACATTTTATTTTCAAGTTCACTGAAGTTGAGATAAGGAACAACACCTTTTGGCCTTGGTGATTGAAATCCTTTCTTGGGATCTTTTGCCAGGTCATATAATTTATCAGCTATCATTTTATTTTCCTGCTCGGTTTCCGCTCTTGTGTTATCCAACAGTGTTTTCAGTTCTCCAACATAATCATTCACTGTTTTATAAAAACTATTAAAGTCAATTGGCAATACGTCGGCATTTGCCAAACGCATCATTGTTCTTCCCGCTGTTTTTGATAAAGCAATTCCATATTGAAAACCGGGGTCTTTGAAACGGGTAAAGTGATCGTAGGAATCATAAACAGAATGATACTCGCCGCCACTGCCTTCACCACCAAAACCAAGATTCAATGAAGCAATACCAAGAAATTGCAAAAATCCTGACCAGTCAGACCCTGCTCCCAAAGCACTTAGCTTAATATTTTTATTTCCCATCAATCTTGTTCTTGTTGCTTTATCGCCATTCACCATAGTGTTTGCATATCTTCTTTCTTTTATACTCACTCCTGTTTGCGGATCAATAACAGCATCAGCTATTTCATTAAAGAAAGGTTCTAATGTATGTGAACCACCAGCACTAATAAAGCCACGACTATTACCATCAGAATTTATATACGCCACCGCTTTCTTTTTCAATTCATCCTGGTGATCTTCTGCCCATTCAGTTGAGCCCAACAATGAAGGTTCTTCACCATCCCATGCACAATACACCAATGTTCTTTTTAATTTATATCCCTTCTTCACCATTTCTCCGATCACTCTTGCTTCTTCCATTTCAGCCACCATTCCGCTTATCGGGTCAGCAGCACCATTCACCCACCCATCATGATGATTGCCACGAATGATCCATTCATCAGGTAATTCACTACCGGGCAATTTGGCGATCACATTATACAATGGCTTTATATCCCAATTGAATTGCAATTTCAAATGCACTTTGTCAGTACTTGGGCCAACATGATAAGTCAACGGCAAATCACCACGCCAGCCAGCAGGTACCACTGGCCCACCCAATGATTGCAACAAAGGCAATGCATCTTCATAAGAGATCGGTATCACAGGAATTTTCATGATCGTAACCACATCCTCCCGATTCATTCGCTTTGCATCTTTCGTAGCTCCAATACCCGGCGTTAGCGGATCACCGGGATAAACAGGCATATCCATCACCGAGCCACGCTGCACGCCATCCTTCGGACGAAAAGGTCCGACAGGATACACATCACCCGCTGCATAACCATCATCTTCCGGATCAGAATAAATAATGCAACCAATTGCGCCATGCTCATACGCCACTTTTGGTTTTATACCACGCCATGAGCCGCCATACTTTGCGATCACAATTTTTCCTTTCACACTTATTCCCATTTTTTCCAGCTCATCATAATCTGCCGGAACACCACGATTCACATATACCAATTCAGCCGTCACATCACCATCAGCCGAGTAGGCATTGTATGATGGAAGTTGTTCCGATTTTTGCCCGCTTGTTTTATCTTCCTTCAGTGCAGGCTCATCCAACTTTGCTTTGTATGGTTTGCTGCCCAACAATTCCAACACTCTTGTTTTCGGCGTAGGAAACAACACATGATATTCTGCGATCTCCGTTTGATAACCCCATGAACGAAAAAGATTAGCCATGTATTCCGCATTTGCTTTCCCTTGCACACTACCCACATGATGCGGATGCGAAGTAAGGAACTGCATCCACGTATCGAGGTTCTTGGCATTCAGTTGCGCATCATATTGTTTTTCCCAATCCAATTGCGATTTTGCATTGGCTTCATTAAAGCCCATGATCTTTTGAGCATTGATGATCGTAGCTGCTAAAACCAATACTAGTACAAATAGAGATCGTCTCATGATTATTTTTGATTTTTTATGTAGTCGGCTAATTTACTACTATTAAGCTTTCGTTGCGTCGCACTCTTGTACGTTCTGTTCGCTATTCAGCAATTTGTGTAACAAGCTTAGAAGAAGTTGCGTAAATTAGTTATTTGGGTCCACTCAAATGAAACAATTTAACCTACTAGAAAAATGGTATCAAAGCGTCTACATTATTTCTTCTCCTCTTAGTATTCAACAACTAGTTCCGAGAGAAAGAATTACCCTTATTTATAACACATTCACAGCTTTTTTTGGCTCAAAATTTTTTGACGTTAAACCCAATTCAGATAAGCCAATAGAAAAAATTAGCTGGATATTTTCCTTACTCTCCAATTTTAATAAAATCGGTTGCATAGTTGCTTTGCATGAAATAGCAAGATTAATTGAATATGCAAATACTTTAGAGAAACCTATCCAATTGGAATTGAATAATCTCAAAAAAAATCCACAAAATCTAAGAACATTTTTCTTTGAGCTGTTTGTATTTAAACGATTCGATGATAATCAAATTCCAAATAAAAAGAAGTATTTAATGGGAGCACAAATGATTGAGGGGAGCTGTGTCATTGATAACAGAGAATATCTTTTCGAATGTCGAAAAATTTTCATGCCGAAAATAAGTGAATTGGACATTATGCGCCGACTAATGATAGATTTTTGGAAGCATGCAACTAAAACAACTAAAGGTATAGGTATGATCTGCACTGTATCATTTAAAAAGCCAATTACTGGAAAACATCGCTCTAATTTTGAGAACCGAATAAAAGTATTTTTTGAGAAATTAAATAATAAAACTTATGTAACAAATATTAATTACCATATAACTGATGATTATGGCACTTTCAAGGTTATCGATTATAATGAAGCGTCTCTTTTTGAAATAAAGGAATTTAAAAAGTATGACATCTTATATTATGTTATTCCTCCAAAAATACCAGTCCCAAATCAACCAAATAAATACAACGCTAAAATCATTTGTAATTTTTCAACATTTCAGAGCAAAATCTATGAAAAATTAGAGAATGTATTAAAAGAAAAAAAGCAACAGCATAAAAACTCAACCTTAACGAATAAAATTCTTTTTATTGATAGCGAAACGTTACCGGAATTTCACATGGGTCTTTTTCAAAATGAAGCTATGTTTGAAAAAGATAAAGTAGCAGCAATTTTTAAGAAGTTAAAAATAAATGACATCGTTTGCATTATTAGAAGAAGCTATTCCAAAGAAAAACCCGAAATATTACTAGATGCTTTCTCAAACGAAAACAATAGAAATACGGTTAAAATATTGAAAGAAATCTTTAGATAAAAAGCATGAAGGCATGATACTTCTATGTCAACCTATAATGTAAATTTGTAAAGACTTTTTTAACAGCGATAATTCTATCTATGGATGAAGACCTCCAACAAATGAGCAAAGACCAGCTGATAGAAGAAGTAAAAAAACTCAGAGCTGGCATTCGTGAACACAGAGATAGTACCGGTCAGGAGCTATGCTGGCATCATCCAAAACTCTGGTCACTTCTACCAGAAAAAATAGATCCGAAAATTTCTGTACCTGATTGGCCTGAATTTATGAAAGGCTGTATTCGTTATCGTTCTTCTCTTGATCAACAAAATCCATGACATCATTATTCATTTCAAACAAAAGAAGAATACTAGAGATAATGGCAGTCATTTTAACGGCTATGGGAAAGTTCATTTTTATGGACTATCTCAATTGGCGATTTCCTTTTGTTGCAATTGCTATAATTTCCTGGATAACCTACATTATTTATCGCAGTAAAAAAGAACCAGCCATTCTTAAATACTGGGGATTCAGAACTGATAATTTCAAATCAGTCTTAAAAAGAGTTTTACCATTTGGTATTCTTACAGTGATCAGCTTTATCGGAGTAGGTTTTTATCAAAGCACCATAAATATTACGTGGCATATCATTCCAATCCTGATCTTATATCCTCTTTGGGGAACAATTCAACAGTTTTTATTAATTGCGCTCACGGCAGGAAACCTGCAGGATCTTAAAGGACAAAAATTGAGTAAGGGAACTATTATATTACTTTCTGCCTTACTATTTGGCTTCATTCACTATCCCTATACATGGCTAATGATCGCAACATTTATCCTCGCCATATTTTATGGATGGATCTATTTAAAAGAAAGAAATCTTTATGTGTTGGGCTTATTCCATGGCTGGCTAGGCGGCATTTTCTATTATACAGTTTTAGAACGAGATCCTTTTTTAGAAATGTTTGGGAAATTATTCAATTATCCCAATTGATTAATTAAATTAGAGTTTTACCCAGTCAATAAATTCATGGAATCAACTCAATCTGATGTTTTAACCGAAAGCCTTTCGCAGCTAAGGACTAAAAGAAGAAAGAACTTACTCCCCTGATGGATAAAAATATTCATTTGGATCTTCCTAATATTTGGAGCAATTGCGCCATTTGGATTGATATTAGGAATTTTTGGATTCAGCTTTGAAATAAGTTTATATGGATTTGAAACAAATGAACCAATTTCAATCGTTGGGGTTTCAATGATTTTGCTTTTTGTTTTTAAAGGAGTCACAGCATACAGTCTCTTGAAAGAAAAAGATTGGGCAATAACCTTAGGAATTATGGACGCAATAACGGGAATAGTTCTTTGTTGTCTCGTTATGGCTTATCCATTTATTGATTCTGGTTCCGGAGCAAATCTGAATTTGAGACTTGAACTTTTATTGCTTGTTCCTTATTTAATAAAACTACTTAAAATAAAACCTGAATGGGAGAAATCTACCATGTTTTAATTTGGCTTTAGAAACGAATAACAAAATGCTGTTTCTCCTTAAACTCTTTTCTAAAAAAAACTAACCCAATAAAAAACAAATCGATGCTGCAGGTAACTGCAGCATCTTTTTTTATTGTTTCCCATGCTGCTTCCATTTCACTGCTCCAGTGAATATCATCAAAAACAAGCACTGAATCGTTATTGGCTTTAGCAAGAATCTCTTTAAAATATCTCTCTGTTGGTTCTTTCCTATGATTCCCATCGATAAATGCAAAGTCGACAGACGACAGTTTACGGACGACAGATGATAATGTGTTATCGAAGTTACCTTCAATGCTTTCAACGTTTCTGATTTCTAGATTTCTAAAGTTTTTTTTTGCAACTTCTGCAATTTCTTTTGAGCCCTCCATTGTAATCAACTTTGCATCCGGTTTTGCCAATGAAAAGTACGATGTCGTAATTCCCAATGAAGTTCCTAATTCAAGAATAGTTACAGGTTGATAATATTTTATCAATCGAAAAAGTAGTTGCCCAAATTTTTTTGGCTTTGCCGCATTTTTTGCAATAGATGAAATGGTTCGCTTATTTTTTTTATCAATGACAGAGCCAGCGCCAAAATCCTCTACCTCCAGAACTGTATTATCATTCAAAAGTTGGTTACGTAATGTTTCTACCTTCACATTTTCAGGATAAATCGTTTTATCATTCAGAACTTTTGTTATGAACTCAAAAACAAAAGGAGAATGCATTCCATGTCCCTTACCATTCGATGCAGTAAAGTAGTATTGAAGATATTTAAGAAGTAATTGTCCTTTCGAAAACATGGAGGCAATCTAAACAATCATTGGCATATTAGCACATCAGCAAACTATCACATTGGTTTCCTCTCCCACAGTTGAAACGAAAAGGCATAAGCATGCTTTTCATCAGCAGGATTTTCCGTCTTACTCACCAATGACCAGTCATTTTTTTCAATGACAGGAAAATAAGTATCACCCTCCAGTTCTGCACGAACTCTTGTCATATAAATTTTATTCGCCCTGTCAAAAGCGATCACATAGATCACCCCGCCACCGATAATAAAAATTTCTTTATAATTAAGTTGTTCCGCCAGCAATGCAGCCGTATCTACACTATCAACTACAGAAACTCCTTCTGCATTCCAACCCGGTTGTCTCGTGATCACAATATTTTTCCTACCCGGCAACGGTTTGCTTCCCATTGATTCAAAAGTTTTTCTTCCCATTACCACGGGCATGGCCCAGGTAACATTTTTAAAAAATTTCATATCCCTTGGCAAATGCCAGAGCAATTGATTGTTTTTACCAATCACGTTGTTATCGGAAGCGGCGACGACTAAAGAAATGATCATAAATAAGTTTAGATTTAAACGAAACTACTATGATTAATTGAAAGTTTAATCTAAGTTCCCCCTTTAGGGGAACAGGGGGTTAAACAGCAACAGGAGCTTTTATTGCCGGATGACTCTGATAATTTTCTAAGGTGAAATCTTCGAATTTAAAATCAAAGATGTTTTTAACTGAAGGATTCAGTTTCATTGTTGGCAATGGATAAGGAGTTCGGCTTAATTGTAGTTTTACCTGCTCCTTATGATTATTATAAATATGAACGTCACCGAATGTATGTACAAACTCACCCGGTTCAAGATCACAAACCTGTGCGATCATTAATGTAAGCAAAGCATAAGATGCAATATTGAAGGGAACACCCAAAAAAACATCAGCGCTTCTTTGGTAAAGCTGGCAACTTAATTTTCCATTGGCCACATAGAATTGAAACAAGGTATGACAAGGCATCAGGGCCATTTCAGGAAGTTCGGTCACATTCCATGCACTCACTATTAATCGGCGGCTATCAGGATTTGATTTGATCTGTTTTACAAGGTCAGAAATCTGATCAACAACTTTTCCATCTTTGCCTTCCCAGCTACGCCACTGTTTTCCATACACAGGTCCAAGCTCGCCGTTTTCATTTGCCCATTCATTCCAGATACTCACACCATTTTCTTTCAGGTATGCAATGTTTGTTTCACCTTTTAAGAACCAAAGCAGTTCATGAATAATGCTTTTTGTATGAACCTTTTTTGTGGTAACTAATGGAAATCCTTTTTGCAAATCAAAACGCATTTGATAGCCAAACGTGCTGATAGTGCCGGTGCCGGTTCGGTCATGTTTTTGTGAGCCGGTATCAAGAATATGCTGAAGAAGATCGAGATATTGTTGCATGGCCGCAAGTTAAGAGAAAGCGATGAGCCTTGAGCTGCGCGGCTACGGCTGTGAGTAAATTTGAATTAGTGTAAATAAAAAATACCCCGGTAAATATCTCCGATCATGCCAGATTACCGGGGTTGCCTAAAACCCTATGCAAGTATTCATAGTATTATTGTATCGCAGATTCTGTAAACTGCTCTTTGTTTTCTTCTTTAAATACAGGTTTCATAACGATCACCGGGGATTCGGGGATCTCTTCCTGGAGTATATCAGAAAGTTTCCGGTGAAATCCTTTAATGAAAGTTTGACTTCTTTCTAATCTTTCTTCCAATTTTATTTTAGCCTCATTAACTTCTGTAAGCTGTGCCTGCAGTTCATTAATGAGATCATTTTTATTATCTGATTCGAAAGAGGATCTTGAATTCTGCTCCTGCAGTTCTTTTATCGTTGCTTCCAATTGCACCGCATTAACTGTTGCGGATTGTACAACTTCCTTTAGAAAAATTATTTCCTGCTCTTTATCATGCACTGTTGCCTGGAACTCTTTGATCGATTGTTCCTTTATTTCGAGTTTCTCATTTGCGTCCATAAGTTTTATTCCCAGATCCCTGAATTGTTGTTCCTCCAAATGATGATTTTTGATCCGTTGTTCTATTTGTTGCTGAAGAAAAACGATCTGTTGCTTTTTTTCTTCCAGGACATCCTTCAAATATTCCTGTTCACTTATACGTTTTTTTAGCTCAGCTTTTTCTTCGTCCCACTTTTGGATCATTGATGTGAACCCGGTCCCATTGTCGCAATAAACATTTAATTGTTCCCGTAAACTAATATTATCCTTTTCCAGGTTTTCAAAGGAAATTGTCAATTGATTTAATTCGGCGAGCAATTCTTTTTTTTCAAGTTCATATTTCTGTTGTGCCGGGTCGATCTGTTCATAAGGTATTTGTTGCAGATCCGTATGTATCGTTTCCATAGACTTATTTTTTTTTGTTTCGAAATTTTGATAACTCTTTACCTGTAATTGTTGATATTTTTCAGTAAGAACTTTAAAATCTTTTTGAATAGCGATATAGCGGGCATTACTATGAGAAAGATAATTCATGATCCTCCTCGTTTCTTGTTTGTCTCCATGCAAAAACAGATTCAACGGCATCAAAGAAACATCGTCATAGCCTGCATATGATCCTTCGCCTTCAAAAATGAACGGCTCATCCAAACCCTTTGGTTTCTTTCTTTTATTATTATAATGAATAACGGTAGTGATCAACATCCCGATCAATAATGCCGGAATGCTTATCCAAAGAAAGACCTGCAGAAATTTAAAAAAAACAATTAATGATGCATCAAATAATAGCAGCATATCGAAATTTTAGAAAGGGATCAATAAAAAATCGGCGATTGGTTTTAGCTGCTTAAGTGGTGAGACAGATGGTAGAAGTATCGAAACCCTCAATTGTTCTCGCAGAGGTTATATACTCAGATTATCCTATTGATATTATCTTCAAGAATAATACCAAAACATTCAATAAAGTCTAATGTGTAAATTTTTTGGAATTGTTTTTTTCCACAATCCAATCAGCCCTTTGTAATTGTTTTCAAATGTAGAGCTCTTATAAAGAAGCGTCATCCTAAAAAATATTATAAACCTCTTCTTTTGATCTCTTTACTTATCAAAGCCAATTCACGGCCAGTTTGTCCGCCGATAGATGTGTTTTCCTGTGCCCGGCGCATAAGATAAGGCACTACATCTTTTATTGGGCCAAAGGGAAGGTATTTGCTGACATTGCATCCAGCCTTAGCGAGATTGAAAGTGATATTATCACTCATTCCATATAGCTGGCTCCAATGTACATGATGATGCTTTAAAGGCAATCCTTTTTGCTGCAGCAATTCCACCGCCAGCATATTGCTGCGTTCATTATGCGATGCAACGACCAATGAAATATTATCAAGGTGATCGATGCAGAATCTTACCCCTGCATCAAAATCTTTATCGCTGCTTTCTTTATTTGGCTGGATCGGAGAAGAATAATTCATTTCATCTGCCCTTTTTCTTTCCTTTTCCATGTAAGCACCCCGAACCAGTTTGGCACCGAGAATAAATTTTCTTTCTACAGCAGCCTTGTAAGAGTCTTTTAAAAATTGTAACCGATCATGACGATAATGCTGCGTTGTATTATAAACTATGCATTTTTCTTTGTTATAAGTATCCATCATTATGATCGTCAAGGCATCGACAGGATCCTGTATCCATGTTTCTTCTGCATCAACAAAAACTCCAACATGTCCCTTTGCTGCAGTTTCGCAAATGCGATGCATTCTTGTTCTTACACGATGCCATTCTTCTCTTTCGCCGGCGGGAAGGTCTTCCACAGCTTTCAGATGCTTTTTCATCAGGCTACCTTCATTCTTATGCATCATTGCATCCATTTTTTCCAGCAAACCAAAACGAGCAAAGCCGGTCACTTTTACACTCATGAAAGGAATATTCGGCTGCGTGGATGCATAATTAATAACACGAATAAATTCATCACAAGCATGATCGAAATTATCTTCTCCTTCTTTTCCTTCCACACCATAGTCAAGGATCACCTGCACACCATACTTTTCTAATTTATCAGCAACCACAACATTCTGCTCTAATGTTTCTCCACCAACAAACTGCTGAAAAATTGTGTTGCGAATGATCGATTTTACAAAAGGAAGATTCCATTTTACTGCTGTGGGTGTTATCCGGGTACCTAGTTTCACCAACCATGGTTTTCCCATTACTGAAAAAAGAAAATTAGCTTGTTTTAATTCTTTAGCGGATTTATAAGCAAATGCAATCTCGGTGTTGTCAAAGGAAATTTCGGGCTGTGCCTGCATAGCGATCTTTTATTAATCTTTGAGAATGGACAAATGTAAAGGATTCGGCATTCTTAACAAATGATAGTATGAATTAAAACAGATGACTAAAATGTGTTTTAATAACTTCGTGCAAATTTTTTTCATGCAAACAAAAAAAGCCGCCGACAGCCTGGTAATTATGACAGAATTAGTATTGCCAAATGACACCAATACTTTTGGAAACCTGATGGGTGGCCGCTTGATGTACTGGATGGATATTGCTGCGGCGCTTGCTGCTATGAAACATTGCGGAGCTCCAGTAGTAACCGCGTCTGTTGATAATATCTCGTTTGAAGCCCCAATCAAAATTGGAAATGTTGTGCATATTGAAGCAAAAGTTTCAAGGGCCTTTAATACATCCATGGAAGTACACCTGGCAGTGTGGGGGGAAGATGCAATTCATCAATACAAATACAAAAGCAATGAAGCCTACTATACATTTGTGGCTCTTGATCCTAATGGCAAACCAAGACCAGTTCCACAAATGACACCGGAAACCGAAGGAGAAAAGAAATTATTCGATGGTGCATTAAGGAGAAGACAAGTAAGATTAATATTGGGAGGAAAAATGAAACCTGATGACGCAACAGAACTCAAAGCACTTTTCAACCCTGAATAATTGTTAATTCTTAATTATTCATTTTTAATTTATAGATTCTTTCTTCCAATGATGCGCTCCTTGCATCATGTATTCTTTGCTTTGTTCAATTGCATCCATAATTTTTTTCATGATCTCTTCAGTCGTTGCATCATAATCAATTTGAAGAGGTTCTTTAAAATTTACTGTCAATAGCGAACCTTTCTTTTTAAACGTTAATCCTTTTTTATTGAATGCCCGCCAGAATCCATTTATCACAACCGGAATGACGATCGGTCTTGTTTTTTTAATGATCAATGCTGTTCCTTTTCTTCCGGGAGCAAAAGGTTTTGTAGTTCCTTGTGGAAACGTAATAACCCAGTTGTCATCCAATGCTCTTTCAATTTTTCTTGTATCAGAAGGATCAAGGCCTTTTCTTTTTATTGTACTGCCTGGATTCCAGGTTCGTTTTACCGTGATAGCGCCTGCCAAAGTAAAAAAGCGGCTAATAAAACTTCCTCTCATTGTTTCTTCAGCGGCCACATAATATACTCTTGTAAATGGATTTAATAAATAGTAGGGAATTCCAAGACGGTTTTTTTTACCCCATTTCACCGCGCAAAAAATATGAAGAAACGTAATGACGTCAGCAAAATAAGTTTGATGATTGCTTACAAAAAGTACATTATGCTTTGGCAGTTTGCTGATATGTTCCGTGCCTGAAATTTTTAGCTTATTTAGGATCATAAGCCCCGGGTAAGAAACGATTCCCACAATAGCATAAACCACTGAACGGAGTGGTTTGATATGTTTTAATCTTTGAAAAAATCCAGTCATTGGATCTAAGAATCTTGACTCAAATTAAGGATTTGTAAACAAACCATGATTCCTTGCTTAATTCCGCTAATCAGTTTTCAAACCTGCCAGAAATAAAAAAATATTTTCAAAAAAACTTAAAATCTTCACAAACATTCTTATTTTTAAGATCCATTACTTATTTCGATCCCTGGAAATTCTTACAAATAATCCCCTCCCCGAAAATGTAATCCTTAGCCCCACGAATGGCGTAATGCCACATGAAATCTTAATAACAGTTGTTCGTTTTTTTAAGTAATCCATTCTCCAAAGAATTACCACCCCTGAGTCGAATGACTTTGCAGTGAAAGATTTCGTTATTCAAATTCATCGGTTTTGTTTTACAAAATATAATTGTGGCCTAAAGATTGTATTTATTTAACCCTCTAATGTTTTTATTATGCAAGAAGAAACTTACGACCAACTGGGAACAAAATTCAAGATCCTTTTAGTTGCATCTATTGGAATGCTAGTAGCAGTTATTACCCTTGGTGAGATGGGAATTATATAACTGTTCGCTTGATATCTAAATAAAAAAGTCTCGCTTGAAGCGAGACTTAATAATTTGTATCTATTCAAAGTGGATTTTATTACTCACTCTTAGGAGCTTCTTCCCCACCGCCTTTCTCTTCTTCTTTCAGCTTAGCTTTAATTTCAGCTAAAGCGCCAAGATCACCAAGAGTTGCTTTTTCTACCTTCGCCTGTACATTCTTCACAGCTTTGCGGGTCTTATCAGCTTCCACTTTTGCTTCCTTACGGGCAGCTTCTTTCTCTTCCACTTTAGCTTGCTCCCATGTACGTGTATGAGATAAAACGATACGCTTTTCATTGCGATCAAACTCGATCACCATGAATGTTATTGTTTCGTCTGCGCTTACAGTTTTACCATCCTCTTTTGCAAGATGACGGGCTGGGGCAAAACCTTCCAATCCATAAGGCAATTGAACAACAGCGCCTTTATCATCACGGCGAATCACTGTCCCTTCATGAACACTGCCGATAGCAAATGTTTCCTGAAGGCTGTTCCAGGGATCTTCTTCTAATTGCTTATGACCTAACTGAAGCTTGCGATTATCTTTATCAATACTTAAAATAACGATATCGATATGCTCGCCGACTTTTGTGTATTCACTTGGATGATTGAAACGCTTTAACCAGCTCAGGTCGCTGATATGGATCATACCACCGATGCCCGGAGCTAATTCAACAAACACACCATAAGGAGTGATGTTTTTCACTAAGCCTTTGTGACGGCTCTCAACAGGGAATTTCGTTTCAATATCATTCCAGGGATCAGGTGAAAGTTGTTTGATAGAAAGACTCATCTTACGATTTGACTTATCAAGAGTTACGATCTTAGCTTCATGCTCATCACCTAATTTGAAGAATTCTTTTGCATTGATGGGGGTATTCGCCCATGTGATCTCACTTACGTGAACAAGACCTTCAACACCAGGTTGAATTTCAAGGAAAGCACCGTAGTCTTCAATATTTACTACACGACCTTTTACAATATTTGCTTCAGCAATTGTTTCTGGCAACACATCCCAAGGATGTGGAGTCAGTTGCTTTAAACCAAGGCTGATACGTTTTTTCTCATCATCAAAATCAAGAACCACCACATTGATCTTCTGATCAAGTTTCAATACTTCTGAAGGATGAGAGATACGTCCCCATGAAATATCGGTGATGTATAACAAACCGTCAAGACCACCAAGATCCATAAACGCACCGAAGTCAGTGATGTTCTTCACTGTTCCTTCAAGCACCTGGCCTTTCTCCAATTTGCTCATGATCTCTGCACGTTGTGCTTCGATATCACTTTCAATAAGTGCTTTGTGAGATACAACAGCATTTTTAATGGCTTCATTAATTTTCACCACTTTGAACTCCATTGTTTTTCCAACAAACTGATCGTAATCTGTTACAGGCTTCACATCAATTTGTGAACCTGGTAAGAATGTTTCCATTCCAAACACATCTAC
>Ga0193738_1000455_pt1 | contig 21518 bp, 21 predicted proteins | sample L2a1metaG_FD_144927 | JGI IMG/M metagenome (GOLD analysis project Ga0193738, IMG submission 144927) | Soil microbial communities from a riparian zone of the East river system, Colorado, United States - L2a1 | ecosystem: Environmental > Terrestrial > Soil > Riparian zone | place: USA: East River...
GAGTACCCTCCCTATTCCTTTGAGCGCCTTCAGCCGGCCATTGAACTTGCAAGAAAAATCGGAAGGTATGGCGGATGCTTTGTAGGACAGGTTCATCCAGGCGCATTGGGCCGCAGGGTTGAAAGAGGATTTGTTCAGGCACTTAAAGATGAAGCCTGGTTCGGTTCGCTGAAAGATTTTGGCGACTGGTGGGTTGGAAGGAACCTGGTAACTGCCGATGTTACCCATGAAGGCGGAAAAAGAATTGTCGTTTTGAACGTACCCAGGAGAATGGAAGGACTTGCCATCATGCTTCCCATCCGCTCCACACCTGTGAACGTGGAAAACGGAGGACGGTATTTTAATGACGGCAAACTCATCATTTTTGAAATTGCAGAAGGCACCATCAGGATTACCCTCGACAATTGAGGTTTTATTTTTCTGTTTATCAGCCTGATTGACTGCAAAATGTTGTAGAAATTTTTTATATCCCCTCTAACAAATAGTTAGTATCTTGCGTACTAGTTCAAAGAATTCCGCCGGAAAAAATGAAAAATCAAAAAGAAATCCGCTGTAGTTTTTGCGGTCGTGACAAAAGCGAGACCTACGTGCTAATTGCGGGTATAACGGGTCACATTTGTGACCAGTGCATTCAGCAGGCCCAGAACATACTCAGTGATGAGATGAGCAGCCGCCTGAAGAACAATATCAATAACCAGCTCAACCAGCTTAAACCAATTGAAATAAAAAAATTCCTTGATAATTATGTTATTGGTCAGGATGAAGCGAAGAAGGTGCTGAGTGTTGCGGTTTATAATCATTACAAAAGAATTTCCATCAAGCATAAAAAACAGGAAGAAGTCGAGATTGAAAAGTCCAACATCATCCTGGTTGGTGAAACCGGAACAGGTAAAACTTTGCTGGCAAGAACGATTGCCAAAATGCTGAATGTTCCTTTTTGTATTGCCGATGCAACAGTGCTTACTGAAGCCGGTTATGTTGGTGAAGACGTAGAAAGCATTCTCACACGACTGCTTCAGGCTGCTGATTACGATGTTTCTGCTGCTGAGCGTGGCATCGTCTACATTGATGAGATCGATAAGATCGCACGCAAAGGCGACAACCCAAGCATTACACGTGATGTGAGTGGTGAAGGTGTTCAGCAGGCATTGCTGAAACTACTTGAAGGTTCTCAGGTGAATGTACCTCCGCACGGCGGCAGGAAACATCCTGAACAGAAAATGATCACCATCGACACACAGAACATCCTGTTCATTTGTGGCGGTGCGTTTGATGGCATCGAGAAAAAAATTGCGAAGCGCCTGAATTCCCACGCCATGGGTTTCAAAGCCAGCAAGGAGGGCGAAATTTTCGACAAGAGTAATTATCTACAATATATTTCTCCAACAGATCTGAAAGCATTCGGTTTGATTCCTGAACTCATCGGACGCCTGCCGATCGTTTGCCATTTAGATCCTCTTGACAAAGCAACGCTTCGTTCAATCCTTACTGAGCCAAAGAATGCTTTGATCAAACAGTATGAAAAGATCTTCCACCTTGAAGGCATAAACCTTACAATCGACAAACCTGTTTTTGATTTCGTCGTCGAAAAAGCGATGGAGTTCAAGCTCGGCGCACGCGGACTGCGTTCCATCTGCGAAGCTATTTTGCTCGATGCGATGTATGAGCTTCCGTCACAGGGAAAAGCTGCCAAGGAATTCCACCTTACGTTGATTTATGCGAAAGAGAAATTCTCGAAGGTGAATATTAACAGGATGAAGGTGGCGTAAAGGCAGTTTGCAGTTACCAGTTTGCAGTTTGCAGTTTGCAATAACAGCCGGAATAAAAATAACATCCTAAAAAAGAGTAGTCACTGCGAGGAACGAAGCAGTCCCTTCAAATTTACAGCTATACATTTTAGTTTTGAGTTCGTCAAAAATTTTATAGTTCAGATTTTAATGGCGTTCGTAAACAAGAAAAGAAAAAGGATACTTATTTTTTTCATCAGGCTGAACATCCTTCCTTGAAACTTCTTTCCACTCTTTATCATTCAACTCCGGAAAATGCACATCGCCTTCGATTATCGCATGGATACGGGTGAGGTAAATCCTGTCACAAAATTTTAACGACTGCGCAAAGATTTCTCCACCGCCGGTAATGAAGCATTCTGTTTCATTTTTGTTTCTTGAATAATCAATTCCTGCGTCTATCGAGTTTACAACTACGGCACCTTCCGCTTTATAATCTGTTTGTCGTGTTATGACAATGTTGGTACGCCCTCCCAGCGGCCTGTATTTCAACGGTATGCTTTCAAAATTTTTCCTTCCCATTACCACGCAGTGTCCCATTGTGGTTTCCTTAAAGTATTTTAAGTCAGCAGGCAAATGCCAGGGAAGATCATTCTTTCTACCGATGATGTTATTTTCCGAAGCCGCTACTATTATTGAAATTTTCATTAAATATTAAAGTCAGTTGTGATTGGTCATTGAACAGCCGAAGTCATTAAAAGTCATTAAGCAGCCTTAGTCATTATGGTCATTAAACAGCCACAGTCATTAAGGTCATTAAACAGCCGGAGTCATTTAACAGCCAACTTAAATGATCATTTGGTAGAAGGACCAATTGAATTGATATACATATTAAGATTGTAGTGCAAAGTATTTAAATCCTGGATAAGTTTTGAAAATTCGTCTTCAGGAATCAGGTTTCTTTTTCTTGCCTTGCATAACCATGTTTTAGTTTCAAGCAATGAACCACGTGCATAGAAACAAAAATTTCTGTTCTCTTTAAAAAAATAACGACCATGACCTTCAGAAATATTTGCAGCAATAGAATCAGCAGCTTCCATCAGTTGCTTACCCAGGGAATACCTATCAAAGCTGGGAAATTGCATAACTCTTTTATAGATAACTTCTGCAATTTCAATTGCATCATTGTACACTTTCACATCCTCGATAACAATGTAAGCCATTTTTTCAGCAATAATGCTGAATCACCAATCAGTATACATCCAATAAATTGAAATAATTACTTACAGCTTCCTATTTCCGGTTGCTAAATATCTAAGGCATTAAATGACTACGGCTGTTTAATGACTTTGGCTGTTTAATGACCGTGGCTGTCAAATGACTCCGGCTGTTTAATGACAATGGCTGTTCAATGACTCTGGCTGTTTAATGACCGTGGCTGTCAAATGACTCCGGCTGTTTAATGACTATGGCTGCTTAATGACTATGGCTTTAAATGACTCTGGCTGTTTAATGACCGTGGCTGCTCAATGACCACGGCTGTTTAATGACGGCTGTTACACCGCAACTGGGGCTTTTATCGCCGGGTGTGGATTATAATTCAACACTTCGAAATCTTCAAACTTAAAGTCGAAAATATTCTTCACCTCAGGATTCAGTTTCATCATGGGCAATGGTCTTAAGTCTCTGGATAGTTGAAGTGCTACCTGTTCAAAATGGTTTGAATAAATGTGCGCATCGCCAAGTGTATGCACAAATTCTCCAGGCTGAAGATTACAAACCTGTGCAATCATCATTGTCAGTAAAGCATATGAAGCAATGTTGAATGGAACACCGAGAAAAATATCTGCGCTTCGCTGGTATAGCTGGCAGGAAAGTTTTCCGTCTGCAACATAGAACTGGAAGAAGGCATGACATGGAGGCAATTTCATTTTATCAATTTCGCCAACATTCCATGCGCTGACAATGAGCCTGCGTGAATCAGGATTTTTTTTGATCTGATCAATCACCTGTGTGATCTGGTCAACGGTTCTCCCATCGGTTGTTTGCCAGCTTCTCCATTGCGAACCGTACACAGGACCGAGGTTGCCATTTTCATCTGCCCATTCATCCCAGATGGAAACACCATTTTCCTTCAGGTACTTAATATTGGTTTCGCCTTTCAGAAACCATAGCAACTCATGAAAGATTGATTTTGTATGTACCTTTTTTGTTGTGAGTAAAGGGAATCCTTCGCCAAGATCGAAACGCATCTGGTACCCGAAAACACTTTTTGTTCCCGTTCCGGTACGGTCGCTTTTATCAGTGCCATGTTTCATGACGTGGCGCAAAAGGTCAAGGTATTGCTTCATTGTGATATTGAAAATGCAAAACTATAAATGTAAACAGAGCCAGCTACTGTTGTGCAAAAGTTCCGGTCAGTTGATAATAACTTTTACCGTCTTCGATTCACCCTTGCCTGTTTTGAGAGTAAGCAGGTATACTCCGTTTGTCAATCCGTTTACAGTCATTTCTCTTTCAACCCCGGTTGACTTTTCTATCGAAGTGTTTTCCACCTTTCTTCCAACTGCATCGTACAAGGAAACTTCTGCTTCGTCCGAAGTGTACAGTATGTAGCGAAACCGGATAGACTGATTTACCTGCAAGTAGGTTGCGGAGAAATCCCGAACGAAATTAGCAACAACAGGCGCTGAAGTGGTATTACAGGAATCTACATAAACAACATACAGGTACGTATTCGTTCCAAAGTTAGGGCATGCATCGTCAATTACCGTCAATGTAAATGTGTAAGGCAGTGAACTGATATACTGAGTATCAGGAAGCCAGTAAAAGTAGCCCGTGTCACGATAGGTTCCGCTGGTATAGAATGTGGCTCCGGGAATTCCGGCATCCCATGAAAGTTGTGTTAACTGTGCTGAGTCCTGATCGTTGCTATTAATAAAAAATGAAAGCGGATCGTTCGCACACACCCTTGCAATATGACTGACAGTACCATCAATGCCCGTAGCGGTAGGTAAATTATTGACGCAGTTTTCAAAAATAAGCTCGATGTCGCGCTCGACACTACCTATCAATACACCATTCCTGTATTCGTTAACCTGAATGGCCATCACTGTAACCTGGGGTCCGGCTGCATTAAAGCTTACATGCCCGGTCGCTGTATCAATGCTCGTTGAATCAGGCATATTATAAATCACAGGCTGCGTTCCTGATAATCCAGCCATGTAGATCACATCCGAATCTGAAGTATGGTGGGGAGAAATCATTTTATACGTCAGCGAATCACCATCAGGATCATAGGCATTAGAAGAATAGTATTGAACCTGGTCTGCACAAAGAAATTGCAGCGGAAGGTTGCCAAAAACGGGAGAGTTGTTGCATTGCAAAATTGAATTGTCAAGAGTAGTTTCTACATAAATGCAATAAGTTACAGCACTCGGATAAAGTGTACTGATTGCTGGATTGCGGTTACATAGAGCCGGGGAAAGTCCAAAGGTCCAGGAGTTACAAACCGAAGGAAGCGTTATGTCCCCATGGTAATAATTTGCTTCGAAGCCCCGGTAAGTACTATTTATATCCGTGCATCGTGTTACAATGGTGGAACAGGTATGACCAACTTCGAAGGTTGTATCCAGGTAGACAGTAACAGTTACTGAGTCACCGCATGTGGAGATACCTTTGAGAGTATAAAAATAAGATACTGGAATTCCGGAACAGTCACGGTAAAGGGTGAAATTAAAACGATATGTATTTCCGCCAAGACAGGTGTATGTAAGATCAGCTCCTGCAATATGAGAGGCACAAACCTTTTCCTGACCGGCGAGCAAGCTGATTAAACAACACGTTATAAAGACAATTTTCTTCATTGAAATCGGGATTAATTTGGTTGAATAAGAAAGTCAGTCTGAAATAATTTGAACCATGAAAATAATAAAATTATTTACACCCGAAAACTCACATCAATATCCCCGCAATCGTTGCAGAAAGATATGAAGCAAGCGTACCACAGATCAATGCCTTGAACCCGAGCTTAGCAAGATCTCCTCTTCTCATTGGTGCAAGTTCTCCAATGCCGCCGACCTGAATTGCAATAGACGAAAAGTTTGCAAAGCCGCAGCAGGCAAAGCTTACGATGAGCAATGACTTCGGATCGAGCGTGGATTTTATTGCCGACAGATCAAGGTATGCAACGAATTCATTTACGGCCAGCTTGGTTCCAAGAAGTTGCCCTACAACATGCGTATCCTGGGATGGAACGCCCATCGTCCACGCAAAAACTGAAAAGATGGATCCGAGTATTTCTTTCAGACTAAATTGCTGAAACCTCATTCCGAGATATGCATCATATGCTGTGTGATTGAAAAGGAACATGCCGACTTTTCCAAGCAGGTAATCGATCATCGCAATCAATGCGATCACTCCGATCAGCATGGCGATTACATTCAATGAAACTTTTAATCCATCCCCAGCTCCATGACTGATTGCATCCATGAGGTTGCGGTGTGTTTTTTTTACTTCGAGCTTCACGGTTCCCTTGGTTTCTGATTCCTGCGTCTCGGGGATTACAATTTTTGAAATCACCAGGGCTGCAGGAGCCGCCATGATGCTTGCCGCCAGCAGGTATTCGGCCGGGACGCCCATTGAAATATATACAGCCATTACACCGCCTGCGATACAGGCCATGCTTCCGGCCATGGATGCGAGCAGTTCGCTCATGGTCATGGTATTGATGTATGGCTTGATGAGGATCTGTGCTTCCACCTGCCCGACGAATGCACTTGATACATTGCTCAATGCTTCCGAACCGCTCACATTCATAATGGCCTTCATGCCTTTTGCAAAAACAGAAACGATACGCTGCATCAAGCCGATGTGATAAGCTATGCTCACGAGAACAGCAACGAATATGATCGTGGGCATAATCTTGAACATGAAAATAAATGAATGCGCCGGACCCACAACTTTGTCAAGCGTTTCTTTGTCTACCAATACACCGAATACGAAGTCAGCTCCGTTCATTGCAAAGTCGAGGACCTTCGTGATAATTCTCGCAATGAAGCTGAAGACTGCCTGACCGACAGAAGTTTTCAGGATGAACAGTGCTAGCACAAGCTGCAATGCGAGACCACTGAATACGACCCTGAGGTTAATTGCCTTGCGGTTGTTAGAAAGCAAAAATGCAATTCCGAGAATTAAGACGATACCGATAAGTCCGTGAAACCGGGTCATAAAGAGGTAATAAGTAAGAAGTAAAATTTAGTATTTCGATGCTTGTAATGAAGGCACAGAATTAAGAATAAACTTGACACTGGCAAAAAATAAAAATCCCGTCACAGTATATTGCGACGGGACGTTATAAAGTCAATGCAGGTGTATAATCTTAATTGTTCTTTCTTTTTGCAAGCTCATCCCTGATCTTGGTTGCCCGTTCATAAGCTTCTTCATCGAGCGCTTTTTTGAGCATCTCTTTCAAGTCCTCGGTAGCTGCACCTGAAAGTTCGCTGTCAGAAAGCGCAGTTGCTTTTGCTTTCTTTTCAATTTTCTCTTCGATCACATCTTCAATCTGCGTATCCTGGTCAATTGCAACGCCGGCAGAAGAAAGTATAAATTCATATGTGAATATGGGGCATCCGAATCGGACAGCGATGGCGATGGCATCACTTGTACGTGCATCCACTTCCATTCGCTTTTCACCGTCGCTGCAAACAAGCTTTGCATAAAAAACTCCTTCGAGTAAATTGAAGATAATGACTTCTTCAACTTCGATGTTGAAAGCATTAGCGAAGCTTTTGAACAGGTCATGGGTGAGCGGCCGCTGCGGCGTCATGTTTTCAAGCTCAATTGCAATCGCCTGTGCTTCAAAAGCTCCAATCACAATCGGCAGCCTTCGCTTTCCTTTATCTTCCCCAAGTACGAGTGCATAAGCGCCAGATTGGGTCTGGCTATACGAAAGTCCTACGATTTCAAGTTTAATTTTCTTCATGTGGGTCCGGCTAGTGCGGATTATTCAATTATCGAAAATACTAACTTTATAGTATTCATGTGACATATTGTTTCAAAGATTTTCGAGATTCATTACACAGCATAGGCTATTAATGATGACCTGCCCTGAATGTTTTTGCCGCTTCAATGAGCTTTGGCACAACTTCAAATGCATCGCCGACAATTCCATAATCGGCAGCCTTGAAGAATGGCGCTTCTGCATCCTTGTTCACGACTACGATAACCTTTGATGAGCTTACTCCTGCAAGGTGTTGAATGGCTCCTGAAATTCCAATGGCTACATACAGGTTAGGACTGATTGCAATTCCTGTTTGTCCGACGTGTTCGCTGTGCGGACGCCAGCCTGCATCACTCACTGGCTTGCTGCATGCTGTTGCAGCACCGAGTACATTTGCAAGCTCTTCAATCATTCCCCAATTCTCAGGGCCTTTCATTCCCCTGCCAGCCGATACAACAAGTTCTGCTTCGGGTAAAGAAATTTTATTGGTGGCGCGAACCGTTTCCTTGACCATTAATTTAAAATCATTTTCATTCAGCGCAGGCTCGAAAGACTGTATAGATGCATCTGTTTTATTTTCGATCACCTTAAAAGAATTTGCAACAACGCTGATCACTTTTATTTCAGAAGTGATATCTACAAATGCAAACGCTTTTCCGGAGTAAGAACCTTTCTTCACAATAAAGGAACTTGAAGTATCAGGAATGTCGACAACGTTTTCGCCGAGCCCGGCTTCCAGCTTCACCGCAACGCGTGCTGAAATTCCTTTCCCCGAAAAGCTTGCCGGCATCACAACTACTTTTGCACCTTCTGCTTTTGCTGCTTCCGCAATTACGGATGCATAAGGCTGAACATTTCCAAGTTTCAACTTCTCGTTTTTAGCATTCAGAATTTTAGATACACCATAGTTACCTAATTTCTTCAGCTCCTCATCTTCAACATTGCCAATGGAAACTGCAGTCACCGCCGATCCTGATTTCTGAGCAATTGCAGTTGCAAAGCTCACCAGCTCAAAAGTCGATTTCCTGAATTTGCCTTCTGTATTTTCTACGTAAACTAAAACGCTCATGTCCTTGTATGATAAACTATATAACTTTCTTCTCTTCCCTGATCATTTCCCAAAGTTTGCCGGCATCATCAACAGATAGCATTTTCACTGCGCTCCGCGAAGCTGGTTTGTCGTAAGAAACAATCTTCGTCAACTGGGGAACTTCAACCGGCTCCACTACAGTAAGCGGTTTTGTCCGTGCGCCCATGATTCCGCGCATGTTCGGAATTTTCGGTTCTGCCATTCCTTCTGATGCACCTGCAATAAATGGGAAAGATGTAGTAACAATTTCTTTCCCGCCTTCAATTTCTCTTTCCAGGGTCGCTTCGCTGCCGTTAATGTCAAGCTTTTTTGCAGAAGAAACTGCAGGCACACCGATCATTTCAGCAATCATTGATGGAACTGAAGCGCCATTATGGTCACTCGACTCACGGCCGCAAAGGATAACATCATAAGCATTCTGGCTCGCAACATTTGCAATCTGCCTGGCTACATAATATCCATCCCGCGGTACAGCATTCACCCTGATCGCATCCGTTGCACCGATCGCAAGCGCTTTGCGGATGGTCGGTTCAGTGGAAACATCTCCTACATTAATAACAGTTACTGTTCCCTTGCCTCCATCCGTTAGCTCGATGGCGCGGGCCAGCGCAATCTCATCGTAAGGGTTGATGATGAATGTCACTCCCTGTTGGATAAATTCCTTTTGGTCGGGAGAAAAATTTATTTTCGCTGTTGTATCAGGGACGTGGGAGATGCAAACTAAAACCTTCATGGGGGTACGAAATACTAATGGATACTAATTTACCAATTACGGTTTGATACTTATTGATTTTGGGAAGGAAACGAATTGTCTACGATATGTAAATTCGTAATTATCCGTATTCCGTACCCTAAAAAGCCGCGCGAATTTACATTTTTATTTACAGCAGCAGCATAGAAATTCCTATTCTTTTCTCAATCTTGTCGGATGATATATCCCGGCGATATTAAATTATTATTGCAATCAGATAAATGCAGGAAATATGGCTGATAGTAATTCACGTATTGAAACGCTGAAGCAGTTTCTGGCCAGCGATCCTTCTGACGATTTCAGTGAGTATGCGCTTGCACTTGAATTTGAAAAGACCGGACTACGGAAGGATGCCATTTCTCATTTTGAAAATATACTGAAACGCAATCCATCTTACCTCGCCGCATATTACCAGGCAGGAAGAGTATATGAGGCGGAAAAAAATTTCAGCAAAGCAGCAGCACTCTATGAAAAGGGGATGGAGATAGCGCGTCAACAGGGAAACACCAAGACCCTGAACGAACTCCGTACTGCATTTGAAATGATGGATGACTAGGTCCTTATCAGGAAAACAGGGGATCGATTTCTTTCTTCCAGCCCAATGCCATCTTCACTGTAAAATAAGCAAGCACAAAGAGCGGTGAACAAAGAAAAAAATACCCGATGCCTCCATGGTAACCTGCAGTCAATGGTATAAAGGCGAAAACCATTGCGCAAAAAATGTAGAGGTAAAAAAGACCGTAGTATAAAATCTTGAAGATCCATGCATAAGGTGAGTTATGATACGCTTCACACTCCTTTACAAACTCTTCGTACTTCATCCTTGAATAATTTTCAGCCCTGTTTTTCATTGCCTGCCTTCTCATAGCCACTTCTGCCGCTGCAAAACTCACCGGTTCCTGGTAATATCCTTTAATATACTTTCCCTGCAAATGGGCCATGGCAATTTCATAGGCTGTATGAACACGAATAAATTCTTCTTTGGCACCCGGATCAGGATTGAGATCGGGATGGTACATCTTTGCTTTTTCCCTGAAAGCTTTTTTGATCTGGCCAGCATCTGCTCCTGTATTCACCCCCAGCAGCTGATAGTATTCCGTAACAGTCATTCGCGTATAAAGATAGATTAAATCATGTTGAATTGCCAGCAGCTAAGCATTGAAAATCCCATTTTAAGGTAGTGTCTCAGCTTGAATTTAACTTATCAATTCGCTGACTTCGACACTTCGACCAGCTCAGTGCATCGCTCCGCTCAGTCAGCTGAAATTTTACTAGCATCCAGCTTGCTGAGCGGAGTCGAAGCGAGCGGAAAATTAAACTGATGCTCTACCGGCATTGAAAATCCCATTTTAAAATGACAACTACTATTCTTTATTTAATTCTATTTTTGCCGACGTTAACACATTAACGAAACAGAATGAAAGAACTTCAATTCCGGGAAGCGCTTAGGGAAGCGATGAGTGAAGAAATGCGCAGGGATGAACGCGTGTTCCTGATGGGTGAAGAAGTAGCGCAATACAATGGTGCATACAAGGTCAGCCAGGGAATGCTTGATGAGTTTGGCGAAAGAAGAGTTATTGATACGCCTATTGCCGAACTCGGCTTTGCCGGAATTGGTGTTGGCGCTGCAATGAATGGCTTGCGTCCGATTATTGAATTCATGACATTCAATTTTTCTCTTGTTGCAATTGACCAGGTGATCAACTCTGCCGCCAAAATGATGAGCATGAGCGGCGGACAATATACTGTTCCGATTGTTTTCCGCGGACCAACAGCTTCTGCAGGAATGCTGAGCAGTCAGCACTCCCAGGCATTTGAAAACTGGTATGCAAACTGTCCGGGCCTGAAAGTAGTAGTCCCCAGCAATCCCTCTGATGCAAAAGGTTTGTTGAAAAGTTCAATCCGCGATAATGATCCCGTGATCTTCATGGAAAGTGAGCAGATGTACGGTGAGAAAGGCCAGGTTCCGGAAGGCGAATACCTTGTTCCAATTGGAGTTGCTGACATAAAACGACCAGGCACCGATGTTACCATTGTATCTTTTGGCAAAATGATGAAGATCGCTTTGAAGGCGGCGGAAGAATTGGCTTCAGAAAATATTAATGCGGAAGTGATTGACCTCAGGAGTGTACGTCCTATTGATTATAACACGATTATTCATTCTGTAAAAAAAACCAACAGGCTTGTGATTGTTGAGGAAAGCTGGCCGCTTGCATCTATTGCTTCTGAAATCGGTTTCAAAGTACAACGGGATGCTTTTGATTATCTCGATGCACCGATCAAAAGGGTGATGGGCGGAGACGTTCCTCTTCCTTATGCGCCAACATTGATTGATGTTTTTCTTCCGAACCCGGAGCGTGTCATCAGGGCAGTGAAAGAGGTGATGTATTTGGTTTGATGGATTCGAAGCTAGCGGCTTGAAGATAGAGGCGCAGATTCAAGCACTTCGAAATCAAAAATCAAAGTTGAGTATGGCGGAACATAATACTTGTTGCTGTTTCCGCGTTTTAAACCTGACCGTCCATAACCCAGTGCAGATGGAATAATCAGGGTTACCTTGTCGCCTTTGCGAAGTTGCTGCACAGCTAAATCCCAGCCTTCTATAACTTCATGGTTACCTACGGTAAATGGATATGGCTTGCCAGAGTTCGCATTGCTGTCAAATATGATCCCGTTCAAAAATTGTCCGGTATAATTCACGTAAACTTTTTCACCCTTTTTGATTTGGCTTCCTTTTCCAGGTGACTTCATAAGAATATAATATCCGTCAGGATTCTTTTCCGCCTGCAAATTTTTTTCAATGAAATATGCATCAAGCGTTTTTTTCTCCGCCTGTTCCTGCCGGCTATCTTCCATTGCAATATCCATCTCCGCTTCCTTATAAGGCTGCACCCGTAAAAGTGAAACGTCAAAACGGAGTTTGCTTCCGGACCTTGGACGGCTTCTCATCTCACCTTCCTGCTTACTGATTACATGTTGATACATGCTGTCCGCATCAATAAAAAAACTTGCACTGTCCCCTTCCCCGATCAGCATCAATCCTTCTTCAAAGCTGCCTTCAAATTTTGGTTTCGGCAATGCAAAACGAAGAGGCTTGCCTGAATTTCTTGAATCAAATAATACACTGTCGTTATCTTCCTTGTAAACCATATGCACAGTTACCCAATCTCCCGCATGAGGTTTTTTGCCATTCATCTCGCGGTATGTAATGTACTTCATCCCTGATGGCGCCGTCATTTCCTTTCCTTTGTTGCATGACGCTATCAGGAAAAATAAATATGAAAATATTTCTATTTCTCATTCTCTATTAGTATTGTGTATTCATTGTTTACTGTCTACTGGTTACTGCCTACTGGTTACTGTTTTCTGTCCGCCCCCGATTCCGATTTTATAAAGTGTACATCGTAGTATAATGGACTTGCCGGTGGAATTTTATCCTGGTCGCCGGTAAGGCCATATGCAAGATGGTTCGGGATTACAAAGCGTGCACGACTGCCTTCATGCATCAGCATCAATCCTTCTTCCAATCCATTCACCTGCTGACCTCTTCCGGTTATAAGATGTAAAGGATGTTTCTCATCAGCCTCATAGCATAAGGTTCCATCCAGTAAAAATACTTTATAGGAAATTGTCAGCACGTGCTTTCCATCTGCCTTCTCACCCAATCCGTGCTGATAAATTTCATAATGAAGTCCTGATCCTGTCATCTGCATTTTCCAATCATGGCGTTCGATAAATTCCGCAATGACCTTTGCTTCATCATGAACTGCTGACCGGTTGATTTCAAGCAGACGCTCCCTGTCCACTTCATCCTTGCTTTCAGCGTCCTGATATTTACGCTTACAGCCTAAGATGCACAGCGAAACGAAAATGTATAAAACAAATCTGCCCATCATTTTATACGAGCTGCTGCCTATACGACGGTAAGATTTCGATGAACTTTGCTATCGTTTCATCGAGAGGCAAATCTGATTTTCCGCCAGCAGCATTTTTATGTCCGCCGCCCTGAAAATATTCTTTAGCAATTTCATTCGCAGGAAAATCATCTTTTGACCTGAATGAAATCCTGACTGCACCGTCTCTCGGTGCAAAAAATGCGGCCAGCATAATTTTATCTATGCTCAATGCATAATTTACAATGCCTTCCGTATCGCCTGTCTCGAAATGAAAACTGTCAAGCTCCGCTTCTGTGAGAGAAATATAGGCCGTGTTGAATTCCGGAAGTACGACGAGCTTATCTTTCAGACAATGTCCGAGCAAACGCAAACGGCTTTCAGTATTTGTATCATAAACCAATTCATGAATCTTGTAATTCACTGCCCCGGCTTCCATCAGCTTGGCAACAGTCCTGTGTGTATCAGCTTTCATGCTCGCAAAACGGAATGAGGCAGTGTCAGTCATGATGCCGGTGTAGAGACATGAAGCAACATCTTTCGTCAGCAGCGACCTGTCGTCCATTGCAATGATGAATTCATAGATCAACTCCGACGTTGCGCATGAATCCGGAAAGGAATAAATGTGATCAAAAGCATTTTCCGGATCAAGGTGGTGATCAATGAGGATTTTTATTGCTGTCGATTCCCTCACAGGCTTTTCCATTTTGTCGATGCGATTCATTGAATTGTAATCGAGACAAAAAATCAACTCTGCCTCACCGATCACCCTGTTGGCTTTAACCGGGTCGGTTTCATAATTTACGACGACATTATTGCCCGCCATCCATTTCAGGAATTCCGGGTAATCGCTGGGAACGACAACTTCCACCTGGTGATTTTTCTGTACAAGATAATTGTACAATCCAAGCGAAGATCCGATCGCATCGCCATCCGGACGTTGGTGGGTGGTGATTACAATTTTTTTCGGCTCCTGGAAAAGGATCCTGATCGGTGCAATAAGTTTTACCTGGAAACGTTGGTCCATCGGCCGCTAATGTAAGAAAAGTGACTAAGAAGAGTGACTAGGTAACTAAGTAACTAGGTGATTAAGAAAACAGCCGCGTAATAATTATACCTTATCTTCCTGTTCTACACTTCGTCACCTAGTCACCTAGTCACTTAGTTACTTAGTTACTTTTTGCTACTTTCGCCACCCGAAATAAAAAAACATGTCAAACAAAACTTTCACAATGATAAAACCTGATGGCATTCAGAACGGCCATGCAGGTGCAATTTTAGACAAGATCATCAAGGCCGGCTTCCGCATTGCAGCCATGAAATATATCCAGCTTACTCCGGAACGTGCAGGACAATTTTATGCTATTCATAAAGAGCGTCCTTTTTATAACGACCTGGTAAAGTACATGAGCTCAGGGCCAATCATTGCTGCGGTTTTAGAAAAAAATAATGCTGTAGAAGATTTCCGTACGCTTATCGGTGCTACAGATCCTGCCAAAGCTGCTCCCGGAACCATCCGCAACCTCTTTGCAAAAAGTATTGATGCCAATGCTGTTCACGGCAGCGACAGCGATGCAAATGCAGATATCGAAGCGAACTTTTTCTTTTCGGGATTCGAGAGGTTCTAGAACAAATTTCGAATACCTAATTTCGAATTTCGAAAAAGGGTCGAATATAAAATGTTGAATATATAAAAAACAGCCTTCGAATTTGGTGGATTCCAAACTGCTACCACTCGACAATTGAAATTTAATATTTTGATTTTGATATTTTTTTTAAAATTCGATATTCAACGATTCGAAATTAAAAATCTCACTATTAGTGCTAGCTAAAAACAATCTCCTCCACAGCTTTCCGAACATGCCTGGCTGTTTTATTCCATCCATAAAGAGCTTCATGTCATTCGACGAGTAGTTTCTGAAAAAAGTTTTCACTTCCGGACACTATTCGTACAAAGTAAATTCCCTTCCCGAAGTTTGAACAGGAAATGACTTCCCTCCCATTTTGAATTTCGCGTTGCAGAATTTTTTTTCCTACCACATCATAAACTTCAATCTGTCCGCTGAGATTCATACTGTTGTCCAATACAGTGAACTCGCTACGAGCAGGATTTGGAAAAAGTTTTATTTGAGATGTTGCACTGGCAGATGCAGGACCAATGTCGACAGTAGAACAATACGTTACCACCTCAGTTCCTGAACTGTCCCGGATTACAGGATTAGAAACAACCACCCCTGAATATACAAGAGGTATAACATTCGTTACCAGGGTTGGAGTACTGGCAGCCGTAAAGACAATGCTGCTGTCATTGCAGAATGAATTTCCTAAACTATCTGTTTTGACAATGTATATTCCCTCATTATCATCTGTGACCCCACACAATAAATATCCACCATCTGTTGTTTCCATTGCAGTATAACCATCTTCCCTAAGTAGGCCGCCATAACCTTTTGCCCAAAGGGGATTACCACTGGAATCAATTTTTAACATGAGCGCATCAGGTTTAGAAGTCGAAACTGTATCATTTTGTACGTTCCCCGCAATAATATATCCTGCATCTTGGGTTTCCCGGATTGAATTTCCAAAATTGTGACTACCGATCGTATTTATATAAGCCTTTGTCCAAAGCGTATCACCATTTGTATCAAATTTTACAATGTATGTGGAGCCGGTGTAGCCAATTGTCAATTGATGTCCAAAACTGTTACTTAATCCTACGGCAAGGAAATTTCCATCGGATGCTTCACATACTGCCAGCCCTCTATCAATGTGAGTGCCCCCAAACGTTTTTGCCCATATTGTATTTCCTGAAGAATCACATTTCATTACCAGCATTCTGTCATTGACGCTTGAGTTCGGTCTGAAATATCCTGTAACAAGCAGATCTTTTTGACTTGTTTCCATCACGTCCTGACCATCGTCATAATGCGGCCCTCCGTATGTCCTGGTCCAAAGCGTATCTCCGTTCTCATCTGTCCTGACTAATAAGATATCATATTCCCCTGCACCATAAGCGCTCTCTGAACCCACGAGTACAAATCCGCCATCTTGAGTTTCATCAGCAGATCTAAAATGAGTCCAGTCGGTAGAAGGGCCATAAGTCTTGGTCCAGATTCGGTTACCGGCAGCGTCAGTTCGAATCAGGAACATGCAATAATTTCCGGCGACAAAGACAGCAGTATCGCCCCCGATGAGATATCCTCCATCACGCAATTGATATACTGCAGTTACGTTGTAATTCCCTTCGCCAAGAAAAATTTTCGTCCATGAAGTATCACCGGTTGCGGTGAATTTAGTCAGGACACAAGCATTTTTCAATTGTCCCAAAACAGTAGCAGTAGCTGCCACAATGAAACCGGAATCTAAAGTTTGTTCACAGATGCGACTGGTTCCTCCCCTTAATAAACCGGTAATTTTTTTCTCAAACGTGATCTGAGCGCTGCAGATATTGAGAGTAATCAGGTGAACAAAAAATACTATTACAAAAATCTTTTTCATATAGGGTAAATTATAGCTGTAAACATACCTTAATGAAACTGTTGACAGGGAACAATTTAGTGAATGCTCTAAAAATTTGGGTTAACAATATTTCAGGATAGGTCTGCAAACCTATACAAAAATCAACTCCTCGATTATTACTGCTCCTGCTTCTTCATTCAAAAGGTCTATGATTTTTCCCGGGAAGCAAACTTTTTCTTTTCGGGGAATACATTGCGACAAAATTCCGTCGTCGTCAATCTTTAGCCATCCTTAATATTCAGGATTAATATTGGATGCAGTTTTAATAACTTACGGACTGCTTCTCCGCCAGAGGCGGACAGGCATCCGTCGCAGTGACTACACCGATGGGGGCAATGAAGATGTCAATGGCAGTAAAGCAATCTCAAGAGAACACAATTTCCTCCACCACCTGCGCTCCCGCTTCTTCATTCAGCAAGTCTCTGATCTTATCTCTTTCAGAAAAAAGTTCCTCCCTCAGTGATGCTGAGTTCAGGTAGACAAATAATTTTTTGTCCCTGAATTGTAACTGCGTAGTGCGGTGTGCTACGGAAGGCCCCATGATTTTTTCCCAGGAGATGATCAATTGTTTCTGCTTGAATTTTTCATCCAGGCGAAAGGCCTTAAGCATTTCCTGCAAAGCTTCCTTCAGCGGCTTGTCGTTTGTCTTGCTCATCACTCAACAGAAGCGTGTTTTTTTACCGTACCGCCTTCAACTTCGAACAAGCGAATGCCCAGGCCAATGTCGTCGAAAATTTTTCCAACGCGGTCGGGATGTGCATCGGAAATAAAAAGCTGACCGAAATTATCATGGCTTACAAGTTCCATCAGTCGTTTCACGCGTGAATCATCCAGCTTGTCAAAGATATCGTCGAGCAAAAGAATGGGCTTCACACCTTTGATCTCCCTGATAAACTGGAATTGTGCAAGCTTTAGTGCAATCAGGAAAGATTTCTGTTGTCCCTGGGAAGCAAACCGCTTCGCCGGAAAATCACCAAGCGTAAAAATGAGATCGTCTTTATGAATTCCAACGGTGGTGTATTGCATCATCCTGTCCTTATCAAGCGCGTCCCTGAGCGTCTGGGAAAAGTTTCCCACTTCAAGGTGCGATTCATAAACAACCTTTACCACTTCCTTCGCATTCGAAATAAAATTATAATGCTTCATGAAAATAGGACTGAACCGTGCAATGAATTCATGACGCTTCACAAAAAGCTTATCTGCCAGCGGCACCAGTTGCTCATCCCAGATTTCCAATGAAGTCCGGTCAAAGCTCCGGCTTTGCGCAAATTGTTTCAGCAATGCATTCCTGTGTGCAACTGCTTTGTTGTAACTGATCAGGTCATCGAGGTACAGCTTGTCATATTGCGATATGATGCTGTCAATGAATTTCCTTCTTTCCTCGCTGCCTTCAGTGATCAGCATGGAGTCAACAGGTGAGATCATAACAACAGGCAGCAGACCGATATGATCGGCCAGGCGCTCGTATTCTTTATTGTTGCGCTTGAAGACTTTCCGCTGGTTGCGCTTCAGTCCGCAGTGAATCAGCTCGTCATTGTAATTTAACTCATAAGTCCCCTGGAGCAGCATGAAATCAGTTCCATGCATGATGTTCTGGTTATCTGCCGGATTGAAATAACTTTTGCAAAGAGAAAGATAGTGGATGGCATCAAGGAGGTTTGTTTTCCCTGAGCCATTGTCGCCAACGAAAGCATTCGCTCCCGCGGAAAAGTCGAGGTCAGCTTCTGCGTAGTTTTTAAAATTGATCAGGGAAAGTTTGCGGAGATGCATGTCCGGCGAAGATAAAGCCCCTGTGGGGAATATCGAATAAAGAATATCGAATTTCGAAAAAATATAAAATACAGAATATTGAATCTAAAAAGTTCCTACAAACCAAATAACGCACTTTGAAGTAGTCACTCAAAGGAACGAAGCTGTATCCCAATGGTAGCAGTCTCTGCGAGCGTCCGCCTTGGCGGGAAGCAGTCTGCACTGCACCCCATGGAAGTAGTCACTGCGAGCGAAGCGCCTGCCCGCCTCTGGCGGAGAAGCAGTCTGCATACACACCCACCGGAAGTAGTCACTGCGACGGAGGAAGCAGTCTGCCAAATCTTAAACAATTTAAAATCAGACATGCTTCACAATGTCTCAAATGATGAATTAAAAATCTCGTTCTTTGACAACACTATGAAACTGAAAAAGATTCTAGTATTGATACCTATTGCGCTCTGCTGCTGTAAGGCTTTCCCCCAAAGCAATTCGCCGCAGCTTATTATGCAATACAAGGATTCATTAAACAACCTGGCGAAAGTGATGCAGCGCGGAGAAACGGATTCCGCAAGGTTCAGTGCAGCTGCGTCTTATTATTCAGTAATCAATTCTCTACTTGTTGATTCAGCAACCTTCAATGCTTCTTTCGATTCGATTCCCAATCTGTCAGTACGAACATCTTCTGACAACGTTATAAGGTTATATACGTGGATGACTTCTAACTACGAAGGTTCAGTGTACAGGTATTACGGTTTCCTGCAGGTGAAGAAAAATAAAAAGTTCAGCTTTGTTCCATTAACTGATTCTACCGAGGTGATTGAAAAGCCGCTGAGCAAAAAGCTAAAACCTGAAAACTGGCTAGGTGCTATTTATTACAATATTCTCGTGCACGAAAGGAAAGGGAAAAAAATCTATACGCTCCTTGGCTGGAAGGGAAAAAATGAAATGCTGACACAAAAAATAATCGATGTGCTCACCATTGATAATAATAAACCCACATTCGGTTTGGCAGTTTTTAAAGCGAACAATATTTACAACCACCGGGTGATTTTTGAATACACTTCCCAGGCCGTCATGAGTTTGAAGCCGGCCAACGATAAGACCCTCGTCTTTGATCATATCGGCAGATCCACGATCACCGGTGTGATTGGCCCCGATGGCACCTATGATGCTTTTAAATATAAGAAAGATCATTGGGAATTTTTGGAAGACGTAGACGTCGATAATGGATTTGTCCCGAAGAAAAAAGAAGTGAAGCTTTTCAAGGATAGTGAACTGCAGAAGGGGGATAAATAATTTTCAACAACGGCGCACGGTTTTTTCTGAATTGTATTTTCGCCTGCGAACCTGCTGACTTGACCCCTTGAAACTTTTACCCTATTTCCAGACTGAACTTCTAGAAGCCGGATGCGATGAAGCAGGCCGCGGATGCCTTGCAGGTCCCGTGTTCGCTGCAGCAGTGATTCTTCCGAAAGATTTTCATCACGATGTGCTGAATGATTCAAAGCAGCTTACGCATGCGCAGCGCGAAGAACTTCGTCCATTGATCCAGGAAAAAGCAATTGCCTGGGCTGTGGCGAAAGTTGATCATACCATGATTGATGAAATCAACATCCTGAACGCATCCTTTCTTGCAATGCATAAAGCATTGAACAAACTGGATACTAAACCTCAGCACATTCTTGTTGACGGAAACCGTTTCAACCGGTATAAAAAAATCAGTCATACGTGTATTATCGAAGGCGATGGAAAATATTTCAGCATTGCCGCTGCTTCCGTTCTTGCCAAAACTTACCGCGACGATTTCATGCGCCGCCTTCATAAACGTTTTCCCAACTACCATTGGAATACAAACAAAGGATACGGAACGGCGGAGCACAGGAATGCAATTGAACAGCATGGCATCACCGATTTCCACAGGAGAAGTTTCAGGTTATACTATGACCAGCCGGAGTTGGAATTGGACTTTGAAGTAAGTGATCAAACGAGTGATGTGTTTTCTTCTAAATAACAAATACAGGAGTTGTTTTTTTTAAAGACAAATTGCGGTAAAAGTTGAGTCCTTTCCAATTGGAGATTCCTATTCCCAAACGTACGATGCCTTCAGCATCGAAATTTGTTTGAGAAAATTAATTGCTATAAACGTAGAATCCCTTCAGGATTCTTTCAGTACTTTAAAATGACTTACTGGAGGATTTTTATAAAAATTATCTACGTAAAATGTTACTGGCCGTTTACCAATCCCGAAGGATAAAACGTTTATAGAAAAAAAAATCTAATTGTAATGCGACCCTGAAGGGGTCAAACACTACAGGATTTTTATTAAAATCAATCTACGGAAAATGTTGCTGGCCGTTTACCAATCCCGAAGGGATTGAACGTTTATAGAAAAAATATTCTAATGGCAACTCGACCCTGAAAGGGTCGAACACCTTCAACAGGTGAATCAAATCTCTCATTACAGACAATCAAGAAAAAGATTGAACCAATCGAACGATTAAATACCCGTATAATTAGAAGGAGAAATCTTCAGCAGCTCCTCTTTCACTTTTCCGTTCACGCCCAAAGATTCAATAAATAAATGCAGGCTTTCGCGCGTGATCTTTTCATTCGTGCGCGTAAGTTCTTTCAGCTTTTCATAAGGCTCGGGAAAATTTTCTCTGCGGAGAATAGTTTGAATCGCTTCTGCAACAACGGCCCAGTTGTTTTCAAGATCCGCTTCAATTGCATTCCGGTTCACTTTTATTTTCTTCAGTCCTTTCAAAAGTGACTTCATGGCAATCAACGT
>Ga0193738_1000456_pt1 | contig 21491 bp, 2 predicted proteins | sample L2a1metaG_FD_144927 | JGI IMG/M metagenome (GOLD analysis project Ga0193738, IMG submission 144927) | Soil microbial communities from a riparian zone of the East river system, Colorado, United States - L2a1 | ecosystem: Environmental > Terrestrial > Soil > Riparian zone | place: USA: East River...
TGGTACTTTAGATGAATTTGGTAATCTTATTAATAAAGGTGTTACTAAAGCAACTAGAGCAGTACTTCCTATTAATGCAGCTATGCTTGCTCAGGACGTTACTGGTACTACAATGAAGAAGTTTACTGGTGATAACTTCTTAACTAGAGGAACTCCTACTCCATTAACTGAAAAGGATTTAACTCCGGAAGAAATGGCTGTAATGAGAAAAGTTCATGCAAATGCTACTGAGAGAAGTGATCGTTCAGGAGTACCTACTAAATATTATGGTGCTGAATATGATGATTATGGTACAAAGACTGATGATATTGACCCTCATGATTTTCCAACTTTAGGTCATGCATTAATCGACCCTACTCATAGAATGCAAACTACTATAGGTGGTGCAAGTGTTAAAAGAACTAGACCTGGAGAAGATGCTATAATAACTGATAAGTTTGATTTTACTGGACCTCACGAACAAGAACTCATGAAGAATATGAGAAAGGAAAATCCTTTAACTAATCCTTATGCCGGAATATATGGTCGAATGAATAATATTGGTTCTACTACAAAAGGTTCAGGTATTCCTGTTAAAATTAATTTGGGTAAACCTAAAAAAGTTGATAAAGGTACTAGCGTTTCAGGTTCTTATGCATATGGTGGAGACCTTCCTGAATTTGGTAAAGGAGGTAAAATCCACATTAAGAAAGAAAATAGAGGTAAGTTTACTGCCTATAAAAAACGTACAGGAAAAACTACAGAAGAAGCTTTACATTCTAAAGACCCTCATGTACGTCAAATGGCTAACTTCGCTCGTAATGCTGCTAAATGGCATCATAAAGGTAGAAAGAAGAAACATGGAGATGGAGGTAGAATATATGCCTATCCTTATGGAGGTCCAGTAGAACCTGAATATGAAGTAGAACAAGGTGAAATGGTACAAGGTCAACCTCAACTTGAAGAAGGGCAACAAGTAGCTTCTGATATGTATGAAGTAGGTGGAGAGAGACATGAGAATGGAGGAACTGATGGAGCAGGAGGGGAAAGAGTTTATTCTGATAGAATGAAAACTGCTAATAAGAAAACTTATGCAGAAGAAGCTAAAGACCTTGCTAAACAAAAAGCTAAGTTTGAAGCTAAGATTCCTGACACCAATGAAGCTATCAGTAATACTGGTCATAGAATGTCTGAACGAATGGATATGAAATTAGATGAACTATTCAAGGAACAAGAAATGAAAAAGCAATTGGCTCTACCTCCTTCTATTTATAGCTCTATGCCTGCAATGGCTAATGGAGGCAGATTACCTAAATATCCTTTTGGTACTCCATTACCTAATTATCTTAATCCTAATGCACAATATCCTATGGGAGTTCCATATGGTTCAGCTCCTGGATCATCTGTTAAAACTTATCCTCAAGGTCAAGGTTGGAGAACTGACCCTGTAAGTGCAAGACCTTTTAATGCTGCAAATAGAAGAACTCAATATAATGATGAGACAAGAGGTAGAGCATTTGGTGCAGGTACAGGTGAGTTTGTAAAACCAGGTTTTAGAAGTTCTACTGGTATAATGAATACTTATGTTGAACCTACAATGCTAGATAAACAAACAGGTACTCAATTCTATACTGATTATTCTAAAGACCCTAATGCTATTGAGAAATTAGAACCTAGACAATCAAGTTTAACAGGAATGAATGCGCCTCTTAATAAACTTGCTCTTCCAACTTTACAAACTCAACCTACTGGTGATGGAGGAGCAACTGCAAAAGCTATGAAACATGGTAATGGTATTCCTTGGCAATATGTGGATAATTTAGCTAGTGGTATTATGACAGCTAATACTCCAGAACTTGCTAGACCTTATATGGATCCTAGAGTTAATTTGAATACTACATTTGATATTAACCCACAATTGCAGTCAGCTAGAAATGCAATGGATGCAACGAATAGAAGTATCGGTGCTAGTACACCACAAGGCGGTGCTTCTTCTGCAAATAGACAACAACTTTTTGCTTCCTCTCTTGATAATGCAAACGGTCTTTATGCTCAGAAAAATAATATAGAAAATGAGTTGAAAAATAAAGAAATTTTGCTAAATTCAAATATCAATTCTCGGAATATGGATAAGCAATATGCTTATGATGTAGAGAACGTTAAACGTAGAGCAGGTATTCAAGAAGATATTGTAGGCAATGCACGTAACTTTGCATTAGACCAATACACTTCTGCTAGAGATGCTAAAATGGATGCTAGAGATTTGGAAAGTATTAAACAAATCGCTATGGCAAATCCTAATAGTGCTGATTATGGTTATAACTTACAAGCGTTCAAAGATATGTATGCTAATAACCCTAATGGATTAAAAGATAAAATTGCTTTTATGGAAGCTAGTAGTCCTAACAGTCCTGCTTTGAAAGAACTTAAAGCTTATTACGCTACATTAACTAAATAAGATAATGGGATACTTCGGTCAACAAATATACAATGAACCTATGAGCATGTATGTCGATCCAAAACTCGACATACTTGCTAATAGTCTAGCATCAGTTCAAAAGAGACATGATGAAAATTATGCTCAAATGACTGCCTTAGACCTTATGGCGCATAATACAAAAGTAGCAGATGGAGATAAAGGAATTAAAGATGCAGCGTTGGGTCGGTTAAAGACCCAACGTGATGCTATTGCTGCTACTGGTGATTATGCTTATGCTATGCCAAGAATTGGTGCAGCTGTTAGAGATTTTTCAGGTGATGAAAATCTAACGGCAGCTAAGGATAATATGACAGCTATTGCAGAAGCAGAAAAACAAAGACAAGCTATGCTTGCTGCTGGTCATCAGGTACTTGATTTCAATCCTGCTACTAACTGGAGTACTCTTGACCCTGCTACTGGTAAAGCTAGAAGATTCGTTGCTCAAAATGAAAAGCAATTAGACTATGATACTAGAGCACAAGAAGTAAGTAAACTTCTTGCTAATACTGAACATCTAGGTTTAACTGCTGCTAACGTTAGAGACTTCTTACAGAGTGGTTCTATTACCGGTATTAGTGATGCTAGAGTTAAAGCTAACTTAGAAAATGCTATTACACGATTCATGGTTAGTCCGGAAGGTAATCAAATGAAACGTAAGTTAACTAAGATTGATGGCATGTCAGATTCTGACGCTAATGGTGCTATCTCTAATTATCTACTTACTGTTGGTCGTGCTCAAGTTCATCAGAAAGAGGATATTAATTATCAAGTGAATGCTCCTGCTGTTCAACGTGAGAATAGAGAAGATCAACAAGCATTTGATTTACAAAGAGATGCTATTAATCATCAGCAAGCTTTAGCCTTAGAAGAAATGCGTTACAAAAAGGCTATGGATTTGCAAACAGCTAAAGATAAAGCTGACTTAGAACAAGCAGGATTAAAAGCTACTAAGGCTGGTAAAGCAGGTACAGCACCAGATTTAACTTTATCTCCATTTACTAACTTCCTAAGTAGTGCTGCACAACCTGGAGGTACAACTGTTATAGATCAAGATATTCATAAATTAGGTTTCCCTACGACTGAAGTTACAGATGAAGATGGAAATAAATATCAAGCCGGTATTGCTCAAAATGCTATACTAGATTATGGTAAAAATATTAAACCTGAATCAGGTAACTTCTCTTCTAAAGAAGTAGAAGATGCTCAAAGATATTTTACAGCTGAACATAACTTTAATAAGTTAGAAAAAGACTATGCTATTAAGATGAAAAATCTTACAGGCATTAGAGATTTTAAAGCAGCTATGGCTAAAATAGGTGTAGGTAGTACTCAATTTAATCCTGAAACTTTAGAGAAAGCTAATAAACTAGTTGCTGATTATAATGCTGCTAAGGCAGAATTTAATGCAGTTAAACCTCTTGCAGGAGGAGCTAAGAAATATGCTACTGCTTTACAAGGAGATAATGTCGAACTTGCTAATTCTATAGGTACTAAAATATCTAATGCTCATTTACCATTTAACGTAAGACAAGGTGAAAACAATGTTGAATTAGTTGATGGTAAAATTAGTGTTAATGCTCAAAGTAGATTAACAACTAAGCAATTAGAAAATAAATTCAATAGCAATGAGATTGCTTATATGAAACAGTTAGGTACATTAACTAGTGATGAGAGTGGTGAGCATCATACCTTAAACTTCAAAACTAATCAAAATGTATCAGCTAATATAGGAGAAAGTTTTGATACTCATAGTGTTCCTGAAGGAAAAGCTTTTGAATATTCTGTACCTTTAGCTGCTGCTCGTACTTACAAAATGAAAGGTCTAGCTGATTTAGGAGATATGGGTAGAACAATGGAATCAACTTTAAATGTAAGTCCTCAAGAAATATTGAAAGTAAAAGGTTCAATATCTAAGAAGATAGATGAAGTTGAGAAAAAGATAGTAGATGCAGTTAAAGATGATCCTCGTTTTGATGCAGCTGCACAAGCAAAAAGTGTAGCTGAATATAAGAACATCTTAAACAATTATAGTACAGCATCACATCAGGATAAAATGAAATTACATCAGTATCTATTAGACTTGCAGATAAATCCTAATCCAAATCCAAAAAAATGAGAGCATTAGATATATATAAACAGATAAATAATCCTAATAGAGCTGCGGAAGAAGCTGGGGTTAAGTCTGCTCAAATTTCAGAAGAAGTTGCTAGAACCTTTAATCAGAGTCAAGGTAGAATTGTTTCTAATCCTGAGATTACTGGCAATGAAAGATTGATGGATGAAGGAGTTCGTTCAACAGCTTCTGAAATGCTAGATTCTTTTGATAATGCAGTAGATGAAATTAATAAATCTACTTATAGTTTTAGGAAGAAACCTTTCGATAGAAAAGTACAAATTGCTAAGAGAGAGATTCTTTCTATACAAAAGAAACTTCAAAATAGAGAAATATCTGAAGAAGAAGCTGCAAGGCAACTTAATCAACAGCAAGATGAAATTGCTAATGTTGAAGCTGACCCTGACTATCAACAGATTAATAAGGATATAGCTGAAGAAGATGCTGATATAGCTAATAGTCCTACAAGCAAAAAGTATGAAGCTTTATCTCAACAAGTTAATCTTGAAGAGAATAGTAGTTTCTTCAATTGGCTTAAGTATGAAGCTCCTAAAGAATTTGGAGGTTCTGCTTCTGAGATAGGTACTCAGATAGCTACTACCTATGGTCCTCAGATAATCAATGGTATGGTTAGAAAAGGATTGGCTTCAATGGTTGCTACAGGGGGTTTGGAAACCCCTGTACTTCCAGCTGTTATGGCAGGTATTGGTGTTGCAGAGATGGGTGCAGGTATGTACGGTCTTTGGAAAATGAGACAGAATGAATCTGAAGCAGAAGCTAATGATGCTTATGAACAAAAGGTTCAACAAAAAATTGCATTTAGAGAAAGAGAAACTGGACAACCTATTTCTGAAGAAGAAAAACTAGATATTGAAATTGAAGCTCATAAAGGTCTTAAAGATATAATAGAGCAAAATAATAATCTTAGTCTTAGTGATGCAGCAGAAGTTCTTGCGATGGGAACTCCGTGGAAAGCATTATCAGGAGTAGTTAAAATGGGTAAGGCTTCTAAGTTCGTAGCTAAACTTGGTAAGGTTGCTGCGGGATTTGAAGAATTAGGTACTGCTACACGTCTTGGTAGAAACGTAAAGAATGTTGCAGGTGTTGGTCTTACAGGTTTGTTAGAGCAAATGGAAGAGACCGACCAGTACTCTATTACTCAACAATATCTTGCAGGTAAATATAAAGATGATAACTCTTTCTATGATAACTTAAAAGAAAGTTTAGGTCATAGGAAACAATCTATAGAGTTTGCTGCAACTGGTAAAACAGATGAAGGATACGAAGAAGATGCTAACTATCGTAATGCTGCCCGTAGTGGATTTATCTTAGGTGGTTTAATGTCTGGTGCAGGTGCAGTAGCTAAAATAACCAAAGACGAATCTACATTTAAAAGAACTGCTAAGGATGTTGCTCAGATGACTCCTGCAAATATGAATGATGAGAAATCAGTATTCAGAGCAGACTTATATACTAGATATTTTGCTGGAGATAAAGCTAACTTTCTATTTGAAGGTTTAAATAATCTTGCCTATACCTCTAAAGACCCTGAAGTTGTTAAGACTGCAAAGGAAGAACTTGTTAAAGCTAAAGAAGGTCAACGTCTTTATGATAAAATTAGCGATAACAATCCTGTTTTAAATGATGAGCAAATAGCAGGAGTATTCCATAGAGCACAACACCTTACTTCTAAGTTAGAAGATATGGGTAAAACTGAAGAAGCCTATGGTGTTGAGTATGCTGCTAAAAGTGAAGAGTTACAAAAGGTAATTGCTAATCCTGAACTTAGCCAAATCCTAGCTAAGAAAGCAAAACTGGATGCTATTCGTGAGAATTTAGATAAGTATCATAATATAAAAGAAGAAGAAAAACCTTCTAATATTAAGGCTTATGAAAATAAACTTGAAGAGAAATATCGTACTGCTTTAAATGAGTACAAAGATATTTTAGAGCATACCTATACTACTGAAGGTCAATTAAAAGATGAAGATATAACTAAACATCAAGACCTTATTACAGAATTAACTGCTGTAGAACAGAAACGTCAAAACCTTGATTTAGTTAAGTCTGATTTAAGAGATGAATTAGTTAATCTTCATACTCAAAAAGGTGCTAAAGAATTCTTAAAAAGAGAATACGAAAAAACTACTGCAAAGAAAGCTGCTCCTGCTAAACCAATTGATATAGAAACTGCTACTGTGCCTGAATATGAAGCACATGAAAAACAACAAGTTGCAGAAGGTCGTCTTGGTTATAAAATAAATAAGATTGAAAGAGAAGGTTTTGAAAGAAATCTTAATTCTCGTATTCAATCAGGAGAAGCAATAGAAGATGTTCTTGCAGATGTAAACGATAATGCTCCTAAACTTGGCAAAGAGAATGTTAAAACAGTAAGCGATGCTATAAAAGATAAAGAAGCAGAAATTGAAGCTACTAAAAAAGAAACTGCTGACCTTACGCAAGAGAGAGTAGATTTGACGGTAATGCCTAGTGAAATGGAGCCGGAAGATCATGCTAGAGTTGCAGAAATTGATAAGAGACTTGCTGAACTTGCGCCTATAAATGCTATAGACAATACTAAATTTGCTAAAGAAGCAGAGAAGTTTAGAGCTAATGCAACTAAGTATCAAGAAGAAATTCCTGCTGCTACTGATAATGCAATTAAACGTAGAATTAAAGAGAAGTTTCTTAAAGGTTCTCAATATGTTCAAGATAAGTTTGAAAAGAATCCTGAATATAATGATATTACAACTGTAAAGAAAGAGATAAAACGTGTAAAGAATCTTAAAAAGATTTATGAATCACGTAATGCTCCTGAAATGAAAGCTTCAAAAGAGTTTGAAGATTTCACTAATACTCTTGATGCACATATTGCGAAGCTAGAAGAGATAGAGAAAGCAGTAGAAGAACGTTTAGAAAGTAGAGAAGCAAGAGATTCCCGTATAGCTAAGAATGAAACTGTCCTAGCCTTAAATCAATTAGGTTTAAATCCTGATGGAAGTATAGTCGAAGGAAAAGAACATATAAATAGTATCTCTAAAACCATTATAGGTGAGTCTGACTATAATAGAGTGATGGCTGATGCTAAAGGTGAACTTACTTTAACTCATGCTAATATTCTTCAACAACTGTTGAAGGATAATATGACTGACCCTGCTCGTCTTGAAGAAGCTATTGCAAATGCAAAACAAGATTTTATTAGTAGAATATTCGCTTTACCTAACATAACTAGAGTTTATGGGAAAAATGGTAAAATCTTTAATATGTATGTGGAGAATCCTCATAGAATGATTAAAGATCTTATCAATGGTTTAAGTGATAAACGTCCTGGAGCATTTGATACTAAGAAGATTAGTTCTGTTTATAAATTCTTTAAAGAAGGAGATGTAGCAGAATTTATTAATGATGTTAATAGTGAAGATAGAAGTTCTAGTGCAGTACCTAAAGAAGATTTATTAGCTGTAATAGAACTTCATCAACAGTATGTATCTCTTTTTGATTTAGAGAATACTCTTAATTCTGATATAGATTTACATACTGAAACTTCAAGGGAACAAGACTTTGAAGAAAAATCTGCTGCTGACCCGAATAGAAAGACTCCTACTCCTTCTAATCAACAACTCGTGTCTATACGACAAATAGTTCAATTCGTATGGGGTCATACTAGAGGTAGAGAATTTGATGATGTTGCTTATCTTAAAGGATATGCAGGTACAGGTAAAACTAATGTGGTTATTAGATGGGCAATTAAAATGCTCGGTCTTAAAACTAATCAATTTTATCTAGCAGGTCATAATAGACATTCTGCTGAAACTCTTAGTTCTTCTTTAAATAAAAGTGCTATTAATCCTGTAGAAAAGCTTATCGCTGATTTGCCTACTATGGATAAAGATATTAAACTAATAGTTCTTGATGAAGCTCCTGGAGTTACTACTGATAATATTAAACTCATTGGTAAATTACTTCACGATTTAAATAAAACTCGTAAAGCAAATGATAAAGTTAAACTTCTTTTCATGGGCGACCCTAATCAAAAGGTTGCTAATGGTAAGAGGTCATTAATTGAAAATCCTACAAGTGTACCTCATTCTCAGAATATTACTCCTATTAGTCCACTAACTATTAGATTCCGTTCTGATGTTGCACCTATTGTAGATGTTCAGGATTTATTTATTGACCAAGACCAAGATTTAACTAAGACTACAATACAAGTTAAATCTAATGCTCTTGACCCTACTGCTAATCCTACTCTTAAACTAGTAGGTGTAAATGGTAGCCTTAGAAACTTCGATGCAGATGTAATGTCTATACTCGAAGCACGTAAGGATGATAGAAGTCGTACTCGTGCTATTATTGTAGGAACTGAAGCAGATGTAGCTAAGTATGAAGCTATGCTTGAAGCTAAAGGTCTTACAGGTACTGTACAAGTAATGACTGATACAGATGCTCAAGGTAGAACTATTAATGAGGTATATACAAATATTCCTTATACCAATCAGTATGATAATATAAAGGAGTACAATACAGCAATGTATACTGCTACTTCAAGAGCAACAGATTATCTTTATATTGGAGGTTTCAATGTAGAGAATAATTTATCTGATACTATTGAAGATAATAAAGCTAAGAAAGAAGCAGAGAATAAAGAACGTTCTAATAAATTTATTGAGCAACGTAAAAAAGAATTAGCAATGATGGATAATCTTCTTCCTGAGAAAGAAAAGCCCGTAGCTAATACTCAAGAAGCTAGTACTGAACCTATTGTTGATGAAGAGTATAATGACTTTATTGATAATGGTATTGTTCCTGATTCTACATTACACGAAATTGCTGATAAGATTATTAATGGTGAAGAATTATCAGATAGAGAAAAGGAGATATTTGCAGATAAAACTTCTGAAATAAATGATATACTTAGAGAATATCATGAACAAAATGGAACAACTACTGAGAAAGAAACAGATGCTCCATTAGATGAAGAAATAGAAATACAAGAAGATTTTCAATCAGAAGAAAGTTTTGTAGAAGTTCCTACTACTTATGATGATGATGCAACTTTAGATACAATAGAAGGTAATCCTGCAGCTACCCCTGCACAAGAAACTCCTGCTGGTAGAAAAGTTTATTCTGTAAATTATCCTACTGGACGTTCTATAGCGAAAAAGGATAGTGATGGTAACTATGGACCTGGAGTTAAACCTGGGGACACGGTTCACTATGTAAAATCCTATGATTCTACTACCAAAAAATACTATATTACTATAGTAAGTCCTATCGAAGGACAAAAGGGAAGATATTATGAAGTAGGTGTAGTATCTGAAAAGGAATTAAAAGATGGAGTTAATGCACAAGACCCTCTATTTACTTTATTACAAGATGCTATTAATGATGTAACTAGTGAAACTTATCCTATCTCTACACATAGTGAAGAGAAAGGTGGTACACTTAAAGTTACAGGTTTCTATCCTATAGCAGATGGTAAGATAAATCATACTCAAAAGATTGCTTATAAGTATGGTGCATCTAAACCTTTCAACTACTTTAATATAGTAGGTAGATTTATCAAAGGATTTTTCCCTTTAGGTACTCGTAGAAGTATTGATAAATTAGTTAAGGAGAGTGTAGTTCGTATTTATACTAAGAATGAAATAGGCGAATTGGTAAAGAAGTATCAAGATAGAGGTCAAACTATACCTTTTACTCCTGCTTCCGGTGTTCCTTATTTAGTAATTAATAATATAAGTCAAGGTGGAGAGGGAGAAAGTAAACAACAATTTATACGTCTTACTCCTGCTAAACTTAATAAACTTAAACATTCTAAGTATGTAAAGCCTGTTGAGAAATTAATAAATGCTATACATAAAATGACTCCTTATATGGGAGGTATTGAATTTGGTACTCCTGAATATAGTGAGATTATCAAAGCTGATACTGAACATTTACAAACACTACTTCCTAAATTACCTGCAATGGATGATGAAACTCTTGCAGAATTTAATCAAAGACGTGAAGAGATACATAACCTTGTATATGTTTGGGAAAAAGAAAGATTCTCAGACAATAAAGATATAAAGGTAAATCATCACGTCCAAGATACAACCGAGGATAGGATGTTTGATGGTACAGGTAGAGTAGCTAAAGAGAATAAAAATAAAGATGGAGACATAGTATCTTTTAATATAAAATTAAAAGATGGTACTTTAGTTACTGTTCCTAAAGAAAACTTAGAAAGAGTTGCTGTAGAAGAACGTAAATCCGGACCTGCTCAAATTGCTCTTAATGCTATTGCAAAAGCTAATGCTAATCCTAACGGATTACCTATTAGAACATATAGACAAGTTCCAGTACGTGGTACTAATGATTTTACTGTTGAAACTGCTGCTAAAGGTTTACTTATTGAGCATGGTGAAACTTTCTCATTACCACAACTAGAAGAGTTAATGGCATTTGATGATGAAGGTAATTCTAAATATATTCACGTTCCTTTAGACATTAAATATTTCAAAGACGATAGTAAAGAAAAAGGCTTTATTGTTCCTAATATGTCTGACTATATAGCTGATAGTTTTGATGAGGTTTTACCTTCAGCAATCTCTATCTCTAGAAAGTCAGCTATAAAAGAGAAAGAGGTAGCTGAACCTACTCCTGCCCCTAAACCTAAATTGCCTGAATTAGAACCTACTAGAGCTGTTAATCAATTACCTACTAGTCCAACTGCTACTCATACTTTTCCTATTATTGTAAATACTAAAGGAGGTAGTGGTAAAATATATATTCCTCAATCTGTTGCAGAAAAGGTTTATGATAATGATATAGCTAATAAAGGGCATCAATCTTTAGAAAGAATAGGTCAAAGAGGAGGATATTATACTAGTGAACTTAATACATTATATCCTAATTGGTATAATGAAAGTGTTGCAGAACTACCCTCTTCTATTTCTAGCTCTACTACTACTGTCGAAGAAGTTCTTGTTGCTGAACCAGTTACTGAAGCTATAGTTAATGAGAATGTTCCTGTAAAAACTCAAGAGGAAATAGATGCTGCTAAAAAGAAATTACTTAATAAAGGTAAAAATCAAGCAGGTTTTGGTAAGACTAAGAAAAAGCTTTTAGCTAAAGGTCGTGATACTTCTTTAGGTAGACTTATTAAAGACCCTTTTGCTTTAGTACGTAAGATTATCCCTAGCATGTCTAATGATGATCTTAAAGTTGTATCTGAATCAGTAATGTTAGAACTTACTGAAGGAGTAGAAGCTTGGGGTCATTTTAAGAATGGGGTTATCTATCTTCTTGAAGGTGCAGAAGGCGTTTATCATAAAGTAGTTAGACACGAAGCTTTTCACCGTATCTTTAATAACCATTTAACTGAGGAAGAAAGAAATAAACTGATTGCAACTGCAAGACGTATTAATCCTTTACTTAAAAGTGAAACTCCACTTAAAGTAGAAGAATGGTTAGCAGAACAATATCAGAACTGGACTACTAAGAAAGGTACTATTTCTCTTGCATTATTAAATGCCTTCAAGAAAATATTGAAGTTCTTAGGCTTATATAGAGCTAACTTTGATAATATTGATAAGTTATTCGATGCTATAGATGCTGGGTTACTTGATAAACAAGGAGAAGTTGTAGAAGATTCATCTCGCAATCTAGTTAAGATTCGTCAAGATTATTTGACTACAGACCACTATAGAGATTCTAGAGCATTGGTTATAATTGGTATGAATAACCGACTTAATGCTACTCAATGGAATGATGAGAAAGGTGAACTTGAAGTTATAGACCTATTGAAAGATGGTTCTAATATCAAGGAAGCTACACCTATGCCTTTTGAAGAAGCTATTAGTGATTTACGTACAGAGTTTGCAGATATGTTAACTGCTTATACTGAAGAAGTAGCTTCAAATCCGGAAGATGTAGAATGGAATACTTATCAAAAGGAAATATATACTATTCTTAATGATGAACGTAAAGCTAAAGATTTACTAAAAGAAATCTATCCTTCTTTATATCTAGGTAATAAAGAGTTTACTGAAGGTTTAGCTACTAGTGATGAAGAGATAGCGCAAGAAATAGAAGATGCTCAAACTAATGGTTCTATCTACGAAGATATTATTGAGAGTGATAGAATTGACCAAGAATCTCATGTCAAACGTGGAGTTAAAGATTTCTTAGCTACCATTGTTGATGATGGAGGTAATCCTGTTAATCCTCGTATGGGTTATATAAAACTTTTAGAAGGTTTTGTTGGTGTAACTACTACAAACTTTAAAAAGTTGAAAGAACAAATAGGACTTAATATGGGTCTTAATGAAAAGTCTAGTAATAAAGTTAATGCTATTTACAATAAAATAATAGAACTTATAACTACTGCTGACGAAGGTAATGCTCCTCAAGGAAAGTTAGTACCTAATTTTGAACAAGCAGGTTATGATTTCCAAAATGATGATGTATATGTATACAGAAATAAATATGGAAATATTCAATCTGTATCAAGAGGTAAAATGACTTCTGTTGCTTTTATGAAGTCTATTGAAACTTTATTGAATAGAGAAGAATATAATGTTAATCCAAATACTATTAATCTTCAATATAAACGTGCAGTAGCAAAAGAGGTATTATGTCAAATACGTACTTCTATTGGTTCACAACGTAAGAAGAATGTAATGATAGCTGTCAGGGCTACTACCCAATGGGATAGTGATACTGGCAAGGATTTCTATGCCATTACATATCGTTATAATTCTGTACGTGAACAAGGTGCTAAACAAAATCTTCGTGCTGCTATAGAAACTGCATTTTTAACTAAAGGGGATTCTATTCCTGCTGAATTAAAGAAACGTTTCTTAACAACTAAAGAAGATAATAGTGAAGCTACAACTAAGAATATTGAGGACTTAATAAAGTTCTTAGGTTTAGGTGTACCTACTATTATCAAAGGTGAAGAATATGATGTTCATGCTTCTCTTAAAAACCTATTTCAACAAGTAGAAAATATAGGTAAAGAAACAGAAGTAATGAAGGCAAATGATGACGATCAACTTGCAAAAGCAAAAGAGGTTTTCACTTGGGATAAGTTTCTAAAAGATTCTAACCAACGTCTTGAAAAGCTTACTGATTTACTTGTAAAAGATAGTGAGGATTTACGTCCAGTATCTTATATTTCAGGTGATGGTAAGAAAAGATATGAGTGGATGAATAGTTCTACAGCTATTGATACGCTTACTCATATGACTGTTGGTTTCAAAGAGAATAGACCTGACTTTGTAAAATCTGCTATATTCCTAAGAAACATTTTCTTTGGTAATAATAAAGATAAAAAAGCACATAATAAGATTCATCGTTTTGTAGACCATGATTCTATTAAAGATAAGGATAATAAGTATAGACCTACTCCTTATAAAGGTGAGACTTATGAGCAATGGATGCATCGTAATATTAATTATACATTTACTTCACTTGTTGGTAACAGTAAGTTAAGTAAAGGTATTCGTTATATCCAACAGTTCTATACTATATCTAATAAGCCTCAAACTATTGGTGCTGAAATAGATTTGAAAAAAGCTAGTGATATTAGAGCAGTAGTTGAAGAAGCAATCATGCAGGAACTTGAAAGACCTGAACTTGATGCTCAAAACTATACTCCTAATACTTCTTATCTAGCAGGACTTACTTCAGAAGAACTGCAACAACTTAAAGAACTTAGAGAATATGAAAGTGAACTTCCTGAAAGTGAACGTCATTTCGGAAAAGCTTTAAAAGATGCTGTAGAAAAGGTTCATAAAGGACTTGATAAGGTTAGTGAAGATTTAGTAAATCATTTATTTGATGCTAAGTTTGTTCTTGACTATGAAATTAGTAAGACTCAATCTAAACTTCTTGACCACATAGACGCTAAGTATAAAACTACTGACGGTAAAGCTTTATTAGAGAAGCATACATTACCTCCTAACTTACAGTCTTTACAGAATAAAGAATACGCTCTTACAAAAGACCAGCTAATGCCTTTAATGGACTTATGGGCAAAGAACTTTTATATGAATGGACATTTCCTGAATCAACTAGTATCAGGAGATCAAGCTTTCTATAAGAATCCTGCTGACCAAGTAAAACGTATGTCAATGGCATTTGCGATGGGTTATACTGGTATGGTTAATGATAATGGTTTTATGAAAGAAACCTTTAAAGTTGCTGTAGCAGATAAACTTATGTTTGGTATTACTGACAAACAATTTAAGAAGCATAGACAATTCTATGGTCTTAAAGGTGAAGCTGCTGATGCTCAAGGTTACCATACTCCAGGAAGAGCTGCTAATATTAAAAGAGGTTTTGGTAAGGAGATGAGACTTGGTGCTGTAATGAAACCAGTTTATTGGGGTTTAAATAAATTAGGTATTCCTCAAGGTATGAAATACAGTACTATTGAACTTTCTGATGATCTTATTTATTCTGATAAAGCTAAAACTAAAGTTCGTTTCCCTGAACTACTTGCTTTAAGAGAAGAAATGGAATTAAAAGGAGTTGATGAATATGTATTCCTTTCTGCTTTTAAAGTTGGTGCACCTACTAATCTTACTAAACATAATGGTAAAGAGCAAAATGTTTATACAGATGAAACTGGTAAAGAAGTAAGAGGTATTGACCCTAAATCTATTGTTGAACTAGAGAATAAGAACTGGAGAATTCAATTAAATCCAGTCCATACTCTTAAAGGTCAAACATCCCATCCTACTCAGATTACATTCTTTGTAGATATGGATGGTAAGAATACTATACCTGCTAACAAAATATTTAGACTTAATGGTAAATTAATTAAAAGAGGTTTAGATAGAGTAAATAGACAATTAGGTGGAGGTAATGGTAATGTAACAAAACTTAGAAAATTCTTTCTTGATTCATTAGGAGATACTGATGCTAGGATTCATGACTTTATGAGTGCTACAGATGAAAAGGGAGACCCTTTATTATCTCTTAATTTTCCTACTGTAGTTAATAAAGTTGTAACTCAGATTGCTTCTACTGTTTCTAAAGCTACTGTTCAAGTTAAATATAACGGTGGTAAGTTAGCATTACAATCTGACTTTGGTTACCAGTTTAAAGATGAAAAGGGTAATACAAGAGGACTTCAAATTAGAACTGATGTAACTGTAGATGGTAAGAAAGTTCAATATGCTGAGGTACTTATGGATAATATCTATAAAGACCAATTCAAAGAGGGAGATATTCTATTTGAAAGTGCATTAGCTTTCCGTATTCCATCTACTGAATTACACTCTGCTTTACCTATTAAGATTGTAGGATTCTATGATAGCAAAGGTAGTAACGTTGTAATTGCTCCTAGAGAACTCACTATTCTTCATGGTTCGGATTATGATATAGATTCACTTTTCATAATGAGAAGAACTCCTTATTTACCTAAAATTAAAAAGAATGAAAGTTATGCAGATTTTGCCAAAAGAAAAGGTTATAAAAACCTTCTTATTGATGGTGCTATAATTGGTAGAAAGCTTGATGGTGAAAAGATTAAGGATTATATTAAAACTTTAGAAGCAGAAATAAAAAAACTTAAAGAGGAAAAGAAAACTCTTACTGATAAAGAGGAACAAAAAGAACTTCAAAAGACCATTAATTTACTTGATGGTGTTTTAGATGATGCTATTAAAAATGAGATTGTTGATACATTCTTAGAAGTAGTTACAGCTAAAAGAAATGAAGCAAGGATGTTGACTCCTATCAGTATGGCTCGTTTCAATGATGAAAAAGATCCTAACTCTGTATTTAGTAAACTAAAAGATATTGGGGTAGTTACTGAGAAACAGTATGACCTTAATAATCCTTTACATCAAATGCAGATACACCAAGATAACTTTAGTGGTACTGCTATCGTAGGTGCTGTTGCTGATTTAGTTCGTGGTCTAGCTTATGTAAATCAAGCTTATAAACCTTCTAGTCAGAAAAAGTTAGAGTATCTATCTAAAGGTTTTGCAGGACATACAATGAAAACTTTTGATGAACAAAATGAAATCATCAAAGGTTTAACTGAACAGTTTAAAGCTAAAGAGATTACTGATGAAGTATATAAGGAAAAGGTAACTGCAATCCTAGATACTTTATCTAAACATTATGGTGTAGATTGGAAAACTACTCCTATTGATAGAGGTATCGAATGGATGGAAATGGAAGGAGTTCCTTATACAGAACTAGCAATGAAAGAAAAGGATAGTAAAGGCGTAATCCATACTATCTCTGATACTTTTGATGCACTCATAAATGCTGCTCTCGATAACGTTAAGGAACAAATTCTTCCAATTATCAATCTTACCAATAATACTGTTAAAGGTTACTTTGGTATGCTTGCTGTTGGTATGCCATTAGATTTTGTAGTTAAGCAAATGCTTACTCCTGGGATAAAGAATCTTTCTACTGCTCGCAATATGAAATTTACTTTAGGAGAGACTAGGACATTAGTTGCAGGTATGATTGCTGCTGACCCTAAAACTGCTACTATGACACCTGAAGCATTAAGTGAATTTAAAGGTAACGTTAGATTTACTGAGGAAGCTCTTGATAATCTTGTTAAAAAGAGTTTAGAAGAAGATTTCAGTATAGATAAACTTACGGTAGAAGAACTTATAATTCAAGAAAAAGCATTAACTAACTTTGCTAGTGCTAATGATTTAGGTGAAGAAATAGGTAAAGCTGCTAAAGCAACTAAGATTCTTAAACAGATTCCAGTAGCCCAAGAAGAGATTCAAGATTTAGTAGATTTATTTGCTGAAATTAAAGCTGCTAAAACTGGGCTTTTGAGTAAGATAGATATGATGAAAATTCCTCATATTAAAGAAGCTCATAACTCTTTAGTTAAAGTTAGCGGTATTGTTAATAACCAATTCTATAAACATAGAGAAGAAATTAATAATGTAGCTAAAGAGATTATTAAGAGTACTGGTATTAAGTTAGATTCTAATAGCAATAAAAGTAAGAGAATGGTGCGTGAGGAAATCATGCGAATGTTCATGTCAGGATTTACTTATAAAGCTGATGGAATTACAATAGATCTTAATACTTCTGATGAATATCCTTTTAACCCTTTTAAAATAAGTAAAAAAGGAGAACAGTTAGAAATTGAAGATGCTAAACCTCTTACTGGATTAAATGCTTTCAATCAAAGATTTGCAGAAGATGTTCTTAATGCAAAGAAAGCTAATCCTACTAATCTATTCTTAGATAAGATTAGAGTAGCACCTCAACTTGGAGCAGGTAAAAACATGTATCAAGTAGAGTATAATACTACTGCTGCAATGGAAGCTTCTGAGGTTCAGGATTTACAAGATGCTTTTAATGAATTAAAAGTTGATGGTAAATATACTGCTTTTCAACATATGTTTGTTAAGTATGCTGCTCTTAATCAAGGTTTATCTTTTGGTCTAAGTTCTTATAGTTTATTATTACCTGCTGAAATATATGCAGGTTTTGATGCACAAATGAATAAGTTCTTTAGTACTTTACTTAGCCAAGATGAAGCTAGACAACCTGATGTAGTTAAAGCGCGAATGGATAAACTTACTGATTACTTTTCTGCTAAATTAGCAAGACAGTATCCAAGTAAGTTAGCTACCAATAAAGAATTTGTAGTTAAACCTGGTACTATTTATCCGATGCAAGGTTATGATACAATGACTGATGGTAGTATAGTTCATTATGAACTTAAGTTTAAGCATGAAGATGCTGAAAAAACTACACAGACTGTACCTGAAGGTAATGAAAAAGATGAACTCATAACTGATAATTATGAAAAATCAGGTTTGCCTTCTAGTGAAGCACAAGATGCTCCTACTACTCCGGATGATGAAAACTTAACCAAAGAGATAAAGATTAATGGTTTTCCTCAATTCCTTAGTTACTATGATAAATCTTATGTAAAAGTAGAAAGTAGAACTGGAGACCCTTTTGTTTATTATCAATATCTTTCTGTAGAGAAAAAAGGTGCTAAACAAGGATACGAGTTTGATAGAAATGTATTGTTCTTTGGATATAGTGTTAAAGATGTATTCAGAAGAGATATTAAAACTCGTGTTGTTCCTAAAGCTAGTGATCAGAATGTTTATGAAAGTGAAGTTAAATACAGTAACTTTAAAGTAGGAGATACTATATCTTTAAGAACCTTAAATGACGCTGAAAGACTTAACTCTTTTGATTATACTATAGCTAAGGAGACTTATTATAAAGGTAAAACTGAAGTAGCATCTAGAGAAGAAGCTGGTGAAAATGGTACAGTTGTTTACGATTTAAAAGATGGTAGAAAAGTAATTAGCTTTAATAGAGAAGAGTTAAGTGAAGATGATATTAAGGACTTAGATAACTTATGTAAATAAAATGGCAGCGACTTGTGATATAATTCCTCAAATTAAAAACAAAGAAGGTCAATTGGTGGAGAGTACTCTCTTCACCAATCTTCTTAGTTCCGGTATGAAAAGAAAAGAAGCTATTAATGCTTACAATCTTATCTATACAGGTGGTTATAAAGCTAAATATGGAGATTGGGAATATTTTCCATCTAAGTTTATGGGTGAACTTGATGAGAATGGTCAACCAACTCTTGATTCGCTTAAACCCTTTCTTCCTTCTAGCTTAAATGCTAGTTTCAAAGAAGCTACACTTGAGGATTCAGCTAGAAAAATAGAAGGATTGACCGATACCTTTGCAAAAGCTGGTGTAAATGTTGATATTAAATTTGACAATACACTTGATGAAAATGCTAATGTTCAAGGTACTGGTGAAAATTCAGCTAGAATAACTCTTAATCCTAAAAAGGTATTTAAAGATACTATTCCTCATGAATTTGGACACATCTATGTTGATATGTTAGGAGATAATCCTATAGTTCAACAAGGTATAAGCCAATTAGAGAATAGTCCTTTAGCAACAGAGATTAAAAAGAAGTATCCTACACTAGATGCAAATGATTATGGTAAGGAGCTTTTAACTACTGCTATAGGTAAGGAAGCTTCTCAACTATTTGATAATCCGGAAGCTATTAGAAGATGGAACTTTTTCCTTAGTAGACTCTTTAGAGCAATAGGAGAACTCTTTGGTGTTCAACCTAATGTAGCTAAACAGCTTGCTGTTGATATGGTTTCAGGTAAACTCAAAGAACGTAGAGGTGAAATATCCAAAAAGGTTCAACAACAAAGAGCATCTATTGAAGAAGTACAAGCTCATGTTAAAGAAAAAGGTTATAAACTATCTGATGATAAAACTCACTATGTAAGTGAAGAGTTAGAAAGAGCAGGAGAAAACTTTGAGTTTAAAAGGGGTACAGAGGAATTAAGTAGAATGGTTGGTAATGAGAAGAAAGGGGAAGAAGGTTTACCAATCTATGAAAAATTTGCTCGTGAAAAATATAAGAAAGCTGAACGCCAATTCTCTGAGAAGATTACTGTAGATGGTAAAGAACTAGATTATGACCAACTCGTTGAGTATATGCGAATGAAGCAGAATACTGATTGGAGAATGAGAGGTAATATAGTCCATGCTATTATTCAGAATATTATTAATCCTTCTAAAGAATTAGTTAGTAAATTATCTGAAATGTATAATGGTGTCAAAGGTGAATCTTTTGCTATTGACCCTGAAGAATATACTTGGGTTGAAGAAAAGATAGGAGAAATCTTTGATGCTGTAGGTATTAACATTTACGATAAAAACGTAAAAGAGAAAGATAAAGATAAACTAGTTAGTGAGATTACAGTAGCTTCTAAGCTAATGGGTATAGCTACAACTATAGATAGTTTAGTTAAACACGCTAATGGTCTCTTTTCTATAATTGACTGGAAAACAGGTAATTTATTATCTGATACTAGTTATGCCAACTTTATGAAGTATGGTAAGAATCAGATAGAACATATAACTGATAGTAAACTTCATAAGGCTAAACTTGAAGTAGTACTTCGGGCTATGATTTTAAAAGAAAGTATGGGAGATAAAGATGTATTCTTCCAAAATCTTACTGTTGCAGGTATATCTAAAAATGATCCTACAAAAGTTTATGAAATAAACCCTGAACCTTATCTTGGTATATTAGAAGATTATTATTCTGATGCAGCTAATGGTAAGTTAGATGTTTATGAACAACTTAAAGCTAAAGGTTTGTTTGACCCTACTAATTATATAGGGCATAATGAAGAGTTAGAGAATGATAAGACTAAGAATATGAGTCGTCAGGAAAAGTTAAAGTACTGGACTGACCAACAACGCTTAGTAAATAATAAGATTAAAAGACTTGAAAAAGGTAAGGGAAGTTATTCTGAAATAGGTGCAGCTAGAGATGAGAGTAAAGCAATAGTAGATGAAATTGCTAGATTAAATGCTGAACTAGGAGAGAATCCTACTGCTGATGATGTAGCAGATATGGGCTTTATAAAACGTTGGATTGGTAATATGAATAGTACCAACAATCCTCGTTTACAAAACTTCTTTAAACTTCTAAGTGAAAGAAAGAAATCTGCAAGACAAAGAATAGATGAACTTAAAAATACACATGATGAACTTTTAAAGAAAGTTCGTGATGAATATTTTAGAGACAATGGTATGCAGAACCTTATAAAGAATGCTTCTCTAGGAGCATTTAATGGTTTGAAATACAAAGGCTTCTATGACTTCATGTGGGAGGATAAAAAGAGTGATACTAAAGATGGTAAGTATGCTCGTGTAATTACTCAAGCACAAGTTGATGCAGGCACTTATTCTCAGGCTCAATACGAATATAATAAGTTTGTTCGTGAGACAATGAAAGAAGAATATGAGAAGGTTGTAAATAAGATTGCTTATTATAGAGGTAAACATGCAGTAACTGTTTGGGAAGCACAAGGATTACCTGAGAAACTTTCTGATGATTTCATGGCTCGTTATATGATGAGT
>Ga0193738_1000457_pt1 | contig 21307 bp, 27 predicted proteins | sample L2a1metaG_FD_144927 | JGI IMG/M metagenome (GOLD analysis project Ga0193738, IMG submission 144927) | Soil microbial communities from a riparian zone of the East river system, Colorado, United States - L2a1 | ecosystem: Environmental > Terrestrial > Soil > Riparian zone | place: USA: East River...
CTTGCAGCTGTCGCGCTCCTCCTCGGCCTCGACCACCGCCATCAGCCCGGCCTCGACCCGGTCGCGCCGTCCGTTCGTCGTCCCGTTCGTGTTCATCGCCTGCAACTCCATGAATTTCCGCTCCACACCGTCCGCCGGCCGTGCCGCTTGCACGTCTCCTGATCCGGCTTGCGTATCGTGACGACCACCGTCCGCACCGGGCGGGGTTCCACCGGCGCAGCCGAGCCCGTGGGTGCGTTTTGCACCGGCTGGGGTGCCGGAGGCAGGGCCACCAGCGCGTCGCGCACCAGCAGCTGCCGCACCGGCTCCCATCGCTGCTCGAACGTGAGCGGCACCGGCGCCGTCATCGCCGGGTGCCGGTCCTGTATCTTCTCGCCCGCGCTCGCCGCCGTAACGCCCGCGAGCAGCCCCGCCAATATCGCCCACATCCTCATTCCGCCCTCCTGTTGTGACACTCGTCCACGAACGTCTCGGCCAGCACGAACGCATCCGTAACCAGTCTCGACGCACTCTCCCCGAGATACCCCTCACAGCGCGCCACGCACGCCACCAGCAGCTGCGCCGCCACCGCCTCAACCTCGGCCTCGTAATCGGTGCGCCCGCGGTCGTCGCGCGGACGCATGTCGTTCGCAGCGCATCGCGCCAGATACGCCTTCGTGTGATCGATCGGCGGTCGCCTAGCGGTTGTCATGCTCATCCCTCCATTGTTGGTCGGCCTGAGACCGGAGCCCCGAGACCATGCAGAAAAAACTCCAGCCCAGAATACGCACACCACCTCCACCTACGCCTACCAATTACACACACACACACACCCGCGTATTGGGTCTCAGGTCTCATATTGGTAGTACACTATTGAAATCACTCGGTTTTCGGTGTGAGACCCAACCGAGACCCGAGACCGAACGCGCCATCCACTTCACCCCACTTGGCCGCCTCGCGCCCGAGCGCCGCCTCCGGCAGCCCGATCGCTTCCGCGTGCCGGTCCCGAAAGCAGAACAATTTTCGCTGCGTGCCTCTCGTTCGCACCCGTCGATAATTCCTGCCGGTCTCGGTTTTGACCGCGATGCAGTACCGGTTCCACGCCGCGTGGAACTCTCCCTGCCACAGCGTTTGCCCGCGGAAGTTGTCGTCGACATGGCGCATCAGGTGCTCTCGTGTAAACACCAGACCGCGCCCCGGATCGTCCGCTAGGTCGCGCAGCAGCTCCTCGACCGGCGAGAGCGCCAGCTCGGCCATGTCGGCCTTGGCCGTAGTGTGCAGCGGCTGGAACATATTGAACGTCGACAGGTCGCGCCGGCTGAGCCAGTGCGACAGCGCCGCGATATTGGCGCCCTCCTCGATCCACGCCACGATCGCGGCGATCCCCTCCGCGGTGAGGGCCGACCCGTTGCGCAGGACCGTGAAGCGCCGGTCGTTGGCCGGGATCGCCACCGCGTCGGCGTGGTTGGTCGCCACCCAGAACGAGCAGTACGACATCGCGTCGAAGGCGCGCCCGTTCTTCACCGTGAACGATCGCCGCTTCGGTGCCGGGTCGACCACGTCCTTGAGTATCTCGTAGGCCGCGTGGCGCTCGCCGCGCCGGTGTGACGTCGGCGACGTGCGGCTCTCGTCCACCGTCACCAGCACGGTGCCGTGCATCCAGTCGGTGAATTGGCTCTGGCTGCTCGACCCGTCGAGGATGCTGAACGTCTGCGAGCGCGCGTAGTCGTCGCCGTAGAGCGCGTGCGCGATGCGGAACAGCAGCCCGCGCCCGGTGCCGAACTCGCCCTCGCGCACCCCGACGGCGCTGTCCGCCACGAACATCACCGCGGTGCCGGGGACCTCCGGCCGCGCCTGCTTGTGCGCCATCCAGTCGAGCAGCCATTCGCGCTCGATCGGGTCCGGCAGGAAGCCTTCCATGAACGCGAGGAACGCCGCGACGTCGCCGCCCTCAGCCGCGTGCACCGGCTTGCGATAGGTGTTCTTGAACAGCCGGCCGCCTTCCTCGAACAGGGGGAACGGCATGTCCGGTCGCATCCGCACCCCGGCGAGGTTCACCCGCACCGGCGCCATCGCCCACGCATCGGTCGCGAACTGCGGCTTGCGCCGCTTGTCGGCCGGCGCCTCGAACCACGCGCGGAAGCGCCGCTCGAACGCGCCCGGCACGACCCGGCAGTCGAGCCGCGTGTCGTACAGCAGGACCACCTTGTCCTCGCCCTCGAAGTAGCCGCGCGTGGCGAGCAGCCAGCTCACCTTGTCGACCAGCTCCGCCTTCTCGTCTGGCGCCGGTGGTTCGATCGGCGCGGACGCCGCCGCCGGACGCGCCTTCAGCTCGCGCAGCATGCCCGCCAGCTTCTCCATGTTCGGCGTGCACGACGCCGGATAGTGCGACACCGCGGTGGCGTGGTCGTACACCCCGACGCAGTCATGCTTCCCCGACCAGAATATCCAGCAGCGCGAGCGGTTGCGCCCGTCCTCGCCGGGGATGAAGTTGGCCGCGCACCGGCGCCCGATCAGCCCGTCGAGGTCGTCATACGTGGCGAGCCCGCCGTCGTTCACCTCGAAGCGCGTCTCGGGCGTGATGTCGAACGCCTCGGTCGAGCTGGCGCCCTCCTCGAAGTGTTTCTCCGGCTCAAAGCCGGCCGCCTGCATCGCCGCGTCGAACGCGTCCACGAACGCCGACGCCGTGGGGCGCGACATGCCCGGCAGCGTCGCCGTGACGCCGTCGTGCAGGGCGGGAGCGCCCTCCGCGAACACGTAGTTCGCCCCCTCCGAGTGTGGGCCGTACATCCCGAACTGGCGCACCACCTTGCCCGCCCGCGTCTCGCCGCCGAAAATCTCCAGCAGCATCCCGTTGTAGCGCCGCGACGGCACCCAACCGAACGGCTCTCCCTCGACGCGGAATGCCAGCGCCACCTTGTGCTCGCTCTTGCCGAAGCGCGCCGGCGACCGCGCCGCCAGCTCCGGCACCACCCGATCGGCGACCTGCCAGAAGATCGCCGCCGCCTTCGCGTCGTCGAGGTCCGCGTCGGCCATGCCGAGCCCGTCGGTCAGCCGTACGCCGGTGGTCGTGGCGTTCGCGTAGCGTCGCTCCCACGACCGCACGACGTCCTCGGGCGTGCCATATTTCTTCAGGTCGCGCGTGATGTAGTCCGGCAGGTTCCAGCCCGGCATCGCCGGCGCCTTGAACCTGTTCGGGATCGGCTGGTAGCCCATCGCGAGCAGTTGCAGCCGGATGTCGGTCGGGGTTATATCGGGCATTGGTCTGCAGCCTTCTATACCAAGGTTCAGATCGGGCCGGGGCGCCCTCCAAGCGCCTCGGCCCCTCGTCCGCTGTCAGGGCGCGGCGAGCAGGCGGTCAATATCCGCCGAATTGCGTACGAAGTAAACTTCAACACCTAGTGCCTTGAACCGATCGTAATACTGCTGCTGGTGTGGCGCCACGCGCCCGAAGCGCGGCCGCTTGATTTCCGCGAATATTATCCGCGGCCCCGGCAGCACGATTAATCGGTCAAAAAATCCACGCTTGCCGACGCACATCACCTTCTCGCACACCCCGCCGAGCGCGACCACGCGCGCGACCAGCTCGGCCTCGACCGCGCGCTCCTTGACAATGGCTGATCGTCCATCCATGCTGGCAGCAGAACATCACGACTTAAAACTGGCAAGGTGAATTTAGCATGGACGAACAGTGGCGCCCTGTCCTCGGCTTCGAGGACTACTACGAAGTGTCCGACCAAGGCCGCGTGCGCAGTCTGGCTCGAACGTGCAAGCACATGACAGGATTTAGGCGCCGGGTGCTTCCGCGCATTCTAAAATTCAACAACTACCAGCGTAACCTCGACGGCAGGTGCTATCGTGCCGTGGGGCTGTACGTGGACGAAGTTCGCACACGCCGAACGGTGCATTCATTGGTGCTGGACGCATTCGTTGGTTCGCGTCCTCCGGGTGCCGTAGTCCGCCACCTGAACGGCCGCCCCGACGATAACAGGTTGACCAACCTTGCGTGGGGGACGTCGAAAGAGAACGGCGAGGACATGAGCAAGCACGGCCGCTCGCAGCACGGTACGAGGCATAAGCTGGCTAAGCTGCGAGAAGCCGACATACCGGCTATTCGCGCCGCAGGCGCGAGCGGGCTCAGCGCCAAGAAAATTTCGCGCGGGTACGCCGTTAACGCCGAGACAATTCGCAAAGTGCTGGCAGGAAAGGCTTGGTCGCATGTCTAGAGCCCATTCGGCCATAGTGGGTGGATCGACCGCGGGACGCCTGCTCGCCTGTCCCGCCAGCCTCGCCCGCATCCGCGCCCTGCCCGCGACCGCCGACGCGCCCTCCGAGTACGCCGAGGAGGGCACCGCCATGCACGAAGTCATGGCGGCGCTGATGGACGGCCGCCGGCGCGGCGTGCTGCTCGCGCCCGCCGACTACGTCGGTCAATTATTTCACGACCGCGAGCTTACTCACGAGCACCTCGATACGATGGTGTATCCTGCGCTGGAGCACCTCGACACGCTGGAGCAGGAGTACGACACTGGCGGCGCCTTCGAGGCGGTCGGCGTCGAGCAGCGCGTGACGTTTCCGGGAATACCCGGCGCCTTCGGCACCGTCGACCTGATCCTGCAGAACGACCGCTTCACCCTGCTGGTCGACTGGAAATTTGGGCAGGGCATCGGCGTCAAGACCGTCTACCGCGACGGCGAGGGCGCGATCGTCAATCCGCAGCTGATGTACTACGCGAGCGCCGCGCTCAAGACCCGGCCGCGGCTGTTTACCAACCGCCGCATCGTCGTCGCCATCATCCAGCCGCGCTCGCTGGAGCCCTTGACCTTCACCGAGATCACCCGCCACGAAATTAAGAATTTCGTGGAGGACCTGCACAATTCCGTGCTCGCCGCGGTCGACCGCGACCCGCCGATGCGCCGCGGCGAGCACTGCCGCTTCGCCCCCTGCAAGATCGCCTGCCCGCTGTGGACCGGCGCCGTGCTCGACCTGACTGCACTGAAGCCGGTCGAGCGAACGACTGCAGTAAAGGGGCCGACGCCCTACGGCGACTATCTGGCGCGCGCCAAGGCGCTCACCGACACCGTGCTCCAGTTCAAGACCGAACTGGACGCGCAGATGCACGCCTATCTGGAGAACGGCGGCGCCATTCCGGGCTGGCGCCTCAAGGCCAAGGCGACCAAGCGCCAGTGGGTCGACACCGACACCGTGGCGGGCGCGCTCGCCGACCTCGGCTTCCACCACGACGATATCTTCGAGCCCAAGCTGGTCACTTTCCAGCGTGCCGACGCCACCGCCAAGAAGCTCGGCGTCACCATTCCCGAGGAGCTGCGCGTCGCGCCGCCGCCGAGCGGCACCACGCTCGCCACCACCGACGACCCCGCCCCGGTGGTCGAGCCGGCCGCGCTGATCGAGAAGTTCGCCGCGTCACTGCGGCTTCTGCAGCAACAGCAGGCCGGCAAGTGACTGCCGGCCACATGAAGAGGATTGCGAATTATGACTGACATCGTGAAACGTGGCGAGCAGCTGCCCGCCGACTACATCAGCCGCCTGATGTCCGGGATCGCGGAGAGCCGCGCCCAGACCATCGTCGCCGGCGGCAAGCCGTTCTTCCGCATGTCCCGCTCCGGGACCTACATCTTCGGGCAGGGCAACGAAGAGATGCAGGAGGGCTCGCGCTGGGCGGTCAACATCATGACGATGTCGCACGGCTGGAGCTGCTGGGTCGACGGCGGCCCCAATCAGGCCAATGTGCTCGCCGGCGAGGTCATGACCGCGATGACCAACCCGCTCCCGCCGCGCCCGGACCCGATCGGCGACAGCTCCTACAAGGACGTGCGCAGCTTCGAGATGAAGTGCCTCGACGGCGCCGATGCCGGCACCGAGGTGATCTACAAGATCAACTCGGTCGGCGGCATCCGCGCCGTGGCCGAGCTGCTCGACGCCATCCACGCCCAGCTGGCGTGGGCGTCGGACTATCCCTGCCCGGTGCTGACCTTCTCGTCGGACAGCTACCCGCACAAGAAATGGGGCACGATCTACGTCCCGATCTTCACCGTGGTGGGCTGGGCCGACATGAACGGCAACCTGCAGGGCGATGACCAGCCCGCCCTGCCGCTCGCCGATCGCGTCCCGACCACCGAGCCGGTCCGCCCGACCGCGGAACCGGCGCGCAAGCGCAAGGCCCCGCTTGGGGCGACCCCTGCCGCCCCGGAGAAGGTCACTGAGCCCGTCGCGACCGCGCAGACCCATATCGGGCAGCGCCGCCGTCCCAGCGCAGCCTGAGCCTTCCCTGTGTCAATCCGCATGGTCCGCAATGCGGACCATGCGGACCATGCGGACCATGCGGAGATCATCCATGTCGGCCGACGACCTGCCCTTCGCCGCTTTCCTGCGCGACCAGCGCGAGATACACGGCCTGACATTGCGCGAGGCGGGAGCGCGGATCGGTTGCACCAAGACCCACATTCTGGACCTTGAAACGGGCCGTTCGCACAATCCGAAGATCATGACGCTGGTGGCACTGGCGCGCGCCTATCGCCTCGACGTTGGCGATCTGGCCCGCCGTGCCGCTGCAACGTGCGCCCCGGGCGTGCGGCGATGAAACGCGACGCATGGAACCGCTGTGATGCGTGCGGCAAGTTCATCGCAATGGACGACTTCGACAAGGGTGCCGTCCGCTACATGGTCAACCCCGACGCGTACGGCTGCGAGGAAACTTGGGAAACCCTGTGCGTGAAGCACGGTCTTGAGGATCGCGCCGCGTTGTCATCCCACAAACAAGGCGAGCGCCGTGAGTGACCGACGCATGAAAATGCGTTTCGCACATGCGGACGAACGTGCATGGGGGCCGACCTTCGACCCCGCCGAGGACCCGGAGCGCGCTTGGGGCCCGACGTTTCCTGTTGAAAGAATTGGGTTCGTTGATTTTGAGAGCCGCGGCCGGGTCGACATATCCACCGGCGCCTACCGCTACGCCACCGAGGCCGACGCGGTCGTGCTGTCCTACGCGATCGGGACCGGCCCAATCCGGCGCATTGCGGTCGATCGCTTCCCGGCCACGCTCGACATGGTCGACCTGCCGACCGAGTTCCTTGCGTTTCACGCCAAGGTGCTCAGCGGCGGTGGCATCTGGGCGGCGTGGAACGCGTCCTTCGACCGCGCCATCTGGAACTACGCCGCCACCGGCTTCCCGCTGCTCAAGCCGCACCAGATCATTGACGTGATGGCGCAGGCGGTCGCCTCCGGCCTGCCGCCGGACCTCTCCGCCGCGGCGGTTGCGTCACATTCGGTCACAAAATTGGCCAGCGGCCGCGAGCTGATCCGGCTGTTCTGCCTGCCCGACTCGACCGGCACGCCGGCCAGCCACCCCAAGGAATGGGCCGCCTTCCTCGACTACGCCGACCGCGACATCGATGCCATGCGCTCGGTGTTCCTCGGCACCCGCCAGCTGCCGCCGGCCGAGTGGCGCGAGTACTGGGCCATGGAAGCGATCAACGACCGCGGCGCGGCGATCGACCTGCCGATGGTCGAGGCCGCCAGCCGGCTCGCCGCCGAGGACAAGGTGCGTGCCAATGACGAGCTGCGCGCCATCACCGGCGACCCCCAGATGACCGTCGACATGGTCAAGCGGCTGACCGCGTGGCTGTTCGACAGATTGCCCGAAGAAGGCCGCGCGATCATCACCAAGCGCGACGAGGAGGTCGACGAGGACGGCGTGGTCGTCAAGCCGGCCAAGCACGCATTGACGCGGCGTCAGGTCGAGCGGCTGATCGCCTATGTCAAGGACCTTAATTCGCCCAAATTAACGTCCGCTTTGCGCCTGCTGCAGATCCGCCTCTACGGCGGTTCCAAGACCCCGGCCAAGTTCGCCAAGATGCTCGCCAGCCACGTCGACGGCGTGCTCTACGGCCAGTACGTGTTCAACGGCGCCGCCCAGACCGGGCGGGCGTCGAGCCGCGGCGTGCAGGTGCACAATCTGGCGCGCGACACCCTGCCCGACGAGCGCGCCGCGATCGATGCCGTGTGTAACGGCTGGACGTACGACGACATGGCGGCCTCGTCGTCCGATCCGGTGTCGCGCCAGCTCTCGCTGCTGATCCGCCCTGCCTTCGTGCCGGCCGGCGACAACGTGTTCGTCTGGAGCGACTGGAGCCAGATCGAGGCGCGCGTGCTGCCGTGGCTGGCCGGTGACGACCCCGGCGCGCTGGCCCGGCTCGCCGTGTTCCGGGCTGTGGATAACGACCCGACCGTTCCCGATCTGTACACGCGGACCGCCGCGGTGCTCTCGCATCTGCCGATCGAGCAGGTGACCAAGCCGATCCGCCAGCGCGGCAAGGTGGCCGAATTGGCGCTCGGCTTCGGCGGCGGCGTCGGCGCGCTGCAGAGCATGGCGGCGGGCTACGGCCTGCATCTGGAGGACGCCGAGGCGCGCCAGACTGTCGAGGACTGGCGCGATGCCAACCCGTGGTGCGTCGAGTTCTGGGAAGAGCTGGAGGACGCGGTCGAGCAGGCGATGCGCCTGCCGGGGCTGCCGCAGCGCGCCGGGCGCGTCGTCTACATCTTCGCGCGTGAGTACCTCGGCGGCTCGCTGTTCTGCCAGCTGCCCTCGGGGCGCTTCCTCACCTACCGCAATTTACGTTACGAGCGCGTCGAGGAAAAAGACGACGACGGGCAGACGCTGCGCACGGTGCGCCAGCTGCGCTTCTCGCGCGGCCACGGCCGGGTCAAGTTGTGGCGCGGCATGCTGTGTGAGAACGTCGTGCAGGCGGTCGCCGCCGACGTCCTGCGCGGCACGCTGCGCCGCCTCGTCGACGACGGCTACTGCGTACGCCTGCATACCCACGACGAGGTGCTGCTGGAGTGCCGTCGCAAGGACGCCACGCGCTTCGCGGCGGCGCTGCGCGCGGTGATGCAGCAAGGCTTCGACTGGAGCGAGGGCCTGCCGCTGATGAGCGAGGAGACGCTCGGCTACTATTATAGCAAGCACGAGGGGAGCCACGGGCTATGAGGCGATCACACAAGAAGCCGCCGGGTTATCGCCGCTGGAGCAGTATGAGAGAACGCTGCAATAACCCTAATTGCAAAGACTGGGCCCGCTACGGCGGACGCGGCATCACGGTGTGCGAGCGTTGGGATACGTTCGCCAATTTTATTGACGATGTTGGTCATCCGCCGTTCCTTGGTGCGCAGATTGATCGCATAGACAACGACCGCGGATATGAGCCCGGTAACGTGCGTTGGGCCTCGTGCTACGAGCAGCAGGTAAACAGCCGCACCGTGATGATCTGGGTCGAGGTGGACGGCATCAGGTTAAGTTGGAAGGCGTGGGCGCGCGAGCTAGGCGTCAGTCATCAGGCGTTGAGCTATCGCGCAAAGATGCTTGGCAGTCGCGAACTGGCGATACGCTCGGCTGCGACGCTGCCGATGGATCATCACAATGATCTGGAGGCGTATCGTGCGGGGGCCGTCTGATCTCAGAGAATATCAGCAGAGAATAGCTACTTTTTTATATGAGCACGATGAGGCTTTGTGCGTGCTCCGAATGGGCGGCGGCAAGACCATCGCCGCGCTCACCGCGATCGCCGACCTGCTCGACCAAGGCGAGATCCGCCACGCGCTGGTGATCGCGCCCAAGCGCGTCGCGCGCGTGGTCTGGCCCGACGAGATCGCGCAGTGGGCGCACACCGCCGGGATGACCTATCAGGTGCTCGACGGCTCGCCCGAGAAGCGGCTGGCGGCGCTGAAGAACGCCATCGACTACGACCTGACCATCGTCGGGCTCGACGTCGTGCAGTGGCTGGTCGAGGCGCTCATTCCCTTCCACACCGACCACGCGCTCTACGACCTGCTGGTGATCGACGAGGCGAGCCGGCTGCGCAACCCGAGCGGCGAGCGCGCCAAGGCGCTGGCCAAGGTCGCGCACCACTGGCGCATGATCTGGGGCCTGAGCGGAACGCTGCGACCCAGCTCGGCGCTCGATCTGTTCATGCCGGCGCGCGTGGTCACCCGCGGCAAGCTGTGGGGGCGATCGTTCTGGCAGTGGCGCAAGAACCATTTCTATCCGACCGACTACATGGGCTACGAGTGGAAGCCGCTGCCCGGCGCCGAGGAGAAGCTCAACGCCGCTTTAGCGCCGCTCACCGTGACGGTGGCCGAGGGCGAGATGCCGACCGTCACCCCGACGATCGTGCTCGACAAGGTCGAGCTGCCGCCGGCCGCGCGCAAGCAGTACCGCGACATGCAGGCGCGGCTGATGGCCGACACCGACGACGAGCGGGTGATCGCCGGCTCGGCCGCGATCGCCACCGGCAAGCTGGCGCAGCTCGCCAACGGCTTCATCTACGGCGAGGACGGCGGCGCTAACGAGATCCACAACGCCAAGCGTGACTGGCTGCGCGACCTGATCGAAGAGGCGTCCGAGCCGACTTTGATCGTCTACGAGTATCAGGAGGACTGGCGCATGCTGGAGCACGAGGTGGTGCTGGCGACCAAGCAGCCGTTCCGCTACCTCGGCGCCGGCGTGTCCGACAGGCAGGCCGCCGAGAACATCGCGGATTGGAACGCCGGGACGCTGCGCTTCATGGGCCTGCACCCGGCGAGCGGCGGGCACGGATTAAACCTGCAGCACGGCGGCGCCGATATGGCGTGGATCAGCCCGACATGGTCGCCCGAGATGTGGGAGCAGACCATCGCGCGCCTCGCGCGCCCGGGGCAGACGCGGCCCGTCGTGGTGCGGGTGTGCGTGGCGAGCGACACGGTCGACGAGCTGAAGCTCGACCGCGTTCACTTCAAGATGGGCGCGCAGGAGGCGTTCGAGGCTTGGCTGCGCCGTTGGCACGCGGGTGCTCCCGGTCGAATTGATCGAGCGTGCCCCGCAGCGTGACCGGGATCGCGTCGATGATCTTGTCGCGCGTGTCGCCGTCGGTGCGCGCCAGCATGGTGGCGACCACGCGGATCAGCGTCAGCAGCACCACCGCCTTGGCCTTGCCGCGCATGATCGGCTCGATCTGGCGGTAGAGGTCCTCGACCATGTGGTTGGCGAGGTCGACGTCCGTCGTCGGTTTCATACCCGCACCCTGTCGCGTTGCAGCTGCTGCCCGCAGCTGATCCCGGTGTGATAGGCGCAGTAGGTCTTGCCCGCGGTCGGCGCGCCGCAGAACAGGTAGGGCGCGCGGTCGCCGTGCGGCCAGTGGCAGCGGTTGTCGGTGAGCTGGAACAGCGTGATGTGGCCGCCCGGCGCGGGCGGGGCGTCGATCACCTTCCAGCGCGGCAGCACGCACGGCACCACCTCGGGCGCGATATATGCCGGCGCTGGCGCTACCAGCGTCACGGCGCGCTTGCGCTTGTCGCCGCGGAATACCTTGGGCGGGCGCTTCGGCAGTCCCATGCGGCGGGCCTTCCCGATGCAGGAGTTCTTCGAGACCTCCATACCCCATTCCGCCGACAGTTGCGCGGCGATCGCGTCGAACGACAGGTGCTTCTTGGCGTGCAGCGCACGCAGCCGCGCCACGCGGTAGGCGTCCCAGATGATCTCGCCGGGGGCGTGGTGGTGCTTCATCGCTTCTTTCCGTTGTCCATGAAGGCGCGTACCCTGTCGATCGTGGTCAGCCGCGGCAGGCGCCCGGATTGCAGCCGCGGGATCAGGTGGCCGTCATTGGCCGCCAGTAGGCCGAATTTGGTCCGGTCGAGATTGTTCCGCGCGCGGTAGTCGCTGATCTCGTCAATCAGCTTGCGCACGTCGGGGTGTATTTTCGTTCGCATGGCGGCCTCCATTCTTGGCGTAGAGCAGCGCCAGCTCGGTGCGGTTGCGCACGCCGAAGCGGCCGTAGAGCAGGTGCAGCATCATCTTGACGGTGCCCTCGCCGACGCTCATGGCGCGCGCGATGTGCTTGTTCGGCGCGCCGTCGATCAGGTGGTCGAGCAGCTCGCGCTGGCGCTTGGTCAGTCGCATTCGACTACCTCGAAATGAAAGACGGTCGAGGCGCAGCGGTCGATACTGATGCCAAGGCATCTTGCCAGCCGCACGACCGTACCGAAGCCGGGCTCTTTGACCTTGCCGGTCTCGATCTGCGAAATGAGCGCGTTCGACACGCCGCTCTCGCGCTCAAGATCGCGCAGCGTCCAGCCCTTGCACTCGCGGGCGATGGCGATCAGTTCCCCGAGTTTCACTTCTCGCCCGCTGGCCATGTCTTTTCCTCCCGCAAAAAGCTCGTATCCGCGCCGGGCGCAGACCGAAACCGTCGCGGATGGGATGTCTCGGAACGCTCCAGCGGAGCGACGAACTGCCCCCACTGGAAGTTCTCGCGCCCCTGCGTCTCGCGCACACCCGGCACCGACACGCTGAGATACGCGTCGTCCTTTTGGTCCTCGACGTTGTTGTCGTTGACTTGGACGATCTCCCAATTCTCGTTTGCTTCGTGCGTGCCTTTGGCGGGCGTGAGCCACCGCGCCCAATAGTAACCGGGTATCGCGGGGATACGGCGCGCCTTGTCGTAGCGGAACGGGTTCACGGCTTCACCTCTACTTTCACCACTTCGTAGTCGCGTCGGAACGCCTCGTCGGTTTCGTTCTCGACCAGCTCTCCGGTCCCGGTGCGGACCAGCCAGTTGCCGGTGTCGACCGGGCGCCTGTCGGTGCCGCGGCGCAGGTAGAGCACGCCGTCGTGCAGCTCGGTGACGTTGAGCACCCAGAGCGGACGGATGTTGTCGCCCGTGTGCTGCCAGACGTCCCAGACCTCGGGCTTGAGCCGTGCGCGCATGCGTTTACCCCAGACCCACCAGCATGATGAGCGCCAAACTGAGGCCGACACAAAAGCCCAGTGTCGCGCCGACCCAGAACTCCATGTCAAACCGCATCATTTAACCCCACGTTAGGAAATGGACGCTATCCCATCGGCGTGCCAACGTCAATGGGAGTTATGCCATGACCGTTCTCGCCGCCATCTCGTGGGGCCTGTGCTTCGCCATGTTCGTCGCCGTCATCAACCTGTGCGTCATCTCGACGATCAAGGGGCCGCCGCCGGACGAAGAGGTCTAATGGGAAATTAGCCATTTACAGGTAGTGCCAATTTGGCCTAGTGTGCGGCGGCGTCAACAACGGAGATTGTCATGGAACGGTCAGTCGCGATCAGGAAGCTGGGCAAGCTGCTCGGCAAGCACCTCGGCTACCGCGTCGAGCGCGACGCGCCCGACGCCGAGGAACGCGCCGCGGCGCGCCAGCAGCTCCCGGCGCTGCAGGCGGCCGAGAAGCAGGCCGCCGCCGCGATGGAAGCGCGGCGCGAGGCCGTGCTGGCGGCCGATCGCGAGTATCAGGTCATGGTCGCGGAGCACAAGGCGGCGCGCGATCGCCGCCACAAGGTGTCCGTCGTGACCGGCCGCTACCGCATCACGGTCGGCACGACGAGCGACCTGTTCTTCCACGTGCGTGCGCAGGGCGACAGCTGGGAGGACGTCATCGCGCAGCTGACGAACCGTCAGAGACGCCCGAGCGGCGCCACCACGCCGAACAGCGACGCGATGACGTAGACCACCACCAGCACGCACACCACCGTGATCAGCACGCTGATCACGGTGTGGAACGGCGCCGGCATCGGCACCATCGGCAGCAGCGTCTGGACCGCCCAGAGGATGACGCCGAGCACGATCAGCAACAGCACGGCAGAGATCAAAGCACCGATCATCGTCGCCTCCTATCGTCGCACGCCGCAGCGTTGTGCCTGCAGTGTCGACCGCGCCAGACGGCGGCACTCCGCCTCGGCGTTGATCGCGTCGATCTCGGCCCGGTCGTAGTAGGGCGGCGGGCGCGTGATGACCTCGTCGCCGCCGCGCCCGAACCATCCGCCGCTCACGGATGCGCAGCCCGACAGCAGCAAGGCCATCAGGGCGGCGCGGATCATCTCACCGGCACGGCTGCTGCCGCCTCCAGCGCCTCGATGCGCGCCATTGCCTCCTGCAGCGCCTTGGTGAGCGCGGCGATCACGGTCCACGGGTTGGGTGACTGCACATGGTCGGGCGCATCCTTGTAGCCAGTCGCCGCGCTCTCGATCAGCGTCTCCTGCAGTTCGTGCGCGACGAAGCCCCAACGCTCGACATCGTCGGCGGCAAACATCGGCTGTGGTTCTTCCACCGGCTTCGGCTCGACACCTTCCTTGGCGGCTTGCTCGCGTGCCTTGCGGGCTTCTTCGGCACGGTACGCGATCTCGATGTTCGGCGTGTATTGCGCCTGCGTGTAGCTGACCGGGCGCAGCGCCTTGACCGCGTCCCATGACGACGGGAGATCGGCCACATCCTTCTTGGTGCGATAGTCGGACGTGAACGCGACGGTGCCGACGTTGCTGTTGTCCACCCACGCCTGCAGCACGGTCGACGTCCAGTAAAAATTTTGCGGACTGCCGACCGACGCGCCACCGACCCCTTGGCGGCCGTGCCATCCGGGGCCTTTGATTGACCCGCCAAAGGTTGGCACAAGGGTCGCACGATTGATGTTCAGCGCCTGCCCAATGTAGCCACCCGCATTGGTGTAGCCGTGCAGGATGAAGCTGGACCCGTCTGCCGTGCCGCCTTCTGCGTCGGAGCTGCCCAGTTCAAGGCTCCAGCGCGATGTCGTGGCTGTTTGCCCCAGAATGGAGTTCTGCTGCCCCCCGGCGCCCGACGATTTGTTCATGTAGAGAAACGGAGCTGCTGCGTTGATCCCCATGTTGCCGTTTGCGTTGATGTTGCCGTTTGCAGTGATGCCGCCAGTGACAGTCAGCCCGCTGGTACTAAATACGCCGTAGTTTATCGTGCCGGCGCCTCCGCCGCCGTTCTGGATGTACACGGTGCCAGTCGGAGTGGGCGCGCGCAGGGCTACGAGGCTGCTGGTCGTGATAATGCCCGCTTGTGCAATGGTGGCTTCTCCGAACTCAAATGATCCCAAATGGACGTTGCCGGTCGCGCGCTTAATGAGGAGCGGGTTGCTTATACCAACACCAGCGTCGTTGAACGCGATGAGCGCAAAATCCGAACCGGCGTTCGCGCCAGTCTCTGGAGTGCTATCGCCATAATTCAGCGACCAACGCAAAACGCCTGCCGTCTGCGAGGCCACGGCGCGCGCGTTTCCTGCTGCGCCGTTGAGCCAAAGGATTGGTTGCGGTTTGTTGATCGTCAGATCGCCGGTCATCGTGTCGCCGGCAAGCTCCACGAACGAGCCTGATCCGTCGATCTTCCATGCAGACCATACGTTGGAGACCTTGGTTCGCGTCCACTTGACATCGGGCGCTGCGCTCAGGTCACGCACCTCCAGCGCAACGGCATTAAGGCCAATCCCATAGCAAATGCCCGCGAGGTATCCCGGCGACGGCGCGTTCGTTGCTCCGGGGTTGGAGTAGAAACTGCCGTCCTCGAATGGGTGTGTCTCGTAGTTGGTGACCAGTACGCTGGCCGCCTCAGCCTTGAGATTGGCGCGCGCCGTCGCCGCGCTGTTGCCGCCCGTGCCGCCCGCAATGATCGGACGCGGCGCGTTGAGATCGGCCGCGACGTCGGCGATGTTCCCGTTATATTTGCTGCTCTCGATCGTCGTGTCGGGCACCGCCGTGGTGCCGGCGGGCGTGGTGTAGATCCCTGAACCGTCGCGCGGCATGGCGTGCTCCTAGCGATTGGCGAACGGGACGCTGTCCTCGTTCCACAGATCGGTACCCTTATCGTGAATGGTCGGCATCAGCATCATGGTCATCCGGTCGCGCATCCCGACGGTCGGGTCGGCCACCGGCGGCGACGCCAGCTCGCGCGCGCGGTAGAGCGGCGAGTTGCGCGCGATGTCGCCGGCGACTTCTTCGCCGGCGCGGATCGTGCGCGCGTTGGCGCCGCTGCGCATCATGGCGCCGGCCAGCGGGGCTGCCACCGCGCCGGTGCCGGTGACGGCAAGCGAGGTCCACGGGTCGAGCCCGAAATGCGAGGCCAGATAGCTGCCGGCGCCGGCGCCGCCGGCACCGGCGAGCCCGCGCTGCAGGCCGCCGCCGCCGCCGAGCAGCGTGCTGCCGGAGCGCAGCAAATTGGTGGTGCGGTCGCCCATCACGGCGTCTGTGATGGCGCCGCGCTCGGCCTGCGTGGCGCCGATCAAGCGGTTCTCGCCGCTCGGCGAGGAGACGAATTTGGACAGCTCCTGCCGGGTCGCGTTGCCGGGGTTCTGCCCCGAATGAGCCCGCCCGGCCTTGATCAGCGCGTAGTCGACGGCGTCGGACACGCCCTCGCTGGTCTTGGCCGCGCGCCAGTCGCCGCGCGCCTGCACCAGCGCGCTCTCCAGCGCGGTGATGTCCTGCGGCGTGCCGCGCGTGAGCATGCCCTGCGGCGGGCGCAGCATGAAGGTGTCGAGCACGTTGACCGCCTGATGCCCGGCCGGGCCGCTCGGGCCGGGCAGGCCCTGCAGCTGCTGGCGCAGGGTGTCGAAGTCGCTCGCGGTGACCGGCCGGTTGCCGCCGCGCGGAAAGGCGCGCTCGAACCGCTCCAGCGTGGCGAAGGCGTCCGCCGCCTTCTCCGGGCTGAACGTGCCCTGCCCGTGGTAGGGGCTCTGCAGGTAGGCGCGCGCCCGGTCGACGTAGTTCGCCACGGCGTCGGGGTGGTACTCGAGCGGTGATCGTTCGGAGAAGCGGTAGCCCGCCCGCGCGCTGTTCTCCAGCCCCTGCGGCAGTGTCGCCGGCAGCATGGTGTTCGGGTTGCTTGCCTCGTAGGCCGCGCGGCGCTGCGCCGCCGGGCCGCCTTCCTGCGCGGCGCGCGCGTAGTCGCGCGTGTTGATCACCGGCGTCTCGGCGGTGCGCACCGTCGGCATTGGTGATGAGCCCATGCGCCCCTCGGGGATGGCGCGCCGCGCGGTCGTGACGCCGGGGATGGCGCCGACCGCGTCGAGCGCGGCGGCGCCGTACTGGCCCCTGCCGACGTGGTAGGGCGCGTCGGCGGCGGAGAGAATGGCGCCCATCGGCGTGAAGGCGCGGCCGATGTCGTTGTAGGCGCGCGACAGCTTGCCCGCGACGTAGGGGTTGGCGCCCGCGCCCATCAGCAAATCCTGCGACCACGACTGCACCTGCTGCGAGGGCGAGCGGTCGAACGGCTTCAGCTCGCCGAACGGTCGGTTGAACTGCTGGGCTGAGAACGCATTGAAGCCGGACCTCGGCTGCGGCACCGGCTCGGCGTCGAACATGTTGCCGCGCGGTGGCGTGATGTCGCGTTGCGCCGGCGTGAACGAAGGCTGCGGCCGTACCGTTATGCGCGGCACACTCGGTTCGTCCGGCTCGTCGTCGAACATGTTCTTGCGGCCGGCCATGGCTTATTTCTCCAAGATCAGCTTCGACAAACCGGGCCAGTGGTACTTGTCGTCGAAATCCTTGTGCGCTTGCGGGTTGTCGGCGTTCTCGCGCAGTCGCGTAACCGCCCAGTCGGGCACCACCTTGCTCATGTCCACGCCGTAGCGGCCGTAGGCGCCGCGCTGCGCGGCCTCGTCGTCGCCGGCGTAGGTGCGCAGCTGCCTGTTGTGCGCGATCACCTTCTCGGTGTTGATCCGCTCCAGCAGGTTGAACACGCGCTTGATGCTCTCGGCGTCGAGCGTGATGTCGCCCGCGGCGGCGCGCTCGGCCGCCTTGAGGTCGGCGTTGGAAATCTGCGCATTGCCGACCAGCGACGAGCGCGCGGCGGCGACGAGCGGCGCGACCTCGGCCTTGAACGCCTCGGTCGCCCGGATGCGCGGGTCGGGGTCCCAGCCCAGCGCCGCCTTGGCCTTGGCCTTGGCGAGCTGAAATTCGGCGTCGATCCCGGTGAACATCTTGCCTTGCACCAGATCCTCGCGCGCCGCCTTGAGCGCCATCGACGCGGCCGGCACGCTCGCGACGTTCTCTTGGCTCTTGGCCAGCCCCTTCTGCCACTCCTCGTCGGGAATGCCGCCGAGCCGGCGGCGCTTGTCCTCGTCGGCCAGCTTGGTGCGCAGCTCGGCCTGCTTCAGCGGGCTGTTCTCCTCGGCGCGCCGCAGCGCCTCCTTTTCGTGCGTGGCGTATTTCAGCTTGTACTCTTCGACCGCGCGCGTGTATTCGGCCTCGCGCTTGCTCTCGCCGAACTTGATCAGCCGGTTGGCGAACTCGTGCGCGCGCTCGTCGCCGGGATACTTCTTGATGATCTCGTAGCCGCGCATTTCCTCCGGCGTGAAGGTGTCCTGCTTGCGCGGCGCCACGGGCGTGCCCGACGAGATGGAAAAGCCCGGATCGAGCTGGCGCTGCTCGGGGGTGAGCTGCGGCACCGGCGGCGGCTGATCGGCCGGCCCCGGCACGCCGCGTGCCTGCGCCACTTGCATCGGCTTGATCGTGGTCGGTGTCGGCGGATTGTCGCCCTCGTCGGTGACGGTGAAACCGGGGTCGCCGGCGGCGGGCGCCGCGCCCGAGGTCGCCGTGGCGGCGCCCTGCAGCCGGCGCAGGTAGTCCTGCCCGTAGCCGCCAATGGTGAGGCGGCCGTGATCGTCCATCAGGTTGGTCTTGGCGATGTTGCCCGGCCCGCCGTACCACGCGCGCGCGGCGCCCTCCTCGCCGAACTTGGCGACGTAGGTCCCGAAGCGGTGCCGGAACACGGCGTCCTGCGCCTGCGGGTCGGCGAGAAATTCCTGCGGCGTGAGCGGCTTCCCGAGCGCCGCCGCACTCCACGGCCCGACATTGGCCTCGACGATGCCGTAGCGGCCGAGCGCGCGGCCGTACTTGGTCGGGATGCCGACCGTATTGTACGGGTCCTTGCGCCCGCCGCTCTCGATCCCGCCGATCGCGGCCGACCGCGCCGACCACAGGCCGTCGTCATCCGAAGCGAGGGAACCAGTCTGCGGGGGCGCTACCCCCGCCACCGTAGGGTTTTCCGACGGCACCCCCGGTGCCGTTCCGCCTTGCAGGAGGGCCGCGATCTTGGCGCGCTGTTGTTCCACCGGATCGGTGGCGTCGGTGCGCGGCCCCGGCACGGCCGGCACGCCCGGAACCGGGGCGGGCGCCGGGACGCGCGCCGGCGCGGGCACGCGCGCCGGCGCGGGCACCGGCGCCACTGCCGGCGTCGGCGCGCCGACCGGGCCCGTGGTGCTGAACAGCGGGTCGGCGGCCTGCTTGGTCGTGTAGGCGTTCTCGGCCGCGGTCAGCTTGTTGTCGGCGAGCCGGGTGCCGATCGCTTCGCCGAGCGAAGTCAGCCCCTCGCCGATGTTCTTGGGGAAGCCGCGCTTCTGCGACGCGAGCGCCTGCGCGATCGCGCGCCGGCGCTTGATCTCGTCGAGCGATCCCGGCGTGGCGCCGCCGAGGAAAGACGCGAAGCTGAGATTGTTCGGGTCGAGTATTCCGCCCTGCACGGGCAATGGATCAGCCATGACGACGCGCCTCCTTCTTGTCGCGGAGGATAGACCCCATCCGCGTCATGTCGATGTACTTGGTCCCGGCGATGGTCTTGACCGCGCCGCGATCGACCTTCTCGACGTCCTGCGCCATCGGGCCGACGTGGCTGATCGCGGCCGGGTCGTCCTTGTACTTGTATTCGTGGATCGGCAGCTTGCGCTCGCCGTCGGGGCCGGCGGCGAACACGGTGCCGAGCTTGGGGCCGACGTTCTTCTCGCGCCGATCCGACATCGTCAGGCCCGCCACCGCGCCGAAAATGCCGCCCATGATCTGGTTGAAGTTCTGGCTGCTCTGCTGGTAGTTCGCCATGTCCTGCGAGAAGCGATTGTTGACCAGCCCGGCGTAGTCCGTTGTCGGGATCTGGCTCGACGCCGTGTTGGCCCATGTCGGCTGCTGCACCTGCGAGCCCGACATCAGCGCGCTGATCTCGTTGATCGGCGCCTGCCGCTGCGCGTACTGCTCGCTCAGAAACTGCTTGCGTGCATTGTTCTCGGCGTCGAGCTTGGCCTGCGCCATCGCCATGCGCTGGCCCTGCGCCGTGTTCGCGAACTGCGCGCGCAGGCCAGCTTGCGTGAAGTCCTGCTGCTGCGCCGCGTTGGCGAACGTCGCCCGCCCTTGCGACTGCTCGAACGCCTGCTTCTGCGCCGCGTTCTGGAAGCCGGCGCGCTGCGCCGCCATGTCGTTGAGCAGCTTCTGCTCCTGACCGCCCTGCGCCGTGATGCCGAGCCGGGTGTCGGTCAGCTGCTTGTTGAACAGCTCCTTCTGTGCGCCGTAGGCCTCGCCGCCGGCGAGGTTGCCTTGGTCGCGCAGCTGCGCCTCCATGCGCTGGCGGTCGCGCTCCAGCTGCGGCGCCATGCGCTCGTACATCGCGTTCTCGACCCGCAGGCGATCGGCCGAGAAGCCGTCGGCCGGGCCGTAGTCGCGCGTGATCGCGCCGCCGCCGTCGAAGTCGCGCAGCTGCTTGTCGTTCGGGTTGCCGTAGCTGTCCTGCAGCGAGAAGCCTGACAGCGAGTTGGGGTCGCCCGCGCGCGGCGCGATCTGCCCGCCGCTGGCGCGCCCCTCCATCATTCCCGTGTTGCGATAGTGCTCGGCGGCGTAGGCGGCGGGGTCGGCCGGCGTGAAGGCGAAGCCGCCTTGGCGGCCCTCGGCCTTGCCAAATTCGTTGTAGTGCTGCTGCGCGAAGGCGAGCGGGTCGACCGTGCCGCCCGCAGTCCCGCCGACGATAGGAAAGCCTGCGTCGCGCCCCTCGGCCTGCCCGAACTGCTGGTAGTGCTGCAGCGCGCCCGTGGCCGGGTCCAGCCCCATGTTGGCGATCACCTGCGCCACGTCGGGATAGGCCGCCAGATAGGCTTGCGCGTCGAACGTCGTGCTGCGCGTGCCGGGCGTTCCGGCTGTCGTGGCGTTCTGCGCCGCCGCGGCCACGTCGCCGTAGGCGTTCAGGTAGGCCTGCGGGTCGAACGTCGTGCTGTAGCTCCCGGCGCTCTTGGCCGCCGCGGCGACGTCGGGGTTCTGCTGCAGGTAGTTGTAGGCGTTGAACTGGCCGCGGTTGGGATCGTAGGGCGTGCCGAGCAGGCTCTGCAGCACGCCGCTCTGGTTCGCCGCCAGCCCGGCGAGGTTGGTCTGCGACTGCTGGTTCAGATTGTAGATGTTCTGGTTCGACGGCGAGAGCGACTGCGTCACCGTGCGCAGCGGGATGTTGTAGGTCTGGTTGGTCGACGGATCGGTCCAGCTGAAGCTGCCCGTGTTGCTGTAGTCCAGCGAGCCGCCCGGCGTCTGCTGGTTCATGTTGTTCAGCATATTGTTGGCGACCGCGGTCGAGACGTTGGTCCCGGTCTGCGCAGCCGCCGTCGCCGTCGGGTTGGGCGGGGTCGGCGCGTCGCCTTGGCAGCATGAGCCCATCGTCTATCTCCTACGCCGCCGCTTCGTCGGCCTTGACCGTGATGTGGTGGCCGAACC
>Ga0193738_1000458_pt1 | contig 21205 bp, 22 predicted proteins | sample L2a1metaG_FD_144927 | JGI IMG/M metagenome (GOLD analysis project Ga0193738, IMG submission 144927) | Soil microbial communities from a riparian zone of the East river system, Colorado, United States - L2a1 | ecosystem: Environmental > Terrestrial > Soil > Riparian zone | place: USA: East River...
AACCTGAACGGCATCGCCGCGACGCCGGACGGAGAGACCCTGATTGTCGCCCACAGCGGAGACTCGACCCTCTACACGGTCGACCCGGCGACGGGAGCCAGCGCGGCCATCGCGGGCGCCGACGTTCCCCTGGTCGACGGCATCCTGATCGAGGCGGGACGACTCTGGGCGGTGCAGAGCTTCCTCAACCAGGTGACTGAGCTGCGGCTCAGCCCCGACCTGTCGTCGGCCACTGTGCAGCAGGTCATCACCAGCCCTCTGTTCCAGGTGCCGACGACGGTCGCCCGCCACGGCAACCGGCTGGCGGTGGTGAATGCCAAGTTCGACACCGGGCTCCCACCGACAGCCGACCGATACGAAGTCGTCCTCGTCGACCGGTAACGGCGCCGACGACACGGTGACGTGCGGTCAGCGGCAAGTCGGGCGCACCCTGCCGCGTCGTCCATGTCACCGGAGCACGGGGTGAACGCATGAGCATGATGAGGGCGGCGGCCGTGCTCGCGTGGGTCCCCGGCCTCGGGTTCGGCCTGCCCTGCGTCTACGCGATCTGGTACCTCGCCGACCGCGGTCAAGTCTGGACTTTCCTGGGTTTCCCGACCTACGGCGCGGGCCCTTTCGAGGAGATCGGTATCGAGACCACGGTGCCCCTCCTCGGATTGTTTCTGCTGGTCTGTGTGGCGGAACTCCTCACCGGGTGGATGCTGTGGCTACACGGGCGCGCGGGCGTCCTGATGGCGCTGGCGCTTCTGCCGATCGAGTTCGCGTTCTGGATCGGTTTCCTGCTGCCACTGGGGCCCTTGGTGGGCTTGACACGCACCGCCTTGATCCTCATGGCCTGGTCCTCATCGCGTCGCGCATGGGGGGCCAGCGACACGCGCACCGGGAGAGGGGGAACGGTGAGGATAGCCATCATCGGCACCGGGAAGATGGGTCGAGGATTCGCCCAGGCCCTCGCTCCGACTCATGAGGTGGTCGTTGGTTCGCGCGCCCCCGGACAGGGCGGCCGCGACCGCATCGCAGACCGGAGCCGCCGGCGGTGCGAGGTACGCCGATGCCGCGGCGAACGCCGATGTCGTCATTCTCACCGTGCCGTGGCAGGCGATGGACGAGACGCTCGGCCAGCTTAGTGACCTGCCGGGGACGGTAGTGATCGACGTGTCCTACCCGTACAACAAAGGTGAAAGGGAGGCGCTGAGAGGAACCTCGACGGCGGAGGCGATACAGCAGCGACTGCCGAGCGCCAGGGTGTTCAAGGGCTGGAACCACGTCCACGCGAGGCATCTGACCGACCCAGAGGTGGACGGGATCGCCGCGTCGGTGTTGATCGCCGGCGACGATCCGGCAGCGAAAGAGATCGTGCTTGGGATGCGCAGGACATCGGGTTCCATCCCGTCGACGCCGGGCCGCTGAGAGCGACCCGCGACTCGGAGAAGCTCGTGGGAGTGATGCTCTTCCTGAGGCTCGGTCCGTTCCGGGTCTTGTCCCCACCTTGATCACAGAAGGCCGCGCACCATCCGCGGCAAAGGCGGACGCATCGGTATCGCGATCTCGTTGTGGACGAGCCCGTCGAGGCTTGCATCGACCGGCGGCTACGTTGATCAGACCGACGCGGACACCGGACTCGGGAAGTGAGGTTGGTAGCTGGCCATCGCGCGTAGGTAGTGCCGAGCCGACAGGCTCACGGTGAGGGTCAGGTCCGTCAACCCGACCACTGCGCCGGCGACGGCAACGAGGGCGACCTCGGCGCCGACTGCCTCGGCGACCAGTGCGCCGAGCGCCCCGGCGACGATCCCGTTCACCACGGCGACAAACATGGTCGCGCTGGCTAGTGGCTGACCGATGCCGCGCCGCACTCCCATCCCGTACGTCTGCATGACCCCGGCCTGGTCGTCGTGATGACTAGCGACGAAGTACTCCTCCAGCCCCGGCGCCATCGCGGCGTACGCGGCGCGGAGTCGGTTCATGCCAATGACCAGGTTCATGTCATCGGTGCTGGCGTTGTGCACCCGCAGGTAGGTCAACGTGCCCAACAGCAGTATCACCGCGGACAACGTGAGCGCCATGAGCCGAAACTCGGTGCCAAACCCAGACGCCTGCGCGACGAGCGCCAGGGACACGACCGACGCCGACACCAGCGTGAGGTACACCGCGATCCGGCCGATCACTTCAGACCACGTCTGGCTCCGGGTGGCCAGCAGGCTCCAATGCTCGGTGGCCAACAGTTGAGCCCGCACCGAGGCCGGAACACCATCCAGACCCGAATCACCCACGCTCATGACCCCTCCCCCGCCGACACGGAAACGGCACCAGCATCCCGCCCGCACCCGACCGACGCCAGAGCCAGCCCGGGGGAGGGCCGCCAAGCCGGGCCGACCGGTCGACCACAGCAGCCGCGTTCGCCGAAGGGCCGGTTCGTGGGCACCGCGTTCCTCGACACGAAGGACAGCGCGCGCCAGTCGATTGCCGGCCGCGCCCTTGGCTCAGTCATGCGACTTCGAAGGCTACAAACGGCGCGACTAGACCGCTGTTACCGTCCTCAAAGGTCAGCACGACCACACGTTTGGGCGCTCGGCTGAACACGACGTCGAGCAATCAGCTGCCTTCTTCGTACGGCTCTGCTCGCTCTAATCCGAAGAAGCCGTTTCCTCTGAGAACCACGATGGTTGCGACCGGTACGAGATTACGTCGACGGATACCGTCTACTTGGTTCCAGGTCCGGATGGACCATCCATACGTTTGGCTCCCAATAGGAGCCGCGGTCGGTCAATCGGTCGATGGTGCACGAGAGCCAAGCCCTCAGGGAACACGTAGTCACCGGACTCAGGAAACGCAATCCCAGTCCACGCCTCCCACTCGTCGACCGTCCCGGTGATCCGCAGGGAACTCGGAAGCGGAGTGGCCACTCGCGCGCCGAGCCGTTCGTGAACTCGCATCCACGGATCGAACAGCTGTCCGTCTTCTCGACGCCACCGTACATAGCGCTCGATGGACATCAGCGGATACCGCTCCTTGAGCGAGGGGCGCACCGGGGCCACGACGTGCTGTAGCCCCTGACGCTCGCCGATCCCTCGCATGGCGTTGAGCAGTTGCACGGCCAGTCCGCGGGCGCGCCCCTCGCGCGGACTCTCCGCCGCCAACGCGCAGAGGGTGTTTACCGGCTCGCCTGCTCTCACCTGGGCGAAGATCTGCTCGATCGCAGCATCGATTCCGTTGGGCAACCCCTCGTCCGAACCGTCCCACCACAGCGGCCCGGTGTGCCCCTCGGCGATCACCGCGTCGTGCGTCTCGTCGTACAGCACGAACTGGAACTCGGGCAGGTCCTCGTCCAGGTGTCCCCACCAACGATTGAGCACATCACCATGCAAGTTGTACTCGGGCCAGACCGACTCGGAGGGTATGCCACGCTCCCAGAGATCGGGTCGCTCGTGGGCCGTGTGCACGGTGATGGCCATGAGCCCATGATGGCCTTTCTCCGCGTGCCTTGGGTGTCTCGGAGTTGGTTGCGGCTAGCAGACAGGTGAGCACAGCCTTGTAAAGTCGTCGGGAGATGCGCTGGTGATCATTTGCGGATGTCGGGTCTTCCAGCCAGATGTCGTTCTACGATCCCATGCCCCCGAAGACCACGCCTGAACCGCGGCCGCGGCGAGTTGGCGGCTATCAAGCGAGCACCCGCGAGTTGGCAGCATGTCAGGGTGAAGCCACGCCTCGACACTTCCTACCGCGACTTGCCTGTCCTGGACGTTCTGCATCGCGAACTTGACCGAGCGCACGTACTGAAACGTGGAGTTGATGTCATCAAGGGCAGGCGCGGGCATGTCCCCGCCGTCCCGCAACCACGCGTCGCGTCACAGCGTCTGCAGATCGCCATGATCACAGCGATCGCGGCTGTGAGCATGATGCGGTCCACGTCATGCTCCAGCCCAGCTAGCGCCAGACGGAGGCGACCTCCCGGCGGTACTTCCGGCCAAAGATGCCACCGATGATCGCCAGCACCGGACCGGGGACGTTGCTCTTGATACCAGCGAGCTCCTCGGGTGTGGCGCCGTCGCTGACCCACGCGAACAAGGTGCCGGCCACTGGTGGGCTGACCCTGCCGAACTGACGACCCATGGCCTTAATGGCAGGGTCGTCCCGCTTGGCGACGTAGATCGGCTCGAGCTCGGCCTCCTCGTGGTCCAGGTGCTCCACTGCGACCGTCTTCAGTGTCGCGACCGCCTCACCGGCAGCGGCGGCGTCGGCAGCAGACGCGGAGATGCTGAGAGCCGCGATCGCACCTCCCGCCGATGCCAGCGCTTCGGCAAGGCGGTCGTGCTCGTCGTCCATCTGCGCGATCAGCTCCCGGCTGATCCCCACGGCCTGCAGGGCGGGCCAAGCGATCTCGTGCTCGCTCTCGTGGTGCCGGGTCAGCTGGTCGCGGAAGTTGGCCCAAGCGGTTGCGAGCTGCTCGGCCCGAGTCCGATCCCCTTCGGGGAACATGTCCAGCGCGTCGAGGAATCGGGAGATGTCGCGGCGGACGGCGCCGTGGATCGCCTTGTTCATGCTCATCTCGGCCACATCCGACCACAGTCGGCGCCAGCGACCGGTGGGCCGCGACATTCGGTCCGCGGCCACAGGCTCAAGTGCCGTGATCGTCGCGGACAGCACCTACGTCGAGCTCGTCGCGCGCCCGGTGCCGAGTTCGCCCCGTGGGCATCGGTAACCCGGATCCTGTACGAGAACACGGGGCGACACACAAAGCGAACGCCAAGTGTCCAAGGGTGGGATCGGTAGCGTCGATCTATGTCGTACCCAGAACCCCAGTACTTCGGCACCGGTGAGGTAACCGCGAGGTTCCGCCCCGCCGACGCTCCCCCGGAACTCCCACGGCCGGGTGGCGCCGCGAGCTACCTCGCCACCGGAGCAACTACCGACGGAAGGTTCGGGCTCTACCGCTGGGACATGGGGCCCGAGCCGGCTGGTGCGAACGCCCATTACCACCGCACGTTCAGCGAGTCGTTCTTCGTCTTGACCGGGACTGTGAAGCTGTACGACGGCACCGGCTGGTTCGATGCGCGTCCAGGCGATTTTGTTTACGTGCCCGAAGGCGGACTACACGGCTTCCGTAACGAGTCCGGTGAGCCCGCGTCCCTGCTGATCCTTTTCGCCCCGGGCGCGCCGCGCGAGGCCTACTTCGAGGGGCTCGTCGAGATGGCGGAGGGGCGCTGGGAACCGAACCACGAGGAGTTGCAGGCGTTCTTCGAGGAGCACGACAACCTCTACGTCTAGACCTGCCAGACCGGAACCAAGCTGCAGTCGCCATCGCTTCACTCGGCCCGGTGGACATCGGCCGCGGTACCGGAACAGCTCAGTGCGCCGCATGCGTCTCCTCCACGGACAGCGGGCCGACCACCTTCCCGTACTCGGTGACGAGCCCGTCGATCAGCGCTGCCAAGCCCAACTCGAAGGCGCCGTCGTCGATCGAGGCCTGGTGGTCGGCGATCAGGTGGGCCCGGGACAGGTGCGGATAGCGGTCTGCGTAGAGGCCGGCGTCGTCGACGAAACCGCGCGCGAATGACCCCAGGGCCGAACCGGCGACGAAGTAACGCATGAGCGCGCCGATGCGCGTCGCCCGCCCCGGCGGCCAGCCCGCGTCGACCAGACCTCCGTAGACCGCGTCGGCGAGCGCGAGAGCGGCCGGCCGGCGACCCGGTCCGCGGGCCAGGTACGGGACGATATTGGGGTGAGCGGCAAGGGCGGACCGGTACGAGCGTGCCCAGGACCGCAGTGCCGGCCGCCACTCGTCGCGCCCGAACATCGACGTGTCGACCTGCGCGGTGACGGCATCGGCGACGGCGTCGAGGATCTCGTCCTTGGTGGCGAAGTGGTTGTACAACGACGGTCCGCGCACGCCGAGGCGCGTGGCCAGCTTGCGGATCGACAACCCGTCGAGGCCCTCTGCGTCGACCAGGGCCAGGGCTTCGTCGACGATGCGAGCCCGGCTGAGCAACGGCGAGGTGGGCCGGCCCATGTGCCACCTCCCGACCTCTTCCGGCGAGCTGACGAGAGCGTTACAGTTCGGAAACTTACACCGCTAGTTTAGGTCGCAGAAGAGGCGGAGCCCGGTGGGTAGGTTCGACGGCAAGGTCGCGTTCGTCACGGGTGGCGCCCAGGGCATCGGCGCCGCGACCGCACAGCGGCTGGCAGCGGAGGGCGCGTCCGTCGCCGTCGTCGATGTGACCGAGGACAGGGCGACGCCCGTCGTCGACGAGATCGCGGCCGCAGGCGGCACGGCCATGGCGATCGGCTGCGACGTGGCCGACGAAGCGGCCGTCAATGCCGCCGTCGAGAGCACCGTAGCCGCATACGGCCGGCTCGACGTACTGGTCAACAACGCCGGCATCACCCGGGACAACCTGCTGCACAAGATGTCGGCTGACGACTGGGACGCCGTGCTGCGTGTCAACCTGACCGGCGCGTTCCTGTGCAGCCGGGCGGCGCAGGCGCACATGGTCCCCGCCCGGTACGGCAAGATCGTCAGCCTGAGCAGCCGATCCGCGCTCGGCAACCGCGGACAGGCGAACTACGCCGCCGCCAAGGCCGGGATCCAGGGGCTCACGGCCACGCTGGCGATCGAGCTCGGTCCGTTTGGCATCAACGTCAATGCGGTCGCCCCTGGGTTCGTCGCCAGCGCGATGACCGACGCCACCGCACACCGGCTGGGCATGTCGCCGGACGACCTGCGAAAGGCATCAGCGGAAGCCACCCCATTGCGCCGGGTAGGCCAGCCGGAGGAGATCGCCGCTGTGGTCGCGTTCCTCGCCAGCGACGACGCGTCGTACGTCAGCGGCCAGACCCTCTACGTCAACGGTGGCGCCAGGTGAGCATCGGAGCGTGACCATTGAGCATGCTTCGCGAGCTGCCGATCCAGCGTTGGTACCGTCAGGTGCGGCTCTACCGGATCTTCGAGGGCACCGACGAGATGCAGCGCCTGATCATCGCCCGAGACCTGCTGCGCGGCCACACCAAGATCGGTGGCCACCCGGCGTGAAGGTCTTCTCCTCCCTCGGCGAGCTGCGCGACGCCGTCGGCACCGTTCTCGGACCCGGCGAGTGGCACCAGGTCGAGCAGGCCCAGGTCGACCTGTTTGCCGAGGCGACCGGAGACCGGCAGTGGATCCACGTCGACCCGGAGCGCGCAGCGGCCGGGCCATACGGCGGGACCGTCGCGCACGGTTTCCTCACGCTGTCGCTCCTGCCCGTCCTCGTGCGCGGCCTCTACCGGATCGAGGGCGTTGGCTTGGCGGTCAACTACGGGTTGGGCAAGGTTCGCTTTCCCGCACCCGTGCGCACGGGCACCGCCGTGCGGGCCAGCGTCGAACTGCGTGACGTCGCCGACGTGGGCGGTGGTGTGCAGCTGGTGTCCCTCGTGACGGTGGAGTCGTCGTCGGCGGCCAAGCCCTGCTGCGTCGCCGAGGCGTTGACCCGTTTCTACCCGGCCGAGGAGGTGACGTGAACGATCGCTGCGACGTCGTCGTGGTCGGGTCCGGGCCGAACGGGCTGGCCGCTGCCGTCGTCATGGCCCGGGCCGGGCTCGAGGTCCGGGTCCTCGAGGCCCAGGACACGGTCGGTGGTGGCGCCCGGACGCTCGATCTCGGCACGGCGCCGGGCCTGCTGCACGACCTGTGCTCGGCCGTGCATCCGATGGCGGCCGCATCGCCGTTCTTCCGTGCATTCGACCTGCCGTCCCGTATCGAGCTCCGGTATCCGGACGTGTCCTACGCGCAGCCGCTGGACGGTGCCCGCGCCGGCGTCGCGTACCGCGACCTGGAGCGCACGGCGGCCGGCCTCGGCGCCGACGGGCCCGCGTGGCTGCGGCTGATGAAGCCGCTCGTCGAGCATGTCGAGGGCGTCGTCGACACCGCGATGTTCGACCGGCGCAGCATCCCCGCGGCTCCGGTCACGGCACTACGGTTCGGACGCGCGATGCTCGAGCAGGGCTCACCGCTGTGGAACCGCCGCTGGCGTACCGACGTCGCCCCCGCGATGCTCACCGGGGTAGCGGCGCACACGATCTCGCCGCTGCCGAGCCTCGCGGCCGCCGGTGCGGCGATGCTGCTGGCTCCGCTGGCCCACGCGCCCGGTTGGCCGCTGCCGGTCGGCGGCAGCCAGGCGATCACCGACGCGCTCGTCTCGGACCTGAACCGGCACGGCGGAACGGTCACAGCCGGGGTGGAGGTGACCGACCTGGCCCAGCTGCCGCAGGCGCGTGCCTACCTGCTCGACGTCACGCCCCGGACTCTGTTACGGATCGCCGGCACCCGCCTGCCGCCGCGCTACGCGGGGGCGTTGTGGCGGTTCCCGTACGGCAACGGCGTGGCCAAGGTCGACTTCGTGCTGTCCGGTCCGGTGCCGTGGGCACACCCGGAGGTCGGCCGGGCGGGCACCGTCCACCTCGGCGGCTCCCGTGGGGAGATGGTCGAGGCCGAGGCCGCTGTGGCCGCCGGCCGGCACGCCGAACGGCCGGTGATCCTCGTCTCCGATCCCGCGCTCCTCGACCCCTCGCGCGAGGTCGGCGGCCTGCGTCCGCTGTGGACGTACGCGCACGTTCCGGCCGGCTCGACGGTCGACGTCGGTGCCACCGTGCAGGCGCAGGTCGAGCGCTTCGCGCCCGGGTTCGGTGACGTCGTCGTCGCCCGGCACGTCATTCCCGCTGCGCAGTTACAGAACCACAACGCCAACTACGTCGGCGGCGACATCGCCGCCGGCTCGGTCGCGATCTGGCGGATGCTGGCCCGCCCGACGGCGCGCTGGGACCCGTATGCAACTCCCCTTGCAGGCGTCTACCTGTGTTCGGCCTCGACGCCACCCGGCCCAGGCGTCCACGGCATGGCCGGACTGCACGCCGCGCGGCGGGCGCTACGCGACCGCTTCGGTCAGCGTCGACTGCCCTCGCTCGCGCCCTGATCACCGAGTGGCGTCGAGCTCCGGCGTCGTGGCTCTGCTCGCCACCAGCCGGCCCACGAGCGGGACGATCCGCTCGAGCGGGAAGAAGGCCAGCCAGCAGACCACGGTCGGCAGGAAGTGGATGCCGAGGCTGAGGTAGGTGACGAGGTGGAAGCTCAGGTAGAAGCCGACGGCGAGTACCAGTGCCTTCCCGTGCAGGAACAGCACGACCGGCGAGAGGAACTCGGCGATGAGCAGCATCCATTGGGCGATCCGCAACATCCACGGGTAGTCGAGCACCCAGGAGACGAGCTCGGTGCCCCGCCGGATGATCGCCCAGGTGAAGACGGCGCCGCCGCCCCAGGCGAACGGCGCCCCGTTGCGGACCCATTTGACGAACGCCGAGCCTACGTAGGTCGCCACGACGGCGACCTGGATGCATCGGAACGCCCAGCCGGCGGCCTCGCTCGGCGTGGTGTCGGTGAACCGGGCCCGGCCGACCGTCGGCAGAACCCACAGCGCCACCAGCAGGGCGAGGTGGTCGTGGTCGACCTTGCCGAACGACATGCCGATGATCAGCCACTCGAGATAGCACAGCGCGACGATCCAACCGGCCAGCCGTGGCAGCCGCCCCGTGGCGGCGACCAGCGCCCCGACCACCAGCACCACCTGGAGGCTGTGCACCAACGCGGGTGACGGCGTCGGCAGCGGGAGCACCCGGCCGATGAACAGCGGTTGGTACAGCTCGGGGGCGTAGCCGTGCGGCACGACGTCGTTGACCAGGAAGAAGATGTCGTAGAGCAGGAACAGGTAGACGATCGCCCGGAAGACGGCTGTCCGGGCCAGTGGCACCGGTGTCGTCCACCAGCCGGCGACGCTTCGTAGGACGCTGCTCACCGGACGTTCCACTCGGCGAGCTGTTCGGTCACGGGCTCCCCGGCCTGGTAGCCGTCGCGCAACTGGTACGTGTCGCGCATCAGGTAGAAGGTCGTGTACTGGTCCCGATCGGGATGGAGCGCCCGATAGGCGTCGGCGATTGTCTGCATCAGGGACGGCTCGGCGAGGATGCGGCCGAGCTGACCCTCGACCTCCGCCCGGCCGATACCGGTACCGGTGGCGTTGAGGGGCACGCGCACGCGCTGGAGGCCGGTCTCGGTGTCGGCGAGGACATAGGTCGACCGGACCTGTCCGTCGAGATCGTGGGCCGTCGCGTACTGGGCCATGGAACCGAACGGGAAGTAGTCGTCGCTGTCGGCCAGCGTGCCGTGGACCAGGGCGGCGACGCCGGCGAGCGCAACCCCCAGCCGCCATGCCCGGGCCGGCCGGGACAGCCGACGCGGCGCCCGGGCCTCGGCCTCGGCTGTACTCACGACGGCCTAGGGTAGCTGGCGCGAGTGGCGTTGCCGCGACAACGCCGGGCTGCGGTGCGGGCGGCCTAGCTTGCACTCTCCGGTGCCGAGTGCTAAAAACGGGATTAGCACTCTGCAGATGAGAGTGACAACGACAGGTACCGGGTCGACGAGGTCCCGGTGTCCCGGCGAAGGGAGCCGGGGTGCCGTTGCCGTCCGTCGCGGGCGTCGAGCCGGTTCTTCCACCCGCTACCCGGGAGGACCAGGAAACCCATGCCCAAGATCATTGCCTTCGACGAGGAGGCGCGGCGTGGCCTCGAGCGCGGCATGAACCAGCTTGCCGACGCGGTACGGGTCACGCTCGGACCCAAGGGTCGCAACGTCGTCCTCGAGAAGAAGTGGGGCGCGCCGACCATCACCAATGACGGCGTCTCCATCGCGAAGGAGATCGAGCTCGAGGACCCGTGGGAGAAGATCGGGGCCGAGCTCGTCAAAGAGGTCGCGAAGAAGACCGACGACGTGGCCGGCGATGGCACCACCACGGCCACCGTCCTTGCCCAGGCGCTCGTCCGCGAGGGCTTGCGCAACGTCGCGGCCGGTGCCAGCCCGATGGCGCTCAAGCGTGGCATCGAGAAGGCCGTCGAGGCCGTCGCGGAGCAGCTGCTCTCCTCGGCCAAGGACGTCGAGACCAAGGAGCAGATCGCCGCGACCGCGTCGATCTCCGCCGCCGACACCCAGATCGGCGAGCTCATCGCCGAGGCCATGGACAAGGTCGGCAAGGAAGGTGTCATCACAGTCGAGGAGAGCAACACCTTCGGGCTCGAACTCGAGCTCACCGAGGGTATGCGTTTCGACAAGGGGTACATCTCCGGCTACTTCGTCACCGACGCGGAGCGCCAGGAGGCCGTCCTGGAGGACGCCTACGTCCTGCTGGTCGAGTCGAAGATCGCCAGCGTCAAGGACCTCCTCCCGCTGCTCGAGAAGGTCATGCAGGCCGGCAAGCCGTTGCTGATCATCGCCGAGGACGTCGAGGGCGAGGCCCTGGCGACCCTGGTGGTCAACAAGATCCGCGGGACCTTCAAGTCCGTCGGGGTGAAGGCGCCGGGCTTCGGCGACCGTCGCAAGGCCATGCTGCAGGACATCGCGATCCTCACCGGTGGCCAGGTCATCAGCGAGACCGTCGGTCTCAAGCTGGAGAACGCGACGCTCGACCTGCTCGGCCAGGCCCGCAAGATCGTCGTCACCAAGGACGAGACGACCCTCGTCGAGGGCGCCGGCGATGCCGACCAGATCGCCGGCCGGGTCAGCCAGATCCGCACAGAGATCGACAACTCCGACAGTGACTACGACCGCGAGAAGCTCCAGGAGCGCCTGGCCAAGCTCGCGGGCGGCGTGGCCGTCATCAAGGCCGGTGCTGCCACTGAGGTCGAGCTCAAGGAGCGCAAGCACCGCATCGAAGACGCGGTGCGCAACGCCAAGGCCGCCGTCGAGGAGGGCATCGTCGCCGGTGGTGGCGTCGCTCTCATCCAGGCCGCCCAGAAGGCGTTCGAGAAGCTCGAGCTCGACGGTGACGAGGCCACCGGCGCCGCGATCGTCAAGGTCGCGGTCGAGGCTCCGGTCCGCCAGATCGCGATCAACGCCGGCCTCGAGGGCGGCGTCGTGGTCGAGCGCGTGCGCGGGCTCGAGGCCGGTCACGGTCTCGACGCCAACACCGGCGAGTACGTCGACATGATCGCGGCCGGCATCATCGACCCGGCCAAGGTCACCCGGTCGGCGCTGCAGAACGCCGCGTCGATCGCCGGCCTGTTCCTCACCACCGAGGTCGCGATCGCCGACAAGCCCGAGAAGGCGGCCGCCATGCCGGCCGGACCGGGTGGCGACATGGGCGGCATGGACTTCTGAGTCCAGCCCGCACCGCACGCGAAGGGGCGGCGTCCCGGCTTCGGCCGGGCGCCGCCCCTCTCGTCGTCAGAGTTCGCCGAGCGGCGCAACCACGATCCCGGACTTGTCGCACCGCCACCGCGGGTCGTGGCCGAGGTCGGGCTCGATGTGCAGCTCGTGGAGGTCGGTGTCGTCGCACGCTGTGCACCGCGGCCACCGGCCGATCTGCCCGTCGATCAGGCGGTCCTGGACGTCCTGCGCCACCTGTCCGGCGACGTAGGACGCACCGTCGGGCCACTCGCCGACCCACCATCGCCGCTCGGTGACGACGTCCTCCAGCACGTCGACCGCGTCGGCGGAGTCGAGGCCGCGCGCGCCGAGGTCGTGGAGGACCCGGGCGCGAGCCACGAGCAGCGGGTCGGCGCTCATCGTCTGATCGTGCCAGCCGCGCCGATGCCGTGGCAGACCTACGTCCTGACAGACTGGGACGTTGTCGAGAGGAGGACGTCGGTGCGGCCGCTGCTCGAGGTCATCGCGCTGGGCGGGGGTGACGCCGCCGGCGCGCAGGAAGGCGGCGCGGACCGGCTCGAGGTCGTCGCCGACATGGAATCCGACGGTCTGACGCCCGCGGTCGAGACCGTGCGCGACCTGAAACGGGAGTGCGGGCTTCCGCTACGGGTCATGCTGCGTGCCAATGACGGATTCTCGACCAGCGGCTCCGAGCTCACCCGTCTCCAGGGTGCCTCCCACGCGCTGGCCGAGGCCGGCGCCGACGGCTTCGTGCTCGGCTTCCTCGGCCCCACGGTCGAGATCGACGTCGATGCGACCCTCGCCCTCGCCGACGAGTTCGGCAGCCTGCCGTGGACCTTCCACAGGGCCGTCGACAACGCGCTCGACTATGACCGCGCCTGGCAACGGCTGCGGATGATGCCGCGGCTCGACACCGTGCTGACGGCGGGCTCGGCCCGAGGGGTCCCGGCCGGGCTGGACGAGCTGTGCCGGCGTGCGGCCGACGATCCGGTGGCCGCTGGGATGATCATGGCCGGCGGCGGGCTGCAGCCCGACCACGTACCGTGGCTGGCCCGGGCGGGAGTGCGCAAGTTCCACGTCGGGTCCCGGGTGCGCCCCGGCGGGTCGTGGAAAGCGTACGTCGACGCGTCGATGGTCCGGTCGTGGCGAACGCTGGTCGACGACGCCGTTGCCGCCGCGCTGTGAACCCTCCGACGTGATCTACGTCGACCCCCCGATGTGGCCCGGGCACGGCCGGCTGTGGTCGCACGTGGTCTCCGACTCCTCCTACACGGAGTTGCACCTGTTCGCCGAACGGCTCGGCATTCCCGCCCGCGGGTTCGAGCGCGACCACTACGACGTCCCTGCGGAGATGTACGAGCGTGTCGTGGCGGCTGGAGCGGTACCGGTCAGCAGCCGTGAGGTCGTCCGGCGGCTGGCGGCCGCGGGCCTCAGGAGGCGGAAGCGCCGCCGCGCAGCAGGATGAGCTCGGTCCCGACGTTGCGGCGGGCGTTCGCCTCCCACCGGTCCCGCGCCGTCGTGGTCGCGAACAGCGCGTCCCGGGCCAGCAGCCCGTCGAGGACCGCCGCCCGCCCGAGCCGGAACTGCTCCTCCGGAACCTGCGCGTACTCGTCCCGAACGGCCGCGGCATAGTCCGCGTACTCGGCCGGTTCGCCACCGAGCACGGCCAGGTCGGCGTCGCACAGAACGCCGCCGTTGTGGTCGCCCGGTGCTGGGTCGTGTCCGGCGGTGAGCTCGACGAGCCGGGCCACCTCGGCCACCCGGGCCTCGTCGAGTCGTGCGGCACGTAGCGTCGCCGCCGCGAGAAGGGCGCTGTCCCGCTCGTCGTCGCCGGGCCGGCCGGAGTACACCGCGTCGTGAAACCACGCCGCCAGCCGCACCGCGTCGGGATCGGCGGCGTCGGCGGCCAGCTCGTCCACGGCGTCCAAGACGGCGGTGAGGTGCCTCACATCGTGGTAGCGACGGTGCGGTTCTGACCAACGTCGCAGCAGGTCACGGCCGGTTTCCTCGTCGTCCACGAGGAGTCGCCACCGTGCGATCAAGTCCTCCACACGGCTATCATGGTCGCAGCACAGGGTTCCAGTGCGCGTCTGGTGGTGGGAGACGCGCCACGGGGCCGGTGTCATGCACGCCCTGCTCGGGGTGGGCCGCATCGTCGCGGGGCTGGCCTGTACGGCGCTCCCCAATGGTTCGGCTACGAGCGCCGCATGGTCGCTGAGCGGATCGTGCCGCTGCGGCGGCTCGGCGCGGCGATGCGCTGCTCGCCGGGGCCACCGGCATCGGATACGCCCTCGGCTCGGCATTCGCGGGTCGCTTGGCGGACGCCGGCGGTCACACCCCGACATTCGCGGTCGCCGTGACGGCCGGCGCCCTTTCGGTTGGGCTCACCGCGTCGTCGGCGCGCCGGTTGGCCCGGGCCCTCCGTCAGTCCTGCTGATCTGGCCCCGGTCCGCCCAGCAACGTGCCGCGCCGCCCGGCGCGCCAAGCGCAGGGATCAGGAACCGGTCGAGACCGATCCAGCCCGCGTTCCGCCACGCCGCCGCCAGGGCGAGGCCGAGGAGGATGAACACCGGGTTCACGCCCGCAGTGCCGGACAGGACGAACGAGAAGTTCAGCATGAGGCCGACGACGGCGGCGATCCCGGTGAACGCACCGAGGATGAGCAGGAGTCCGACACCGAACTCGACGAACGGGATGATCTTGGCCCGCCAGGACGCGTTGTCGTTGATGACTTCGAGGACGTCGACCCACCACCCATATGCGACCGGCGGATGCTCGCTGGCCGCGGAGTCGATCGCGCCCTGCGTGTATCCGGCGAGCGCAGCGCCGTCGTTGTTCAGCCACCCGTCACCGGTGATCTTGCCCCAGCCGGACTCGAGCCACTGCCAGCCCAGGTAGACCCGGACGATGAGCCAGAGCGTCGTCCAGAACGGGTGCGTGGTCTTCGTCGACTGGTGGACGATCCTCCACTCAGGATAGGTCTCTTCGAGATCGCGGACGGCCATGACGAAGTCCTCGTCGACGTGTGACCCTCTCCGCTGTGATCATGGCGCAGGATCGACGCTACGTCACGTCTACACGCAGTAACGAAGCGCGAGCAACGCGTAGGCCCGGGCGCAGGCGACGAGGTCGGCCACGGCGACGTGCTCGTCGGTCGCGTGGGCAGTGGCGAGGTGGCCAGGGCCGAGAAGGAGAGTCGGGATGCCGGCGGCGGCGTAGAGCCGGAGATCCGAGCCGCTCGGTGCGCCTCTCGTCTCGGGCGTCCACCGTGCAGCGTCCGTACAGGCGGAGCGGACGTCGTCGAGCAGGCGGTGCCCGTCGGCGAGCTTGCCTGACGCGAACACCCCGCCCGGCCAGCTCACCCGTGCGGGGTGCGACGACAGCCACGGGTCGCTGTCGCACGCTGCGGCCACGGTGGACTCGAACTCTGCTCGCGCCCGGTCGACCGGCTCGCCGATCCGCACGCCGTACCGCCCCTCGGCCACCAGCAGGTCGGGCACGGTGCTGGCCCAGTCGCCGGCCCGGACGACACCGATCGACAGCGGGTAGGCGACCTCGAGGTGGGCCAACAAGGGATCCACGTCGCGATTGCGCCGGCGCTCGAGTTCGCGAAGTGCGGTGAGGACCGGGGCTGCCGCATCGAGAGCAGATACGCCCTCGGTTCGCGTCGAGCCATGGGCCGCCTTCCCGGGAACCTCGATGCGGAACGTCAGCGAACCGGCGTTCGCCGGCACGACAGTTGCCCCCGACGGCTCGGCAATCACGCACGCGCCGCCGCCGTGACCGCGTTGGAGCGTGGCGTGTGCCCCGATGCCGCCGTCCTCCTCGCCGACGACGCAGTGGACGGCGACGGATCGCCGCAGCCGGACCCCGGTCGACCGCAGGGCCGAGACCGCCCCGAGCACGGCAGCCAGCCCGCCCTTCATGTCGCACGCGCCGCGGCCGTACAACATGCCGCCTTCCTCGCGCAGGAGCCAGGGGTCGGATGCCCACCCGCCGAGGTCGCCGGGTGGCACCACGTCGGTGTGCCCGGCGAGGATCAGGGCCGGCGCTGACGGACCGACCGTGCCGACGCAGCCGAGCGCCTCGTCCCGCACGACCTCCTCGCCGGGATAGCCGGGTGACTCGCGCAACGCCGGAAGATCGAGCGTCCAGAGGTCGACCTCGGCGCCGAGCGCCGCCAACCGGTCGGCGCACCATCGCTGGATGACCACTTCGCCAGCAGACCCGCCGACGCTCGGCATCGCGACCAGCGGGGCGAGGTCGGCGACGATCGCCTCGGTGTCGACAGCCTCGACGACCCGGCGTTCGGTGGGGCTTAGCGTCACGCGCCCGAGTCTGCCAGCACGGCAGGCAGCGGCTCGGCGTGCACGATCGTCAGCGACGAGACCGCGCGGGTGAGCACCACGTACAGGCGCCGCAGGCCGCGCAGTTCGGCGGCCACGATCTGCGCCGGCTCCACGACGACGACGTGGTCGAACTCGATCCCCTTCGACATGGTCGCCGGCACGAGCATCAGCCGTGGGTCGTCCTCATCGTTCGGGGACCCGGTGGCCAACCCGGCGTCGACGAAAGCGCGCCGCAGACTGTCGGCGATGGCGTCGGCGGCGATGATCCCGATCGACCCCTCACGCGCGGACACGTCCGCGACCACACGGACGACGCCCGCAGCGAATCCCGGGCCGTCGTCGACGCGGATGACATCGAGCCGGCCCGGGTTCGTACGGACCGGCTCCGGCGGCGCCACCGAGGGTGCGATCGTGGGCAGCAGTCTCGACGCGAGCGCGACGACCGCCGCCGGCACCCGGTATCCCTTGCGCAGGATCTCCACGTGAGCGTCATCCGTGCCGAGGTGACCGAGCGCCTCGGTCCAGGACGCGGTCGCCCACGGCGTCGTCCCCTGCGCGATGTCGCCGAGCACGGTCGCGGAGCCGGTCGCCGCCCGGCGGCCCACCGCGCGCAGCTCCATCGGAGAGAGATCCTGCGCCTCGTCGAGCACGACGTGACCGAACGTCGCCGTGCGCCCGACGACCCCGCGGGCCTCGTCGACCAGGACGGCGTCGGCGTGCGACCACGGTGCGGTCCGCGGACCACGCGCCAGGCGGTCCCATCGCAGAAGGAGTCGTTCCGCAGGTTCCAGCAGGTCAGCGGCCACCTCGTCGAGGTATCCGGGCTCCCCGAGCAGGCGCATGATCAGCCGGACCGGGTCGACCGCCGGCCAGACCATCTCGAGATGAGCCCGCACCGGCCTGGACCGGGCGACCGCGTCCTGGATCCGGTCGTCGGTGATCACGCCGGCGCCCTCCATCCGGAGCAGCACGAGGTGCGCGAGGCGCTGTGGCAGCAGCGACCGCCCGACACCGTAGGCATCACCGCGGGCCCGCATCGCGGCGACCGCCTCAGCCGCATCGTGCGCCGGGACCCGCCACTGCCGGGTGCCGCGCGGGACGACCAGGGGCTCGGACGGCTCTCGGATGTGGCCCCACACCGCCCGGCGCACGACCTCGGCGAGGCGCGGGTCGCCCTTGAGTGCAGCGACGTCGGGTGGGTCGAGCCGCCGCACAGGCACGCTCTCGACGAGTTCGGCGACGGTGACCTGGCGGACGTCCACCTCGCCGAGCGCCGGGAGCACCTGCCCGATGTAGTGCAGGAACGCACGGTTGGGCCCGACGACGAGCACGCCGCTGCGGGCCAGTCGACGGCGGTGGGCGTGGAGCAGGTACGCGGCGCGGTGCAGCCCGACGGCCGTCTTCCCGGTCCCCGGTGCGCCTTGAACGCACACCGTGCGGTCAAGGTCGGCGCGGACCACCTCATCCTGCTCGGGCTGGATGGTGGCGACGATGTCCCGCATCGGACCCACGCGCGGCCGCTCGATCTCCTCGGTGAGGATACGGCTGGTGACGTCGGCCTCCGCGGTGTCGCCAAGGTGCTCGTCCTCGTATGAGGTGATCTCGCCGCGGGCGAAGCCGAACCGGCGGCGCAGCGTGACCTTGTGCGGGTCGCGGCGCGTTGCCCGGTAGAAGGCGCGCGAGATGTCGGCCCGCCAGTCGACGACGACAGGGTCCCCGGCCGCGTTCATGACGTGGCGGCGTCCGATGTGGAACGATTCCGGCCGCTGCCCGCCGACGTCGATGCGGCCGAAGAACAGCGGGACGGACGGGTCGTCGACCAATGCCCGGGCCCTGCGGTCGAGTGCCGCCTGCAGGTATCCCTCGGAAACCGGGTCGCCGCCCTGCGCCGTGAGCGAGAGCGTGTGCTCGCGCATTCGGCGCAGGTCGTCGCGGGCGCGGCGCAGGTAGTCGCGTTCGGCCGCGAGGGCCGCGTCGGCGCTACGCGTCACCGTGAAGGACGTCCTCGGCGTCGACGATCCGGTAGGCGTACCCCTGCTCGGCCAGGAAGCGCTGCCGGTGCTGGGCGAAGTCCTGGTCGACGGTGTCGCGGGCCACGACCGAGTAGAACCTGGCGGTCCGGCCGTCGGACTTCGGCCGCAGTATGCGGCCGAGCCGCTGTGCCTCCTCCTGCCGTGACCCGAACGTCCCGGACACCTGGATCGCAACGCTCGCCTCGGGCAGGTCGATGGAGAAGTTCGCGACCTTGCTGACCACCAGTGTCGACAGCTCGCCCGTGCGAAACGCCTCGTACAACCGCTGCCGTTCGCGTACCGTCGTCTCGCCCTTGACGACCGGGGCGTCGAGGCGTTCGGCGAGGTCGTCGAGCTGGTCGATGTACTGGCCGATCACCAGCGTCTGGTCGCCTGCGTGCCGGGCGACGAGCTGCTCGACGACGCGGGTCTTGGTGTCGGTGGTCGAGCCGAGCCGGTAGCGGTCGTCGGGTTCGGCGGTTGCGTATGCAAGCCGTTCGCCGTCGCTCAGCGTGACCCGCACCTCGACGCAGTCGGCCGGCGCGATCCAGCCCTGGTTCTCGATCTCCTTCCAGGGCGCGTCGTAGCGCTTGGGCCCGATCAGCGTGAAGACGTCGTCCTCGCGGCCGTCCTCGCGGACCAGGGTAGCGGTCAGGCCGAGCCGTCGGCGGGCCTGCAGGTTGGCCGTCATCCGGAAGATCGGCGCGGGCAGCAGGTGTACCTCGTCGTAGACGATCAGCCCCCAGTCGCGGGCGTCGAGCAGCTCCAGGTGCGAGTAGACGCCCTTCCGCCGGGTCGTCATGACCTGATACGTAGCGACGGTGACCGGCCGGATCTCCTTCCTGGCCCCGGAGTACTCGCCGATCTCGTCCTCGGTGAGGCTGGTCCGGCGGACGAGCTCGTCGCACCACTGCCGGGCGGCGACGGTGCTGGTGACGAGGATCAGCGTCGTGGCGCCGGCCCGGGCCATGGCGGCCGCACCGACCAGCGTCTTACCGGCGCCGCAGGGCAGCACCACGACGCCGGAGCCGCCGTGCCAGAAGCCTTCGGCCGCGTCGCGCTGGTAGGGCCGCAACGTCCAGCCGTCCTCGACCAGCGCGATCGGGTGGGCCTCGCCGTCGACGTACCCCGCGAGATCCTCCGCCGGCCAGCCCAGCTTGACCAGGGCCTGCTTGAGATTGCCGCGCTCGCTCGGGTGGACGACGACCGCGTCGGCGTCGATCCGCGTCCCGACGAGTGGACGCACCCGTTTGGATCGCAGGACCTCCTCGAGCACCGGGCGGTCGGTGCTGTGCAGCACGAGCCCGTGGACCGGGTCGGTCTCCAGGCGCAGCCGCCCGTAGCGCGCCATCGTCTCGGCGACGTCGACGAGCAGTGCGTGCGGGACCGGGTAGCGCGAGTGGGTCAGGAGCGTGTCGACGACCTGCTCGGCGTCATGACCGGCCGCTCTGGCGTTCCAGAGGCCCAGCGGCGTGAGGCGGTAGGTGTGGACGTGCTCAGGCGCACGTTCGAGTTCGGCGAACGGGGCGATGGCGCGGCGGCAGGCATCGGCCTGGTCGTGGTCGACCTCGAGGAGCAGTGTCTTGTCGCTCTGGACGATCAGGGGTCCGTCGGTCACGGGCGTCCTCCGGTTAGCGGGTCTGCCATTGTCCAACATGCGAGGGTGTCCGTGTGCTTCCCGGATGCACCGCTCGTTGTCGGGTTCACGCGGCGTCGACCGGAGCCACGCCGCTGATCCGATGGACGGCGAACGTGCGCACCTCTCCGGACCGGTGGTCGAACGCCGCCAGCCAGCCACCTTCGAGCCGAACCGGATCGACGACGCGTTCGCTGGTCGCACCGTGGTGGTCGACGTAACCGATCCACACGGTCGCGCCGTCCTCGAGCGCGCGTCGCAGGTCGGCGAGGGTCTGTGCGGACACGCTGCGGCCCAGCCGGCCCGGCGCGGCGTCCGGCGGCCGCCCGGCGGCGCTGCGGTCGCCGGCTCTGACCGCACGGACGGCGGCAGCGAGAAGGGCGTCGGAGGGCGGGGAGCGCTCGGCCATCAGTGGCTCCGGCGCCGGGCGAGCGGGTGCGCGCCGGTCGTGTGCCCGAGCGATGACCACCGAACCGTCGGCGGCCTCTGCCGAGGGCCGGAAGGCCATGCTGCGGAGCCGCTCGAGCAGCGTTCCGGTGTCGAGGTCGGAGACGAGGACGGTGGGCGCGAGCCGCCGCAGGCCGAGCGCACCGGAGAGCGGGTCGGCCAGGATCTGCGCCAGCAGGGCCTGGTCGTCACAGCGGATGAATGCGGACGCCGCGCCGACCCGCAGCACGCCGTGCTGCCGGGCGACGTCGTCGACCAGGTAGGTCAGCGGCTGCGGCACCGGCGTACGTGACACCCGGCCGAGGAACTCGTGCAACTCGGCCGCCGTGCGGCCGCCGTCGAGGGCCCGGCGCACCGACTCCGCGGTGAAGCGGTGCACCGTCGCGCCGCCCCTGCTCTCGACGTCGGAGACCTGGGCCAGATCGCGGGCGAGGTCGCCGCGCAGAGGTCCGGGCGCCACCGCCGTGAGGTCGGCCTGGATCAGCACGTGGTCGAGCGGCTCGGGCAACACGGCGGCCAGGGCTGCCACGGACGCCTTCGTGGCGGCCTCCGGGGGGCGTCCGTCTAGCAGGGGCCGCGC
>Ga0193738_1000459_pt1 | contig 21195 bp, 27 predicted proteins | sample L2a1metaG_FD_144927 | JGI IMG/M metagenome (GOLD analysis project Ga0193738, IMG submission 144927) | Soil microbial communities from a riparian zone of the East river system, Colorado, United States - L2a1 | ecosystem: Environmental > Terrestrial > Soil > Riparian zone | place: USA: East River...
ATGTCCAACCATCTTTTCCATCATTATCTTTTACAGATCTGTCCCACCAGTCTGCCCAAAATTCCTGTGCGCCTTTATCATGAGTATTACCTCCACCGCCTTTGGTATATTCAGAATTGCGTTCTAGTAAAGACCATGGAAAGCCTGTTGCCTTCTCCTCAAACCATGAGGAAGTGTGCCACTGATGATTGTCATAAATGATTTTTAGTCCATACTTGTCTGCTGCATTCGCTACTGATTTTATTTCATTCATAAAAGCTTCGGGATCCTTTTCATAAGCCTCCCAATAGAATACAAATCTAACATGATTCAAACCGGCGCTGGAAATCATTTTCAAGCTATCTTCAATGTAATTGTCGGGAGCTAAGGGCGAAACATTGTCATTCTGTTTCATACTGACAAAAACTCCTTTCATAACAACCCCGTTGATAGGTTGATTTAAAACCGGTTCACTAGTCGATGCATATGAGCTTAAAGTAGCGCTAGTAAATACAACAGCTAGAAAAAAAGACAAAATTAGCACTCTACTCACTAAAATCAAGACAATAGAAATAAGATCTCAAAATGATTTAATATCTATTACTGATATTATGTTCAAGCTCTATGTCAGAGTAGTTTGATTCAATTTCTGTTGACCCGATAGATATGTTTGATTTAATTTACAAATCGGTTCTTAGAGGTTACAGATATTTATCGCATTTGTTCTAAATCTTGTAAATGTCAGTTCTCTTTGAGATCCTTAAACCTCTTGTAGATTTTGTTACTTCGATCATTTCAAATCTAGGTTACCCTGGGGTCATATTTTTGATGGTTTTAGATAGTGCAATGATCCCGATTCCAAGTGAAATTATTCTGGTTTTTTCAGGATATCTGGTCACAACAGGCACATTTGAACCGATTAGCCTCATTCTTGCAGGATCATTAGGGAATGTGATAGGATCGATTATTACATACTATATTGGCCTAAAATTCGGCAGGTTATTCATACTGCGATTTGGTAAATATTTTTTTATCAAGGAATATCACCTCGAATATACAGAAAAGTTGTTTCAGAAATATGGTGACAAAATTTCATTTCTGGGTAGGTTATTACCTGCAATAAGGACCTATATTTCCTTACCTTGCGGAGTAGCAAAGATGAATCTCTTCAAGTATTCAATCTACACTTTTATTGGATCAGTAATTTGGAATACGATTTTCACCTATATTGGAATCCAACTTGGAAGTAAATGGCAGGAGATTGATAATTATTCAATATATCTTGAGATAGTAACGGGTTGTGTCATTGTGGCATTCGTAATCTGGTTCATAATAAAAATGCTGAGGAAAAGAAGACCGAATAAAAAATCATATTGCATTTTCATTTGATATAATACTTTGATCTGGCTTGGAATTCTATTGCATACAATCCCGATACTAGATAAATTACAATCCCATTAGGCCTTTTATCTATCTGCTCTTGTCTTTATCAGTAATATTTTAAAACCCGCAGCAAAGATAATCGCCGATTCTTTGCAACGCGTAGGTTAGTCTTTAATCAAAATCAAAAGTAAAACAGAAAGGTTTCTATAATCATGATAGTAATTATGATTTCGCCTTGACAGGAGATTGGCTATCTTGGGTACGCGCCAACGATGCTGAAATAATGACTATGCTAGAAAACCAAGCAAGTAATCTTGTAAAAGCTGCAACGATCCTAGCAGATTCAATTAGCGATTACAGCACGTTGAATGAAAAGAACACTATCCTAAAAAATTTAGAACACCAAGGAGATCAGTTTACTCATGAATTATTTACTATAATTGACAAGACATTTGTGACACCGCTTGACAAAGAGGATATTTCAGAGCTAACTAGTACTATTGATCAGGTCCTTGATGCCACGTATGGGACTTCAGATAGAATGGTACTGTTTAAGATTCAGAAACCATCAGTACATATGCAAGAACTAGCTAATCTACTATTGAACGCATGCAAGGAAATCTACAAAGCGGTTAAGGGACTCCCAAAAGCAAAACGGGAAGACTTGATACAATATACCAAAGCGATAAGCCATTGTGAACACGAGGGAGATAACATTTATCGTGTTGCAATTGCAGATTTATTTGAGACGGACAATGCAATAGAAATAATAAAATCCAAAGAGGTTTACGAGACCCTAGAAAGTGGGCTTGATAGATCTAGAGATGTTGCCGACGTTATAGAAGACATCGCTCTAAAATATCGATGAGATTGAATATTGATACCCATTGAAATTGCAGTTTATTCAGCTATTTCAGCCGCGCTCTTTTTTGATTTTGTGAATGGATTTCATGATTCAGCGAATTCAATAGCTACCGTTGTTGGTACTAGAGTCCTTAGACCACTATATGCAGTAATGATAGCAGCAGTTGCAAATTTTGCCGGACCATTTATTTTCGGTACTGCAGTGGCTGCAACGGTTGGTAAGGGTATAATACAGCCCTCATTTTCAACTGTGGACGTAATATTTGCAGGATTAATTGGTGCCATTATTTGGGATCTAATTACATGGTACTTTGGCCTCCCGTCATCAAGTAGCCATGCGTTAATAGGCGGTCTAATAGGATCAGCGTTACTTGCAGGAGGAACTTCTGCCTTAGTATTTTCAGGCATAGAAAAAACACTTTCGTTTATTGTAGTATCTCCTACTTTGGGTTTTGTTTGTGCATTTGGGATCGCGCTGCTTGTCATGTATTTTTTCAGGAACTACACGTCTTCTCATGTTAACAGGATTTTCGGACGGCTTCAGATTTGTTCTTCAATCTTTTTCTCGCTCACTCATGGAGCCAATGATGGTCAAAAGACTATGGGAGTAATCACTGCATTGCTAATTGCAGGAGGAATGCTTGACTCTCATTCATTTGTTGTGCCGATTGAAGTCGTATTGGGAGCCGCTTTTGCTATTGCACTGGGAACTTTTTTTGGAGGTTGGAGAATAGTTAAAACAATGGCGTTTAGGTTAACAAATCTACGTTTGGTATCCCTGTCAGTACTACTCACGCAATTGCTGGCGGTATTATGGGGGTTGGCGCCACAAAAAGGCTATCAGCCGTCAGGTGGGGTGTGGGTAAGAGAATTGTCTATGCATGGATTATCACAATTCCAGCTAGTGCGGCGGTTGCGGCACTAGTATCACTAATAATCAAACTCTTCACATAGTTTCCTAATACTGCCGTACATCAATTTGGATGTAAATTTGATATAAAATGATGAACCCCTTTGCTACCTAGATTTATCTACCTTTTGTCAAATAGAAATCAAATCTGAAAATCAAGCTTCAGAATATATATGACAAACATCGATTTTGTAAAAGATGTCCGGTGAGGTAAAAGCTCCATATTTTACCATGGGTTCTGTTACCTTGCTTATTCTTATGTTGTTTTTTCCAAATCAGATGATATATGGCCAGAGTACGGAAGAATTACTATCATCCCCAATTCCCCAAGAGACAATAAAGATAGTTAACCCGATAACAACCCAAAATGTAAGTACAGGTCAAGAATTGTCAATATCGGGTCTATCTTCAGATACCTCCCTGAAAAATTGTTCCGTCTCTCTGATAGTCAATGATGTTAGGCCCTACCAAAACGCTGTTGCGAGTGGAACAGGGGGCACTGATGATTTTTCGCAGTGGAAGTTTGTATTACTCACCAATTATACTCAAATTATTGATGGTGAAAATAAGATAACTGCAAAACTGCTATGTTCAACTGCACCTACCCGCTGGTATAGTGTATTTGTCGTTGGAGTTCCTAATATTAGTAACCAAGAAATATCATCTACTGTTCAATCTGAACCGCAGCAAGACTTAGCTCCCGTTCAATCTGAACCGCAGCAAGACTTAGCTCCCGTTCAATCTGAACCCCGGCAAGACTTAGCTCCAGTTCAGTCTGAACCCCGGCAAGACTTACTCACTGCACCCGCTGCGAATGTATCAGATATTGTAGACACTGGTAGTAACAATAACATAATGCTTGTATCAGTTTTTTCACAGAAAAATCCTGTTGCCAGAGGTGACACACAGAATACTACAATAACTGTAACAGATTCAAATTCAAGAGCAATTCCAAATGCCGATATCGATGGAAAATTGGTATATCCCGGAGATAACTTTGAGAAAACATTTAATGGACAAACGGATCTTCAGGGCAAATTTGTATATTCATGGACTATCGGGGAGAATGGAGATGAGGGACCACTATCTATCGAGATAGATGTGTCAAGTCAAGGCCGTACTGACTCTTCAGTAACAAGTTCTTTTGACGTTGTGGATTCTTCATCAGCATCGGGAATCAATAGCGTTTCAGATGAAACCGTGGTTGATGGAAAATCTGAATTTGATTTTGTAGTTGCTGGTGACTATGGCTGTGATTCAAAGACCCGACAAACCATAGACGGGATGGAAGATGAGGATCCTGATTTGGTCTTCGCTCTAGGAGATTTGTCAGAAGTAAAAGATTCTGACTGCTTTTTCGATATTATTTCAAATCTAGATGATGATGGCAGGTTTAAAGTTGCTCTTGGTGACGATGATACCGGGTCAACAAGATATGGCGATTACATTAGACATTTTGATCTAGAAAATCCATTTTATTCGTTTGACTATCAAAATGTTCATTTTCTGGCAATGTCAACAGGAAAGGGTTCAGTTATTCCATATGTAAATGGATCTGAACAATACCAATTCATCCAAGATGACCTGAATAAAGCAGCAAATAATACAAACATTGACTGGATAATAGTATACGGATACAGGCCCTTTTACACGTCACCCACTCTTCATCCTGCAAATGAAATTTTGAGAGAAACGTATCCTCCTTTATTTGAAAAGTATGGAGTTGATATGGTAATAACTTCACATAATCATAATTATCAAAGATCCTATCCTTTGATATACAATATTGATAGCTCCCGCCAACCAATAGTTAAGGATGTAAATGCCAGTCAATACAACTCGCCTGGTGTTCCCATTTATTTTGTAGTAGGGACCGCGGGAAACAACCTATATGATTTTAGGGGACAGGCTCCATATACGGTATCTCAGTTACAAGAAAGCGGATTCTTACATGTGAACATAACCAAGACAGACAGAGATGTGCTTGCCGGAGGGTTTCTCAATATTGAAACGGGAAACTATGATGATCAATTTATGATTATCAAATCAGAGTTTGAATAGACTGATAAAAGACTGAGAGAATCTTTTCTTTCTCAATAAAGTTGGCCTCTGCAATATTTCTAATAGTTGAATATGAGACCGTTACAACTAAATTATTTCCCTATCTATTTCATGTTTCACAACTGTGCAAGTCAACTATCTTATTCCCGCTACAATGAAATTGATACCGTAGTAAAAAAGGGGAAGCGTTAACAGTATAATTATGAACTTGTGATAGTGAGATCCAATTATCTTAATGCCTCTTGACGCAAAATATGAAGACAATCCTAACCAAGCATAATCCATCCAAATATGTACGAAAAAGAGAAAAACTATCCCCAGTGGATATCCAAGCAATTGCAGAGAATCAGAAATTAATTTAACACCGACTGAAATCCACCAGAGAAAGAAAAAAGGGTTAACTCCAGTGAATAATATTCCAGCAAGAATTGGATTTTCAATGCGGGATGGCTTGTCAGTGGCAGTAAGATTATCATTTTTTCTTAGAGTCCTTACCACATAGAAGATCCCAAATATAATTAGACTTACTCCTCCAATGATACTAATTGCCTTAAACATGTTGAAAATGGTACTTGAAGAAGTAAATACTATCAACGGTAAAGAATAAAAGATTATTACAGGAAGCTCAACAATTGTATGTCCAATTGCAATTTTTATCCCGGACCAAAATCCACCGTATTTACTGAGAGCTAAATTTGCAAAGAAAAGTGGACCTGGAGTAAGAACCCCAGATGCTGATACTAGTATGATTTGTAGTCCCATATCAAGTAATATCATAGCAAAACCAGTCTTTCACCATTGAATTGCTTTTTTGTATCTGAAGAAGCTACCTGTGGGTCCCCTTTCATCAACTAATGCAAAATGTACTATATCTTTGGCGGCCATCTGTGTATTTGTAGGAGCCATCTTACTCCCCATCTCGGTGCTGACCCAGCCAGGACATACTGCATTTACTTTAATATTCAAATCTCTTAATTCATCGGCCATAATTAATGTAAGGGCATTGAGCGATGCCTTTGAAATTCGATAAGCAGCTTGGTAACCTGCCATCTCATTCATTGCCCCATATCCTGAAGAAATGTTTACTATTCTGCCGTATCCATTTTCTTTCATGATTGGAACAAATGCCCTACACATGTGAAAAGCTCCATAAAAATTAGTAGCCAATGTTTCCTGTACGATTTTCTCATCTACCTCAAAAACGCTTACACCTTCATCCAAATAGATTCCAGCATTGTTAATCAGGATATCAAGCCTTCCATATTTCTTTAGTATCCACCCCTTAAGACCTGTTATATCTTTAATGTCCTTCACATCGAGTTTGTGATATGAGATATTTTCATGAGCATGTAATGAAGCTATTGCCTTTTTCCCTTCTTCTTCATTCCTACTTGTGAGAACGACGCGACAACCAGACATAGAAAGTTTCTTACATACCTCATATCCAATCCCACGATTTCCACCAGTTACTATTGCGACATGACTAATTTGTTTCAAATCTTGAGTTATTTACATAATGTGTTCATCGTTCTTATCAATTTTGTTATGCGATGTTGATTCAAACACTATTCGATTCTAATGTATTTTAATAAAAAAATAAAAATTATCATATCCCATCGATTTATATCTGATAGAATTTATTTTCAATTTGCAACCTACATTTAAAATATGATGATAAACGCATTAATATAATGAAAAGAGAGATTAAACCAAAATATGTTGATGGATTTGTATTGGCTGTTCCTAAGAACAAGATTAATGAATATCTCCGATTAGCAAGAATGTGCGGAAAGATATGGCTTGAGCATGGGGCTCTGGAATATCGGGAATGTGTAGGTGAAGATCTTAAGATAAGCATGGGAGTTCCATTTCCGAAAATGATCAAAATCAAACCCAAAGAGACTGTTATTTTCTCATGGATTACTTACAAATCGCGAGCTCATAGAGATGGGGTTAATTCAAGAGTGATGAAGGATTCGCGAATGAAAAATATGGATCCAAAATCCATGCCCTTCGATCCTAAGCGTATGGTCTATGGAGGTTTCAAAATCGTAGTGAACGCACCATAACTTTTGCATTTGTACCTTAATCACTCTACGAACATGAAATGAGCATAGTAGTAAGGTATCACAGAAATGAGAATATGGGATATTCCTGCAAGTAAATTATGCACCAAACATCTTTTGGAAGAAACATCGTGAATTACATGACATATGGAACATATTGACACAGAACCAATCATTTGCGGGTTATCCAATTACTCACGGAAATAAAGTAATTGGGGTTCTCGCAATGTTTAGCACACGAAGAATGCAGGCGGCGGACTTTGAAGTATTAGGAGTCTTTTCAGATCAGATCTCAAAGGAACTTGAAGGATTGTTTACTGCGGTTGACTTCTTGATACCTGGCGGGACGAAACAATAAATCAGCTATTCATCTAGTTTATTTACTAATCTTATCTCGTTGATTACGGCGAAATTGAGTATGGTAAAGATGTCTCTGTATGGTTACAGACTACTAAGTAGTAACAGACGAATCAGGTAATATCTTTCTGCCCGCAACGCCTACTGTTATCATTTGAATTCCTGTTATCAATAGCCCGATTGCTATAATAATTCCAATAAACACTGCTCCGAACAGAGGAGACGCGAGAACAACAGCTCCTATTATTATTGACAATATTCCTACACCAATTAGGAAAAACTTTGCCCAACCAGAATGTTTTCCAGATATACCTTCTACAATTCGTGCACATCCATTGAAGATAAGTCCAATTCCAACAAATACCGTTACTACCAGTGCTGTTGCTTCCGGGAATGAAATAGCGAGACCAGCAAATATTAGTACGAGTATCCCAAACCCTATTGTAGCCCATCTTCCCTTTAGAGGAAGAAAGATCCCGGTAATGATTTTCTCAATGCCTACAATAAACAAAATTATTGCAAGTATTACTATAACAGCAAGAAAAGTAACAGCTGGGAATGCAAGTGCATAGATTGCTAGTATGACCGTAATAATTCCAAGACCAATTTGTACGCCTCGAAGCCATCCTGGAGATTTCTCCATTGATGATTTCATTATCATAAATTGGGATCCAAACTATTTAAAGTCTTGCAAAACTCGACATAAATAATAAAAATTTTTTCAATTTTTTATTAAAAGTCTTCTATATTTTTTATTTGAATATCTGAATTTTTCTAACAAATATCAATATTGTCAGGTTCTGATTAAACTAGGTTCGATTTGTCTGCATGAAAACCATTTAAAATCCACATCTCCTCGATACCACTTGTAAACCATACGCGGTGCTCCCCACGCTCCAACTTCGTAGTCTTCCCCTTCGCAAATGGCCTTTGGTCCCCATTTATAGGACCTACTGTCTACGACTTCATTCACCTTTATCCAGGTTTTGCCATCTCCATTAAAATTCATCCATTGCTCCAATTTCACTTTTGGATTGTTCATATCTCGAGATAGGATAATGTGAATATACTTGATCCCAAACCAACCATGACCTGCTAAAGTGATACGCGGAACTATGGGTTTAACACCGGCAGGATCATCATAATACTCGCCTGGACTTTGTTTGGCGAATTTAACTGTAGATCTTTCATTGGTAGAATTGCAATCTGTTTCACAATCGTAATTGAACTCTTCGCAACAAATATGATCGGCTTCATCGTGATGATTACAAGGCCCTCTAAGATAGATACCATCATGTTCTGTAGGTTTGTGGACATTAAAGAATCCTGTCAACTCAACATGATCAAGATCACTTTTGTCATATGTATAACCTCGAGCCATGGAGTCCTTATAACTCATTTTGCAACCATCTATAGCATCCTGATAGTCAGGATCTATGTTCAAGTTAAACTTGACTCTCTTATTGTCGTCAGCGGTCCATGAACCGTCTTCATTCTTTACTAATTTGTTATATGTAGAACCGCCACCTCTTTCAAAATGTGAATCAAATGGCTCATCATGATTCATGTACCAGACAAACCCCCTTTGTCTAGTAGGATACAAAAATGCAACTCCATCAGGTCCAACCTTATTAACCCTTTTGATTATTACAGGCTTACTAGCTAAAGAAACATTAGAACCGAATGTCCTACCAAACGGTACTAGGGGAAGTAACATAAATGCAGTTCCGACAGTTCCTACCATTTTTAAAAAGTCAAAACGAGAGACCGAGTTGAATTTTGGCATTTCGTTTAATACTTGATCTTTACAATATATAAAACTTAAAGATGGAAGACTCTTGATTCAAGTTATTTGTTTCGAGATATTTTATTTGGCATCCAAATTTTTGGTTCGTATAAATTCTCTTAAATTCATAGCTTCCTCTCTGTAAGCTCTAATCTTGTGAATATTTTTATCAGGACATCTTACCTCAACCGTTACTATGTTAACTTCTGCATCCGAACCAAGTACACTAGGATATATCTTTTCTATCTTACAGTCCCTGTCCAGCAGCTCTTGTAACTCCAATATAGATTCATTCAAGATCTATAGATTAGTATCATACTTATTTAAAAAATTGAATATTGATTTATGTGATTTATGTGATAAATATGTCGAATTTCGATTTTGTACAATATATCGAAACTTACTCTCATGCACACGAGCCTCTCTTATAAAGGATGAAGTACAGTCTTATGTAGAGCATGCAAGAATCAGAAACTGAGAGATCAAGAAAATCAACTTATCCAATTAACCCTCTCATTCTTAATAGATGGTCACCAAGGTCCATGACCGGCGAAGAACTTGATAATGAAGAAATCATGTCGCTTTTTGAGGCAGCAAGATGGGCGCCTTCATCATATAATAATCAGCCATGGAGATTTATCTACGCCAAGAGAAATACAGAACATTGGGACAGATTGTTTAGTTTGTTGGTTGAAGGCAACAGGGCATGGGCTAAAAACTCAGCGTTACTAGTTGTAGTGATATCTAGAAAAAACTTTGAATATAATAAAAAACCTGCAAGAACACATCAATTCGACGCAGGTTCTGCTTGGGAGAATTTGGCATTAGAAGCATTTTCTAGAGGGATTGTTGCTCATGGTATGCAGGGTTTTGATTACGATAAAGCTAGAATTGACTTGGAAATACCTACTGATTTTGAAGTGATGGCTATGATTGCGATTGGAAAAAAAGGCGCCAGGGAGAGTCTTTCCCCTGAACTTCAAGAAAAGGAAAAGTTAACTGATAGAAAACCCTTGAAAGACATTGTTATGGAAGGAATCTACCGCAAGTGATGTAATCAAATTTGATTGTTTTCCAGTCTTTCCTTTCCCTTATTGGTAATTCTAATTTCTGCCTTTTCCACTTCACTATTTAGTACATATCCATCTCCTTCTAGGATTTCAACAATTCGATCCACCTCTGTCGGATTAAATAGTCCTATTTCTTTACCAATTTCATATTTGCTGAAAAAGAATTTTTGACCTTTGTTTGCAGTTTTTTCAAAAAGTTTCAAGAGAAACTTGTCAGAAGCCTCGTTAGACATGATTATTCAAATCCAGGTAAAAGTTGGCTGATCATTCTTTTCACGCATTTCCGACTTTTTTCAGACATGGTCCTATAGTATCTCCTCAAAGACGAGTCATTGGTGTTTGAATTGTATTAACTAATTCATAATAGCATTTATCACAAACCATCTTGTTTAGGAACTGATTTAGTGAATAGGACTTTTTTCTACAGCTGTCACATAACGTGTCAGATTCCATGATGTAGTATAATCTTCATGACTTAAAATAGTTGCATGTCTTAACACAATTCTAATCATTTTATTAACTGAATTTGTTGTCAAAAATATGGATTTGATCGTTATATCACCATTTTAGTAACCTGCACATTTTTATCCATTTGGCTCGTACAGAGAAAATAAATTGCACCTAACAGATACAAAAAATGCATTTGCTGATTGACAGTATTGAATAAAAATATTAAGAATAATCCTTATGCACATAACACCATCTCCATTGCTTGTTCGGCAGAGCCACCATTACAGGGTGGTTAGTTTGCTTGTAGTGCTTCGTTGCATGAAGACCGACGGACGAATCACAACATCCTACATGACCACAAATCAGGCACATACGCAGTGCGACCCAATCAGTGCCTTCGATTTGACATTCTTCGCATCCTGTTGTTTTTGGGTTCATGTTATCGTTTGCATCAGCAAAATGTTCACATTTATTTTTCGTATTCACATTAAATAAACGGAGTCAAATTATATAAAAACTGTCAATTTGTCTTTCGTGTCTACACTAGATATTGTAAGCAAAAGTCTGCCTTAATATGCCGAATCCAAATAAACTTAGATAGTATCCACATTGTTTCTGTGTTCATTTAAAGTCGTCAATAATTTAAAAAAAAGTGTTGTAAAAAAAATCAAGTAGGGAGAAGTGGAGTTGCGTATTTTACAACCAAGTCATGCTCTAACGTTACTGGGAGGATGAATATTGCATTGAAGAGGAACCTGAGCAGGACCACAATAATGATGATCACAATTATGATCAGTGCGATATAGACTAGTGTGCTTAAGACCATACAATTCTATGAGCATAAAAGTTTAAATAACTTTGATATTTGCATTTCGTATGTTCATCTATTTAAGGAATATTGTCCTACCATAAAGAAACATTAGGTATAGAAGAAAGAATTATGATGAAATTAGAGATTAATTGGTAACGTAATTGAAACTAAGAAGATAGAGAGAAGACTACTAAATCATTTTTCTTGGAGTGACCAATTGCCTGTCTGTTTTCTGCATATTCCAATCATGTTTGCTGCGTAGGAATTCCTTTGTAACCCCTTTATGACAATCTCTACATAAGGTTCTGAGATTATTATGGTTATGCAGGAACTCCGTAATAGTCTTTACCTTATTGTCAAGCGAATCGAATTTGTATCCTAGTTTTTCATAGAGTGACCTTGGAATTATATGATCGCATTCTAACAGACGTGATCTGGCAAATTTTTTTCTGTAAGAATAGGGATAACTCTTTTTGCAGATTTGACATGTGTACTTATCTCTTTTAAATATATCAGAACGAACTCTATCCCAGTAAAAATTATGGTAGTACCATTTCTCAAATTGTTTACTACATTCTTTTGAACAATATTTTCTAAATGGATATTTAATCAAATTTTGGCAACCAGTATTCCTACACAACGTATTTCCTATTTTGTCAAATCTATCAAACTCCCTTATGTACACTATATTCCTAGTCGACATACAGAAATGATAATTAAGATTACCTTATTTTCTGATCGAAGAAAAAAAATTCACACAGTAATTAATTTCGTTACTCTTTTAATAATTTTCAGAAATTTCGTATTTCCCTCATAGTTTGAAAATAATGAATGATAATATCAAATCAATCATCAACAGAGATATTTTATCGAATTGTGAGATACTTAGTTTTAATCTATTAGAACAATTTAAATCGGATTCGATAGCAGAGCGTATATAGAATTGAGTTTTCATAGGGTAAAAGTGCGCGCAATATGGAGAGTATAGGTAACATACTTTATTCCATTATTGACGAGATTGGAAAAGAAAAAATCCAAACTGCTATTACTTTGAATGTGGCAGTATCAAAACAATACATCCAGATGATAATCGATCGGTTTAATGCGGTAGTAAATCTTAATGATGAAAACGTCGGTTCTCTCTGCGAAGCCTTACTGCATTTTATGCTAACAACACGTACTTTGCCTTCCGTTAGAAAAGTTACAATTGAAAAGATGAATTTAGACGTAGTAATTCCAGGTCTTCATGTCCTTAGAAATTTCCCTGAAAAGGCAATTATAATCCAGATTGTAAAAGATTCCCAGGGAATAACAGAAGATGAGCGAAAAGATATTGCAACAATTCAACCAAATGTAAATAATATATGGGTAGTTACCAAGGAGCCAGCTTCCGGAGATTACGTAAACTACACTGCTGAATGTGGGAAGGAGAAGAATACTACTTTCCAAAGGCGAAATTTTCATGATATTATCGTAGATATTGACGCTTTTTTGGAAAAAACGAATGATAGAACCTTTAGGATTTTCCATTAACTCATTCATAATTATTATATGGGCTAATGACTTGCATAAAGCCTCTTGATATTTAAGAGATTCTAAATGCATATTAATTAGAAAGTTCTATTTAGTATAATGAGATATCGTAGTAGAGAAGAAATTTTTGCATCTATTCTTGATGTCACTGGGTCTGGTGCAGGAATTACACGCAGTAAAATAATGTTTGGTTCTTATCTCACATATTCCCAAGTTGTGGAATATTCAAAGATCTTGATTCAACGTGGATTGCTAGAATATGATCCAATCAATAGGACGTACAAGACAACCCCTGGTGGATTTACATTCATACAATTACAGAATGAGCTAAGTCAAATGATAAAAATTCGAGATCCAACAAGAATTTGAAGGTTAGTTCAACAAAGATATTGATAATGTTCCTCTGAAAGATACAACATTGTAAAGGTAATCACTAATTCTGTACATTCCTTCCGGAATGTTTCTTAACACTAGATTGAATCAATATTCTTGCTAACTAGGTTTCATTTTTACATATCTTCTTATTTTTCTAGGAAACGATAAATAAACATATGGCAGTTGTTGTTATATGATACTGTCAGAAGATAATATCCAACTAGTCAGAAATGTCATCGATGCTCTTAATACAGGTGATACTACTACAGTTTCAGAATTTATAGGTACTAATTACTTTAATCATGAATCACAAATGGATCCCGTTAGATCAAAAATGAGAGGACCACAGGAATTTATTGACACTGTAGTTAACATACGGAAGGCTTTCTCTGATCTACATTACGAACTGCTAGATTGTGTAGCATCAAATGAAAAAGTTATTTCAATTGTTTCTGTAAAAGGTAAACATACAGGTAGCTTTTTTGGGTTCATTCCACCAACAGGGAACAAAATATCTTATCAAGCTGTACATATATTTACAATTGGTGATGGAAAGATAACTGAGCATAGGGCTATTCGTGATGATTTAGCATTGATGTATCAGCTTGGTGTTGTAAAGGCAGCAACTCTACAATATGAAAACTTCCTAAAAGAGTGGAAAGCTGTTAGATCGTGAATATCCAGTTATTCAAGTACAAAGTTCAACAATGGGTTTAGGATCGTTGAAAATCTACAATTGAATGCATAAAAACCAATAGTATGTGTGGAAAGAGCAGAATTCTAATGCACAGTGGTCGACTTTAACTTCTCTTCATCTACATACTTTAAGCATGGACAGGCATCTGACTTTGAGATGTGGTTTACACATCTTCTTTGATGATGCATGTCCATCCAATGCCACTTTATATCGTGGCCACATATACACACCGACATAATTCTTTTCTAGTGATAATATGGTTAGCGAGCCATATCTAATTTTCGGAACTTATTAAAGCCTTAAACTCAAAGCACAACCTTATTTTCCATATATGCGCACAAGAGGGATGAAATTATAGGACATGAAATGCCAACTAGAAAGCAGCAGGTAAGGGGCAAGTTAAACTCTTATACATCAATCGAAATAAGTGTAAGTATGTCTTATGATTCAAGAAACCTTGTAAACAGGTTTTTGCGGCTGAATAGGTTGAATTCGTCAATGAATTATTTACCCCCAATAATAGCTCCATACCAAATTCTTCCTCCCAGTCTAATTCAAAAGAATAGAAATGAATTGGCACCAAGAGACATTATCAACAAGATTCAAGATCTTCCAGGAACCTCGGCTATTGGAACTGAACTGTTAAATGATTTGATAACTCGTCAGGAGGAATTTCTTAAGAGAATTAGAAAACATCCTCAAAACTTGAAGACGCATAATTCAGAATACAAAACTGAAAAGTAATATTTGAGAAAACTCACTTTCAGAACAACTGCGATCTTAATCTGGAATAATAATTGATAGAGACCAATTATCTCCAGAGAAGTACCTTTCTAAATAAAATAAAGATACTTAATTAACCGTCCTGGTTAAAAGTAATGACCTTTTTTAGGCGAGTTCCGTCATTTCATGTAACATTGACTTGTTTGAAGAATTTCTTACAGCAGTCTGAATTATTTTGGCAGTTTCAAAATCACATTCTAGGACAGAGGCAAGGTCATCTATCATCATGTTAAGAATTTGTTTTTTGTTCAGAGAATGCTTTAAAATTAAGTCTTTCAGAATATCTGGAATAGCTAACGATTTTATGCCGTGTCTAAATAACATGTATAATAATAGTATCTATCTTATATAAGATTTCTCTAATGAATTCCTATAGTCAAGATGACCTATGTTACAAAAAATTTGGTTAAAAAATTTATTTTTTAACAGGATTCTGATTAAAAATTAGCAAAATGATATTAACAAACAGCAATTTAGGTTTCCAACAAATCTCGAGATCTACTTATATTATGCCGCTTACAGTCACATGATGACTTATCGGTCTGACTCAAGGGTTGATCTAGTAGGGAAATTCATTAATTTCTACCATCGATACGAAAATCTAAATTTAAAAATAACTTTTTTCTTGATATCTCTTCAAATTCTTCATTTATACTGGCTGACGACTGATGTTGTTCTTCAAAAGTTATTTGCAAAGAGTTTCTTCTTGGCACCCAAAAGTCTCTTACCGATTTTTGTATTAATAGACTACATAGAAATTCCAGCGCTAATATCTGGACTATTTTTCTACGCGTACTGTATACGCAAGAATAGAGCCAGCGCCAAGAAGAGTTATCTATTCTTGGGACTGCTAGCAGTACAGGTTGTTCATATTTTCTGGATCACTGATGAAGTTGTATATGACAGCTTTTTCAATTCCAGTTTCGTAGAACTCCCAGTTCTACTTTCATGGATAGCCATTCTCATAGATTACCTAGAGCTTCCGGTGATGGCCGACCTCTTCTATAAGGTAATTAGGAAGAAGAAAAGATAGGGTCATAATACTTTTTTACTATTAGCAAGCTATTTCTTCAAACGTTGGTTCATTTAACTTAAATGTCCTAATCATTTCTTCCACCGTAGAAATGTATTTTTGATAAAGTGAAGTGCCGCTGGTATCAAAGGTTATTTTATATTCTCTATTATATGCAAGCACGTCAATTTGCATTTTCTTCAATCTATCGTTGTTTTCTCCAAGTACAGTGTATACTATTTTCTGGGCGTCATAACCTGCAATGGAAATGGTTTCGGAGGTTTCGATGATTCCTGTCCCTCCCATAGTAATATTATTTTCCTCACTAGTCTTTATGCTCTCAAGGGTTCTGTCTGGTAGGTGAGAAATATCATGCAACTCAATTCCTACAATGGTCATCGAATCTTCTTGATTGTTTGGTTGAAATTCAACAATGTTATTTACAGGCAGTGTAGCATCATTCTGTATTATCTCTTCTAATTTCCAATCTGATGGATAATTTATTGATACCCCGCAGTTTTCATTAACATAGGATTTATCAAGCAGCTGTCCATATGATTTAATATTATTACCATTTGAGGCAACATAGATGAGAAGCAAAATTACAACTGTAGTAATTATGACATTGTTGGATTTCAAATATTCTTTGAATTCAACTGGTATTATTTAAGCTTAATTTCTAATATCGGTAATTTCTAGTGCACACTGGGGACGATATCATGTTCAGACATACATCATATCCGCTAATTATGTCATTAGATCTAATGCCATCTTTAGATCAGAAATCTCTGTTTCGATTACTTGCTTATCTAGATCATCTCGCGCATACTTTCTCAGTCTTTCACAGGCGTCTATTTCTGATATTATGATATCCTTCTTATCTTTAGATAAATTGTGAAATGACTCAACAAATGAGTATATCACTTTTCTGCCATTGTCTTTACATCCACAGGTTTTAGCAGTTATTTCATAGGGATCTTCAGATTCTGTAATGTTCATTCTTAGAATCCTCCTATTGCTAGATAATGCATTTGAAGATTCTGAAATTCAGGAACCAAAGCAGTAAAGATATGTAAATTAGTAATGATCATAAATTAGATCCGACGTCGTAGTATTTTAAGCTATAACCCAAGAAAAATCAAGCTCAATAACATTTCTTCAAGATCTCTCAAATATATTCTAAAATTACTAAGAAATGCTTAGATGCTTATTATCATATTCAGATATTTTGGGTGTTTTTGGAATTTCCTGGTTGAATTAAACTCAAAGTCCGATTCAGTATTATTTTGCATTGGGATTAGTTTCCCAAATCCCAAAGCTATTGTTCTCAGTATCAAGACATATAGCAAAATAACCCATTCCTGGAACGGACTTTTTTGACATAACTACCTTTCCTCCTGATTGAGATATCTTTGTGGAGTATTCATCTACTGATTTTACACCAATATAGTTTGTCATCACATGCTGAGGATTCTGCCTCTTCATCATTCCTCCACCAATAGCCTTATTCCCTTGCTCATCTGTAGTTGTAATTATTAGATAATCCATTCCATCCGGTAGTGTAAATTTTTCAAACTTCCATCCAAACATTTCGCTGTAGAATTTTTTTGATCTTTCGAGATCATCAGCTGGTATTTCAAAGTGTATTATAGTTGACATATATCTTAATTCGTAAAACGCCTTAATTAAGCTTCTTACCTTACTTGGTATTTATCGTTACTAAGGCAGTGGATCTGAGATCTCTAATGACTTGTTTATCAAAATGCAGAAGGCCTCAACAATTCAACTATACAGGACCTGCCTGCAAGATAGGACAAACCATACAAAGGTATTGGCCGACGTTTTTGCAACCAGGATTGACGAAATTACTGACTTGCTGGAAACAACTAGCAGATATCCTGCAGTAAGGAACATTTCATATGCAAATTTGGTCGGTACAGAATTTATGGGAATACCAGAATTTTCAAATATTGAGAAAAGAAATGTTGCAAAGTATTTACTAAAAATGAATCTATTCTTGGAGGAATATATTTCACGTTACCAAATGGAGATGTATATTTGGAGGAACCTTATTCAGCACAGGAACAACTCCCTCGACTTAACTTTGCTGATAGAGATTGGTATAAAGGAGTTATTAAAATAAATGAAACTTATGTTAGTTCGGTGTTCTTCTCGGCGTCTAGTCGAGCTCCTGCAACAGCTATAGCATTGCCTGTATATCAAGATGATAGTAATACCAAATTAATGGGATACTGGGTTGGAATAATCAATATAGGACCACTGTGGAAAAACATTAAGGATGATTATCTACCAGGGGTAAGGAACTAAATGTGATTGATAATGAGGGTACTGAAATGTTCAATTCTGGAAAATATAATTACACTGAAATACAATCAGCTCCTTCCTTTTATGAGAACGTCAATGCAACTATGATTGATAAATATAGTGCTACAATAAGAATAGTTGAAGGCAATATTGTAGCAATTTCCTATCCAATTCACATACGCTCTCATATTTGGACAGTTACCACAGTAGGCTAACATGATCAGATACAAATCTTGTTTTGAAATAAGTATTCGTGATAATACGACTAATAACTATACGATTGAATAATTCAAAGCAAGATCTTCCTTATTAACTAGACCCCATCTATATATGCGGGCAAAAAATGGTCCGGAATGTGCTTTTAGAAACTGCTTCAACACTAGATAATAGGAAACTATTATTACTCTTTGTCGTTGTAACTGTAATCATATTAATAGACTATGAATTTGGACTTGTGTCTGATTTTATTCCAAACATAATCTCGTCTAGTGAAGGAATATCGCTCTTTGTCAGTACCGCCATAATATTTGCGATTACCAGTTTAATTATTCTAGCATACGTTAAGCAAATAGGTGAAAAAAGCGGAGCCAAAATCTTACACCTTGCCAGGACTCATAAATTGGTAACAATCGCTCAATATACATTAATTGTAATTTCTGCAATTGTAGTCTTGCAAGTATTGACTACTATGCAATACAATACTCTTAGTCTTGCAGTAACTCTTACCATAAGCTATGGACTATGGATTGTGACTATGATTTTACTGGCTCATGCTTTTTTTACTTGGTACAAATCAATAGCTTCTCATAATGAACTTCAAAGCAAAATTCTGATTTTAATTCTAGGCCTTTCAATGGTCGCCTATGTCATTAATGGGGCCTCTGGTCTTACCAACTATCTTATCTGGCTGCAGGAACAAAATCCCATAATACTGTCCACAGATGTTGCTTTTTTCCCAGATTTTGAACCGGCAAGTCTGGTAAGTCAGGTTGGAGCAGTAAATCAGTTATCGTCTACAGTTGCGTATGTTCTGACCTGGATTAGTGCAGTAATCCTCTTGCGACCTTATGTAGAGAAAATAGGTAAGGTCAAATTCTGGGGCATCATGGGATTTGCGTTTATCTATCTGATATCATATCCTTTGTATATTCTTGGGTTTCTTAGTCCGACTGGGAACACTGATACCGAAATTATGAACAATATTCTTCTAATATCTACGGCTTCTGTTTTTGCAGGATTAGTTTTTGGTGCTGCATTTCTTTCTATCGCAAGAACCTTAAGGCGTGGAACAGCTATCAGACACTATTTGATACTTGCTGCTTATGGAATGTTTATTTTTTATTTAGCTGGATCTGCTACAGTATCTCAAGCAGCTTACCCACCATTCGGTCTTGTTTCAGTAGCATTTACGGGCCTTTCAACATATCTGATATATGTTGGACTATACTCCTCTGCTGTTACATTATCCCAGGATTTGACTTTACGAAAAACAATTAGAGAATCAGTATTGGAGCAGTCGAAGTTGTTGGATAGCATAGGAACTGCACAAATGGAGAAGGAGCTACAGACATGCGTGCTCACCATCGCCAAGAAAACATCTCATGAGATGAAGGAAAATAGTGGAATTGAAGCTTCGCTTACTGAAGATGATCTTCGAGATTATATGAGTGTGGTTATGAATGAACTCAAAATAGGTGGGAAATAATGACGGAAACAAAAGCGATTTTATTTATCATCAAAGTTAATTGAATAACTTTACCAATACAAAGTAACTATTAATCTTCTCTTGACGCTATAATGAGAAGGGAGGATATCTTGAAATATTGCTTATATTCATTCTATTTATCACATAAATTCATCCATTTATTTGGATACTAACGATGCACAACTACTGGCACAAAAGTAGATTCAGAGGGTCAAATTCATAGCTATTTACTAATCATAGTATCAATATTTTTCCAAACAAGAGTTTTCAATCCAATTTCTTATCTAGTACATTTTTCAGTAGAAAACTAATAGACTAATTTTCTAGTCGATGCTATTTAAATTCATTAATTTAATATAGTGCAGTGATCAAGTGTAGTTAGGTGGAATTATGAGAAGTAATTTTATGTTGCTTGTAGGGCTAAGTGCTGTATTTGTACTTCTTGGCATCTATGGGACATCATTCGTAAATGCTCAAACTTCCGCTAATGATAGTTCTGCGGAGAATGGAACAAGTAGTGCTAATTCTGCAGTACAAACTGATAATTCAGACCCTTTCAAAAGCCAAACCTCTTCTAACAATGTGAATGATAATAATCCATCTCAAGATGATGCTGACTCATCTACCAATAACAACAATGATGATGCTTCAATTGCAAATGATGATTCTGCCAATGACAATAACAACAAAAATGACAATAACAACAATGATGATTCTGCCAATGACAATAATAACAACGATGACAGTGACAAGGATGGATCAGACGATGACAATTCTTCAGATGAAGACAAAGAATCCAAAGACGATAGAAAGTTCGAATTGCCATTCCCTTAAGTTATAGAACTATATCTTTCCTATATTGTTACTAACTTTGAGATTAATAATTTATCTGACAACAATTTAGTTCTAGGGCGAGACATGATAATTTATTCATATGAGGAAAATAGTAGCATATCGGCTAAACAATAATATTGCAAAATTTATATCAAAATTTGTGAAAACTACAAAATTTTATAAAAAAGTAACTT